>ERZ795030.1173-NODE-1173-length-36850-cov-5.593586_pt1 | contig 36850 bp, 34 predicted proteins | sample MGYA00375122_ERZ795030 | MGnify/ENA primary metagenome ERZ795030 (study PRJEB30165, sample SAMN05720146) | activated sludge metagenome | isolation source: anaerobic digester from wastewater treatment plant | place: Japan | collected 2015-04-20 ... | reverse complement strand
CGGAGAACCGGAAGCGTGAATGATGTTCCTCGTGACTCTTCCGTCTTCATCCGCGGCCTGATATGAATCGATGGTGAGATCGCCGCGGATGGTTCCGACGTCGGAAACCAAAGGCTCGGTGCTACCGGTGATCTTCCTGACAACTGCCACGGCATGCATTCCCTGCCAAACCATGGCCACCACCGGCCCGGAACTCAAATATTTCTTCAATTTTCCCAAAGTGATGGCGTTCACGGCGAGCGGATCCTCCGAAGGCGGGACAAGGCCTTTGGCCTTGTAAGCCTCAATGGTCTTTTTGCCGTTCCGTTCGCGCCAGGTCGGATCCAAAGTGTAATGCCTTTCCGTGAATTCCGGGGTCGGAACGAGCATCTTGATCCCGACGAGCTTCAGTCCCGAACGCTCGTAGCGCCCGATGACTTCTCCGATCAATCCCCTTTGCACGCCGTCCGGTTTGATGACGACGAGCGTCCGCTCTTTTTTGTCTATCTGCTCCGCCATGATGATTTTATTTTTGTTTTTTTAACGACGTTTTTAATGCTAAAGATTCTGGAAATAAACCACTGCTTCGCGGAAAACGATGAAGCCGAACCAGAAAAGGACGACGTAAGCGGCGATGACGATCAGGATCATAAGAAGCTTGAGCGCCGCCTCGAGGACTTTGGTCAGCCATTCGCCCAGACTGTCGAACCAGCTTTTGGGTTGGATCATTTTGCTTTTTTCTTGATTTCGAATCCCAATTCGTCGAGTTGCGACTTGTCGACTTCCGAAGGCGCGTCCATCATCAGGTCGCGGCCGTCGCCGGTTTTCGGGAAAGCGATCACCTCCCTGATATTCGGTTCGTTCTGCATGACCATGACGAACCGATCGATGCCCGGAGCGATCCCGCCGTGCGGCGGAACTCCGTATCGGAAAGCCTCAAGCATGTGGCCGAACCGCTCTCTCACGGTTTCCGGATCGTTTCCCATGGCCTCGAAAACCGCCTCGAGCAATTCCGGTTCGTGGATCCTGATGGACCCGCCGCCGATCTCGTAGCCGTTAAGGACGAAATCGTATTGCTTGGCGGGTATTGCCCCCGGGTCTTTTTTGAACATTTCCTTGAATTCGGCCACGTTTTTCACTTTCGGTTGGGTAAAAGGATGGTGCACCGCGTCCCAGCGACTTTCCGTCTCTTTCCATTCGAAAGCCGGAAAATCGACGACGAAAAGAAACGCCAGTTCGTCCGGATCGTTCTTGTTCTCGCGGACATCCGGCTTGTCGCTTCCGTATTTCTCCATCGCCTCCTTGTAGGTCATCACCGGAATGCGGCCGTCCGAACCGAGTCTCACTTTTTTCCCGGGATAAAGATCGGCCACGAGGCCGAGATAGAGCTCTTCCGCGAGAGCCATCACCTCTTTCTCGTCAACAAAGCTCATCTCGATATCGAGCTGGGTGAATTCCGGCTGGCGGTCGCCGCGCGAATCCTCGTCCCGGAAACACCGGGCGATCTGGAAATATCTCTCGAAGCCGGCGACCATCAAAAGCTGCTTATACTGCTGGGGCGACTGCGGCAAGGCGTAAAATTTTCCCGGATAAACGCGCGAAGGCACGAGATAATCCCTCGCTCCTTCGGGCGTGGATTTGCTGATGATCGGAGTCTCGATCTCCACGAAATCTTTCTTGGCGAGAAAATCGCGCATGTAACGGATGATCTTGTTGCGGTTCCTCATGTTTTCCGCCATCCTTTTCCGCCGCAGATCGAGATAACGGTATTTCATCCTGACGTCTTCGCTAATCTCGCGGCCGTCGGTGTCGATCTCGAAAGGCGGGGTTTTGGCTTCGCTGATCACTTCGAATTCCTTCACCTGGATTTCTATCCGGCCGGTTTCTATTTCCGAGTTGACCATCGCTTCCGGCCTTTCGGCCACCGTTCCTTTTATTCCGATCACCCATTCGAGCCTCAAATTCTGGGCCTCGCCGTAGCCGGTTATGCCCGGAGTGAAAACCAACTGAACCAAGCCGCTCCTGTCCCGAAGGTCGATAAAAATAAGCTTGCCGTGATCGCGCCTGGCGTGAACCCAGCCCTTGAGCTCGACCTCTTCTCCGATTTTAGATACGGCTTCTCCGTTCAAAATTCGCATTGGTTTCAGTATATCACCGGATTTTCATAAATTTAAAGCCCTCTTTCCCAAAAACCAATTTGACGGTTCCCAAGAGGTCCGTACGGTAGACTTCGGCGCCGGACTTTGCGAGTCGCTCCACCGCTTCCGGAGCCGGATGGCCGTATGAGTTTTTCCCGACTTCGATCACGGCCGCGGTCGGCCGGACTTCGTTCAAAAACTCTTCGGACGAAGAATACTTTGATCCGTGGTGCCCGACTTTCAGCACCTCGGCGGAAACGTCTCGTTTTTTCGTTATTCTTTTCTCGGTCGCCGCGCCGATGTCTCCGGTGAAAAGAACTTTGCCGAAACCGGTATCGAGCAAAAGCACCAGAGACGATTCGTTGACGTCTTCCGATCCCTCGCTTCCCGGAGACAGAACTTCGATGCGGGAATCCCCGAAAACAATCCGGTCTCCTTGTTTCAGGCCGATCGTCGGAACGCCTTCTTCCAAAAGATGTTCCAGCCATTCTTTCAAAACCCGATTACTTTCCTGTTCTTCGGCGTAGATAAAGATACCTATTTCGTAGCTTTTGAGAACCTCTCTCAATCCGTCGAGATGATCGGCCTGTGGATGGCTCAAAAACACCATATCGAGATATCGCCTCGAAGCCCCCGAAGTCTGGTCGAGCTCGTAAAGGACTTTCTTGTCCGGTCCTCCGTCGATCAAAAAATTCGCGCCTCGGAGACTGATAAGTTCGCTGTCTCCCTGGCCCACGTCCAAAAAATAAACTTGCTTTTCCGATAGCCCCGCGTTCAGAAAACCGGTTTCCCGGAAAACCAAGATATTACATAAAACGAGCGCTAAGATTAATAACGCTTTCCGCATAGCTTAATGATATCCGAAGAAGGAAAGCGAAGATAACGGCCAAAGGGAGAGAGATCACCGACGCAAAAGCGACGATAAACCCGAGAAGCATGATCAACGGCACCGCGGGCAAAATCAAAATGTTCGGGAAAATCGCCAAAGGGCTGAACCCGCCGGTTTTGAAAAACAAAAGCGGGGCGACCATTATCTGGGCCGAAAGCGTCTGAACGGCGTTTTCTTTCCAGCCGCAAAATCCCCTGTCTTCGAAACGCAGTTTTTCCTTCAAGAAAGACGCGAGGCAGCTCACTCCGAAAAACGCGAGAAAAGACAATTGGAAACCGAGATCGAAGACGATAAAACGGGGGTTATAAAGCGACATCAAAAGCCCGGTGAAAGCGACCGTGTTTTTCATCGAATAAAAACGGCTGTTTTCTTTCGCCATCATCGAAAGCACGGCCATTATCCCGGCTCTCGTGACCGAAGCGCCGGCGCCGGTCATGAGGACAAACCCGGAAACGACGAGAACCGATAAAAAGAAACTCCTCCGCCTCAAGCCGAGGGACGACAGGAATATTCGGACTCCTTGGACGACGATCAAGACGTTGTATCCGGACAAAGCCACCAAATGGCTGGTGCCGGTTTTCTTCAGGTTGTCCGCAAAACCCTGATCGATCAGGCTTTCGTCGCCGAACATCATGGCGATCGAGAAACCCGCTTCGGAAACCGGCAAAACCCGGCGCAAGCCCGAAACCAGAGAATCCTTGAATCCGAAAAGCGCTTTCATAAGAGAAGATCCTTGGCTCTTTTGAAGCAAAACGACTTCCGGGAAACTGATACCGTAGCCGCCGTAACCGTTTTCTTTTATCGAGCCCGTCACCCGAAGCAAGTCGCCGTAAGCGTATTCCGGATACAAACGGCTGTAGCTCGCGACTTCCCCTTTCCAGGGAGGCTCGAGTCCGAGCCGGAAAACTTGGGATTTTTCCCTTGATTCCGGTTCGGCGATCACTTTGGCGACGAACGTCGTTTCTTCGCCGAGCGGAATCCGCGGCAAAGACAAAGATTCGCGGAAATGAAAGTAAAAACATCCGAGAAGGATCAATAACGCCAACCGGGCCAAAGTTTTCCATTTTCTGCTTCGGCGGATTTCCGCCAACCATAAAAAACCGCCGCTCGAAGCGGCGACCAAAGCCAAAACCGAAACTCCCCCGACGTTGAAACTCGCCAGGAAAACGCCCGCCAAGAAGAAAAGCGAAGCGTAGAAAAACATTTCCGCCGGCTTCATTTGATTATTCCCCCGCCGAGCAGTTTTCCTTTCTTGTCGTACAAGACCGCGGATTGTCCTTCGGCCACGAACTTCTGGGGTTTGGCGGCCCGCAAAAACCATTTATTTTTTTCTCGGTACGCCTTGACTCCGAAAAGCGGCTGCCTGTATCTAACGCGGCAAAGGATATTTCCCCCGACGATCTCTTTTTCCGGCGCCAGCCAATTCGTTTCTCCGATTTCGAATTCGTTTTTGAACAAAAGCTTGCTTTTGGCCGGGACAGCCACGATGGTGTTTTTCTCCGTATCTTTTGCGGCCACGTAAAGCGGTTCTTTCCCCGGAATGCCTAACCCGTGCCTCTGGCCGATCGTGTAATACCAAGCTCCCTGGTGCCGGCCGATCTCTTTTCCGGATTCGTCGAGTACCAATCCTTCTTGCGGCGGAATGAAAAGCTTCAGAAAATCGTCTATTGACACTTTCCCCAAAAAGCAAATACCCTGGGAGTCTTTTTTCTCGGCCGCGAGGATGCCGGCTTTCTTGGCGATCTTCCTCACTTCGGATTTCAAAAGCCCGCCCACCGGAAAAAGGCAATATTCCAAATCCTCTTTTTTGATCGCCCACAAAAAATACGTCTGGTCCTTGTTTTTGTCTTTGGCCGCGAAAACGGCCTTGGTTTTCGGATCGATGACGGCGTAATGGCCGGTGGCGATACGATCGGCGCCTAATTTTTTCGCCCTTTCCAGGAAAAGCCCGAATTTGATTTCCTTGTTGCACATCACGTCCGGGTTAGGAGTGAGGCCTTTTCTGTATCCTTCGACCATGTAGTCCACCACCCGGCGTTCGTATTCTTCCCGGAAATCCCAAACGTAAAAAGGGATGCCTATTTTTTCGGCGATCCTTCTCGCGTCCTCGCTGTCTTTTTCGTCGCAGCCGTCGATGTTGTATCCGGCCATGAAAACTCCGACCGCATCGTACCCTCGGCGCTTCAGCAAATAGGCGGAGACGCTCGAATCCACTCCGCCGGATATGGCAACGAAAACTCTTTTTCCGGGACGAGACATTTTACGGAAACATTCGATCGCGGACCCGCCGCGAAAGTTATTTTGTTTTCTCCACCCTTTCGACGTATTCTCCGGTTTCGGTGTTCACGCGGACAACGTCCCCCTGGTTGATGAAAAGCGGAGCGTTGATCTTGGCGCCGCCCTGTAAAGTCACCATTTTGGCGCCTCCTTGGGCGGTATTGCCTTTGATCGAAGGCGGAGCCTCGAGGACTTCGAGCTCCATCTTGATCGGGATCTGGATCTTGATCGGCTTGCTCTCAAGCATGAAAGCGACGACTTCGGTCTGCGGCTTCAAGAATTGGCCGCTCGAGCCCAAGATTTCTTCGGAAATCATAAAGCGGTTTTTCGGGTTGCCTTTTTCCTGGAACCAATATTCTCCCCGATGGTTGTAAAGAAAAACCGCCTCCATCCGTTCGATGTCGACTTCTTCGATGGCGTCCGACGCCTGCCAGGTACGTTCGACGACCTTGCCGCTCACGAGATTCTTCAATTTGGTCGTCACCACCGCTTTTCTTTGCTGCATTCTCATGAAGGACACGTCGATCACCTCGAATATCTCGCGGTTGAAGCGGATGATCATGCTTTTTTTCAGATTGGTGTAGGAAATCATGTTATGGTTTCGCTTCTTCGGAATCGGCGTTTTTATCCTGCGGGGTTTCGGGCTGACCCGCGTTCGATCCGAGAGCGTCGCTCAAGGCCTTTCTCAAATCGTCGATGATGATAGGCTTTCTTTCTTTCGGACGCAAGAGCTGGTTTATCGGAAGCTCGCTCCGGCGTTCGGCTTTTTCCTCGACGACGTCTTCCCGCCTGGTCCATTCTTCGGCGATCTGCTTTTCGACGGTCGCTTTGGGCGTGCCGTACTTTTTCCGGCTCTGTTCGATTATGATCTCGCCGAAAGACTCCGTCGGCTTCAAAGCCGGAGGCAGGTTCTGGATCGAGAAGGGCCGCGAAGGAGATCCGTCGATGATCATTTTGATATAGGCGTGCCAATTGCTTAAATTGACCAGATCCTTGTCTTCGAATTCCGGCAAGAATTCCTTTTCCAGGAATTCGGCGTCTTCGGCGCCGACGCGGAAAACGATCATCGTGCCGACGTTGCCGATAATAGCCGCTTTGACCAAGTCGGTAAGCTGCTCCAGGTACTGGTGCGCCAGGACCAGGCTCAAGCGGTATTTTCTCGCTTCGGAGAGGACCACGGCGAAAGAATCAGTGGAAAAATTCTGGAACTCGTCGATATAAAGGAAAAAGTCGCGGCGTTCCGCTTCCGGGACGTCGGCGCGGCTCATGGCCGCCTGTTGGAGCTTGGTGATGAGCATCGCTCCCAAAAGGTTGGAATTGTCCTCGCCGATCTTTCCGCGGGCCAGATTGGCGATCAATATTTTCCCCTCGTCCATGACGCTCCTCATATTGAGGCCGGAAATCTGCTGTCCGATGACGTTTCTGATCAAAGGGTTGGCGACGAACTGCCCGACTTTGTTCTGGATGGCGCCAACCGCTTCGGTGGCGTAACGATCCGTGTATCTGGCGAATTCGTTCACCCAGAAGCTCTTGACCACCGGGTCTTCCAAGCGGTCGACCACGGTCTCCCGGTATTTTTTCTCGGCGAGCATTCTCATGATGCCGAGCAGGGTCGAACCCGGATATTCCAAAAGAGCGAGCAAGGTGTTGTTCAAAATATATTCCATCCTGGCGGACCAGACGTCCGGCCAGATCTTCTTGAAAACGGACATGATGCCCGAAGCCACCAGGTGCCGGTGCTCTCCGTGGACGTTTTCCAGGGCGTTGAATCCTATCGGAAAATCCGTGTCCGCCGGATTGAAATAGATGACGTCGTTGATCCGCTCCGCCGGAATGAAGCCAAGCAGTTTTTCGGCGGCGTCTCCGTGGGGGTCGAACCAGGCGGCTCCATGCCCGGCCTGGACGTCTTCGATGAACATCCTCTCCATCATCGTCGTCTTGCCGACGCCGCTTTTCCCGATCATATACATGTGGCGCCGGCGGTCGTCGGTCTTGATGCCGAATTTGACCACGCGATTCCGGAAATTGGTCTGGCCGAAATAGATTACCTCGTTCGTGTCCATGTCTTATGGAATTATAACCTTGTAAAGGATTCGGAGCTATTCTTCGATCGGCAGATTGGCCGGAGCTTCAGCTTTGACCGCTTCGGTTTTGACGATTCCGGGAGCGCCGACGTCGGTCACCGGGAAATGGTAGATGGTCGCCAGTTCCTCGACGTTCCACAAAGAAATCTCCGGCACGCGATCCTTGAGATAAGGCGTGTAGAATTGCTCCAATGGAGAACGCATGTCGAATTTCCTGTTGATGAAATGTCTGTAAACGGATTTCTTTTTCTTGAACAAAGTCCTGTCCCTGAAAAGGAACCTCGGCTTTTTGGTGAAGGTCGTCGGGTCGGGCCTCATGAAATTCAGATGCCCCACCGAGAAGATCTGGAAAGAAGAAACAAGGGCGAAAAACTTCCCCCTGTCGGCGATGCTTTTCCGGGCGATGTAGACGAACCGCGGGATCGCTCTAAAAACCAGTTTCGAGGCTTTGGCGTTCGCCGCCCGGATCTGGTCTTTTTCCTCGGCCGTCAGCTCGTCGTCTTTTTTCTTGATGAGTTTCAATTTCCCGGTTTTGGGATCGATTTCGTCGCCGGTTTTATAGGCGATTTTTTTGATATATGCCTCGGATATTTTCTTGAAGTCGCCGCTGTTATAGGGCTGCATCAATACCTGGTACCAGATATGTTCGCCTTCTTTCAAATTGGCCATGGCTTCCAAAAGCCCGGAAATCGGGTCGATTTTCTCGACGTCGAACCGGAAACGGCTGATGGTGGCGCCTCCGGAAAAATCGGTGTAAGTCCTCATCGGCAAGGCGTTGCTAAGGCCTTTTTTTCCGAGGATCATGTCCGCTCCGAAAACGTCGTACTCGTCGTTCGGCAGATCCGGCGGCAGGATCTTGGTATAATCTTCGGTTTCGGAGATTTCGGCTTCCGGATACTGTCCGTAGATCGCCGACTGCACGGTGTTTTTGTCTTTGGTCGGAAAATAAAAAATAAACCTTATCTGGTTGTGGGAGGCGGCGATCTCCGCCGAAATCCAATCTTCGATCTTTCCTTCGAGAACGACTTCTTCCGGCTTCAAGCCGAAGCTGTAAATGCCGAAGATGTTCGCGAAAACCTGTTCCATGGACTTGGGAGACTTGATGTTTTCCCGCGGAACCTTTATTTCCACGCTCATCCAAGGCAGTTTTTTCAAATAATCCGTCTGGATGGTGTCCATCCACCAAAGCCTGAAAAAGCGGTAAAGCGCCGTGAAGATGATAAGGAGAACTCCGCCGATGACGATCGTCTCGATGACGATCAAGTAGCTCCCCTCGGTGAAATGCACGAGGTTCGATATGAAATTGATTATGAATTTGACGGCGTTTTCTATGCTGACCATTGTTTCAGGCCGTAGGTTCCCCGCGAGACCAAAACGAATTTGTCCCTGTCTTTGATGAGTTCGTTGTGAACGGTCGGAGCGTGGCTCTGGATCATCGAAGCGATCTCCGTGAAGTGAAGCGGCTTGCCCGATTTCTTGAGTGCCAGATAAATTTTCGCCCTGACCGTTTTCGGATTGATTTCGTCCCAGTCGCGCAGCCCGAGATCGCCGTAGGGCCCGACCCCTATTCTTTTGGAAACGGAAATGTAATTCAGCGCCACCGGTTCGGTGATGTTCTGCGGAACGATTATCGAACGGAGGATCTCCAGAAATTCTTCGGTTTTCTTAAGCTGTTTCAAAAGCGACGAATGGACCGATTCTAAAGCCGCCAAAGCGTCTTCTTTCGAATACCAAAAATCGTAATAGTTTTCGTTTTCTTTTTGGAAATGCGGAGCGTCCTTCAATTGAAGGAGGAATCTCAATTTGTTCTTGAAAACCTTCTCTTCCGATTCCGGACGCGAAAGATTGTAGATGTCCTTCATCAGAAAATCGTCTCCCCTGACGCCGCCCGTTCCCGCGAGGTAATCGACGACGAACTCGATGAGCTTGTCGGTTTCGGCGATCTTGGCGGCCGCCCTCTTCAGGTCGGTCAAAGCTTCGGCTTCCACCTGGCGGACCCTTTCGCGGGTGACGCCGTAAGCGTTCCCGAGCTCTTGAAGAGTGGCCGGCTTGTCGGCAACCAAGCCGAATCGTTTTTCAACGATTTTCCGGCTTCTGTCGTCGAGCTCCGTCTTTCTAATGACAGCCTCGACCAATTCTTCAATGCTCAAGGGATTTTGTTCCATATTGTATGTTATAAAATTACAACGTTTTCCTGCCTCTGTCAAGTGAATTTTTGTGGATCGGGTAACGGATAAATAAAATCTATCCTGTCCCCCCGGAAGGACTCGAACCTTCAACTTTTTGCTTAAAAGGCAACTACTCTACCATTGAGTTACGGGGGGACGAGAGAATATTACCATTCGCCGTCCGATTCTTCAAGCGATTTCTTGAGGTCGGAGCTGATTTTTTTCGGAGTTTTCACCTCGAACCGGATATAGAGGTCGCCTTGCCGGGTGACGCCCTCGCCCGGAACGCGGAGATCGTCGCGGAGATTGAATCCCGCCGGAATGACCGTTTCGATTTTCTTTCCGGACAGAGTCGTTATCTCCAGTTTTTTGCCGAGGAGGATGTCTTTGAAGCCGATCGATTTTTTCATAATGAGATCGTTCCCGCGCCGCTCGAAAACCGGATGCGGTTTTATCCTTATCCTCAGATAAAGATCTCCGGCCGGAGCTTCGGCCAAAGCCTCGCCCATGCCGCTCACTTTGATGATCTGGCCGTTTTCCACTCCCGGCTTGATGTCGATTACGACCTTCCTTTTTCCGGGAACCGCGCCGCGGCCGCGGCAAGCGGAGCAACGTTCTTTGGGTATGTTTCCTTTTCCGCGGCATTCCGGGCAAGCCGATTCCTGGTAAAAACTGCCGAGGATGGTGTTTCTCATGTTTTTCACCCGGCCGCTGCCTTTGCAGGCTTCGCACTTGGCCGTCCCTTTTGCCGGATCGTATCCTTTGCCTTTGCATTTTTCGCACTCGATCAAAGTGGAATACTCGATCTCCGCTTTTGTCCCCGAGGCCGCTTCTTCCAGACTGATCTCCTCGATCATTTCCAGATCGGCTCCTTTGCGGCGGGTTTCGTAGCCGGCTCGCCCTCCTCCGAAAAACGTCTCGAAAATGTCTCCGATCCCTCCGAAGTTTCCGAAATCGGCTCCGTTGAAATCGACGTTCCAGTTGAATCCCTGGAAAGGATTGGCTCCGGCTTGTCCGTTTCCTTCGAAAACCCGTCCGAAGCGGTCGTACTGCTGTCGCTTTTCTTTATTCGAGAGAACCTGATAGGCTTCGTTTATTTTCTTGAACTTCTGCTCGTCTCCCCCGGCTTTGTCCGGATGGTATTTGTGCGCCAGCTTGCGGTAAGCGGTTTTGATTTCTTCCTCGGAGGCGTTGCGGTCAAGCCCCAAAATTTTGTAATAATCGTCCATCGCTTGAATAAAAAATCTGCTTTAAAGACAAGCTAAATCCAAAAACGGTTTTTGTAAACTCCTCGGAAACGGCATCTACCGCAAGATCACGGTCTCGCGGCTCCGGTTTTCCAGGCTGACGCGGGCGAAACCGAAGAAAATCAGTATTCCGTAGAACATCCAGGCGACGGCCGCAAGGATCCAATTGAAAAGCCAGGCGAAGCTTTGCATAAGAAGAAGGAGAGCCGCGACCACGATCCCGGCGAAAGTGAGTGACGGAAGCGTTTCCAGGAATCCGTCGAATCTGCTTCTTACGATGTCGTAGAGATTGTCGGAAACGCTCGCGTTCGGATTGAGGTCGGCCTTGGCGAAACCTTCGATCGCTTTTTCGAGTTCGCTCGCCACGGTGCGCAGATACTGCTCTTGGGTTTCTTCCGGCAGATCTTCGAACCCGACGTCTCCCACGGTCATCCGCGAAGCGTTCTTTTCGGCGAAGACCATCAGGAAATCGCCGAACTCCATGTTGGCGTCGACTCCCGGCACGAAAATCCTCATCATTGCCGCGAGCGGCCGGCTGACGTTGTTTTCGAAAGATTTCCTGGAGATCCATTCCTGGTTCGCCGGATGGATGGCGACGCTAAGGATCACTCCCTCGAAAACCAAAAGCCCGATCATGCTTCCGGAGACGACCGTCCGCGCCACCCGGAAGAAATTCACTTTAAGGGACGATTCCGATTCTTTCCGTCCGCCCCGGCTCGCCCAAAGGGCCAAAAGATAGAAAACGGCGATGCCTATTCCGAAAATCTCCAAAGGTTCCGCCGCCTTGAAATAAAACATCGTTCCGGCCAAGGTCGCTATCTCGATGAAAAGAAAGAGCGCGATCCGGCCGAGGTCTTTGACGAACAAGCTTTGGAGGCTAAAAAAAATCAAAAGCCCGGCGCCCAAAAGCGCGATCCGCAAAAGTCCGCCGAAGGCGAGCGAATACCCGAGGCCGGCCGAGATAACGGACCCGAAAAGCAAAATGACTATCAGTTTCGGAATCGAGTAATCGACTTCCGGTTCGTTGCTAACCGGCGGAAGATTCGTCTGGGCTTCGATCATCTTTTTTATTATACAACGATGATCCTATTTTTTGAAGCGCCTGGGAAAGCTCGTCCGCCGAACGGCTGATCGCTTCCGCGTCTTCCCCTTGGTTCGCCTGCTTCAAAGCCTCGATTTTTTCGCTCACCTCCTTCTTCAGATCCTCGGGGATTTTGTCGCCGTTGTCTTTGAGAGATTTCTCCGCCGTATAGATCAAAGCCTCAGCCTGGTTCTTGGCTTCCACCGCCTCTTTCTTTTTCCGGTCGGTTTCGGCGTATTGTTCGGCTTCCATTTTCAGGCGCTCGATCTCTTCCTTGCTCAAGGAAGTCTTGGCCTCGACCCTCACGCTCTGGGTCTTGCCAGTCGCCTTGTCGATGGCTTTGACGCTCAAAATCCCGTTGGCGTCGATGTCGAAAGTGACTTCGATCTGCGGCACCCCGCGGGGCGCCGGAGGCAAGCCGTCGAGAATGAATTTGGCCAGAGTCTTGTTGTCAGACGCCATCGGGCGTTCGCCCTGCAAAACGTGCACTTCGACCGAAGTCTGGTTGTCGGCCGCGGTCGAGAAAATCTGTGTTTTGGCCGTGGGCACGGTGGTGTTTTTCGTGATCATCGGCGTGGCCACGCCTCCCATGGTCTCGATGCTTAAAGTAAGCGGCGTGACATCGAGAAGAAGAATATCCTTGATGTCTCCTTGGAGGATTCCTCCTTGGACCGCGGCTCCCAAAGCCACCACCTCGTCCGGATTGGTGCCGCGGTGCGGCTCTTTCCCGAAAAGCGCTTTGACCGCTTCCTGCATTTTGGGCATCCTCGTCTGGCCGCCGACCAAAAGCACCTGGTCGATCTCCGCGATCTTGAAACCCGATTCCTCGACGGTCTTTTTGGTGAGCTCCAACGACCGGTCGATGTAATCCCCGACCAGCTCTTCCAGTTTGGCGCGGGTTATTTTCAAAAGCATGTGTTTCGGGCCGGAAGAGTCGGAGGTGATGTAGGGCAGATTGATTTCCGTCTCCAAAGCTGTCGAAAGCTCATGCTTGGCGCGCTCGGCCGCTTCTTTCAAGCGCTGCATGGCCAGAGGGTCGTTCGAGATGTCGACGCCTTCCTGTTTTTTGTATTCGGCGATCAGGTATTCGTTGATCCTTTTGTCGAAATCGTCGCCGCCCAGATGCGTGTCTCCGCCGGTCGCTTTGACCTCGACCGTGTCTTCGCCGATTTCGAGGACGGAGACGTCGAAAGTTCCCCCTCCGAAATCGTAGACCACGATCTTTTCGTTTTTCTGCTTGTCCAATCCGTAAGCCAAGGCGGCCGCGGTCGGCTCGTTGATGATGCGTCTCACTTTGAAGCCGGCGATTTCTCCGGCGTTTTTGGTCGCCTGCCTTTGCGAATCGTCGAAATAGGCGGGAACGGTGATGACCGCTTCTTCGATTTTCTCTCCGAGCCTCATTTCGGCGTCGGTTTTTAGCTTACCCAAAACCATGGCCGATATTTCTTCGGGCGCGTACCATTTTTCGCCCATCTTGATTTCCACGCCGCCGGAAGACGACTCCCTAATGTCGTAAGAAAGCCATTTTTTGTCCCGCTCCACTTCCGTATCGCTCCACTTTCTTCCGATCAATCTTTTCACGGAAAAAATGGTGTTTTTCGGGTTGGTGATGGATTGCCTTTTCGCGAGAACGCCCACCAGCCGCTCGTTTGCCTTACTCAAGGCGACGATGGACGGAGTGGTCCGATTGCCTTCGCTGTTTTCTATGATCTCGGCTTCTCCGGCGGAATGGGTGTAGGCCATCGCCGAATTGGTCGTTCCCAAATCTATTCCTATGATTTTAGCCATGTTTGAATAATTTTTTTGTTAATTTATCCGAATTCTACAAAAAATCAAGACTCCTCTTCCGCGGACTTTTTCCTGGCCACTTTCACCCGCGACGGCCGGAGCAATCTGCCGTTTAGCATGTATCCCCTTTCCACTTCTTCAATGATCGTCCCTTCGGGTAGGTCCGATTCGACGACGATGGCGGCGTCGTGGATCATCGGGTCGAACATCTGTCCGGTCGAGATCCTCACCCGCTCCAATCCCCGTTTTTTCAGGACGTCTTCGAACTGGCTTCTGATCATGTAAAAACCCTTCATCGCCGGGCTTTCTTTGTCCGCGTCCAGGGCGGCGAGCCCGAGGTCGAAGCTGTCGAGGACGATCAGAAGATCCCTGATCAGATCAGAATGGCCGAACCTGGCCAATTCCTGCAAGCGTTCGGTTTCTTCTTTTTTGTAATTGATGAGTTCGGCCTTGGCCCTTTTCCAGCCGTCCAGATATTCTTCTTTTTCTTTTTCCAATTTCCGGAGTTCGGGGTTCGAAGATTCCGCATCCGCCTTTTCTTCGGCGTTCGTTTCGGTCGAATCGTTTTTGATCTCTTCGTTCTCCATATTTTTCAAGCTCATTGTAGATAAAAACCTTTCCTTGTCAACCTGGATTTAGCCATCGGATAAAACCGCTGTTATAATGAAGCCAGCATGAAAATCTTCAACACCCTCGGCCGCCGCCTCGAAGAGTTCAAACCCATCAAAAAAGGCTTTGTCGGGCTCTATACTTGCGGTCCGACCGTCTACAACTTCAGCCACATCGGCAATCTCCGCACCTATATTTTCGAAGACGTGCTCCGCCGAGTCCTCGAATGGAACGGATTCAAGGTGAAACAGGTGATGAACATCACCGACGTCGAAGACAAGATCATCAAAAAAGCCATCGAGGAGTCGAAAACCATTTCCGAGATCACCACTCCCTACACCCGGATCTTCTTTTCCGATCTCGAAGATTTGAACATCAAAAAAGCTGCGGTCTATCCCCGGGCCACCAGGCATATCAAGGACATGCTGCGGATGGTCAAAACGCTCGCCCAAAAAGGATTCGCCTACCGCGCCAAAGACGATTCGGTTTATTTCGAAATCGACAAGTTCCCGGAATACGGAAAGCTGGCCGGGCTCGACAAAGTGGCGCTTCAGTCCGGTGCCCGCGTCGAAAGCGACGAATACGACAAGGAAGAAGCCCGCGATTTCGTGCTTTGGAAAGCGCAAAAGCCCAAAGAGCCGAGTTGGCCGTCGGAATTCGGACCCGGACGGCCCGGCTGGCACATCGAGTGTTCGGCCATGAGCACGCGCTATCTCGGGCCCACTTTCGACATCCATACCGGCGGCGTGGACAACATCTTCCCCCATCACGAAAACGAGATCGCCCAATCCGAAGCCGCGACCGGAAAACCGTTCGTCAATTACTGGGTGCACTCCGAACACTTGATGGTCGACGGCCAAAAAATGTCCAAGTCGTTCAATAATTTTTACACCCTGCGGGACGTCAAAGAGCGCGGATTCGAACCGCTCGCCTTCCGCTACGCCACGCTCATGAGCCACTATCGCTCCAAAATGAATTTCACCTGGGAGGCACTCGAAGCAAGCCAGAATGCTTTGAACAATCTGCGCTTCGAAATCGCCAAACTCAAAATGTTCGCGGATAAATCCGGTTCCCCGGATGCCGAAAACAAATTCCGCTTCGCTTTTTCTGAGGCGGTGAACAACGACCTGAACGTTCCTGAAGCCCTGGGCGTTGCCTGGCAAGCCGTCAAAGACGATTCTTTGTCTCCGAAGCAGAAACTCCGGCTTTTGCTAGATTTCGACAAGATCTTCGGCTTGGGACTCGAAAACGTCAAAAAACCGGTAATTCCACGTAAAATCAAGGCCGTTGTCAAAGAACGGGAGTTATTAAGAGCTAATAAACAGTTTATCCAGTCCGACGCCTTGAGGAACAAAATAGAAGCGTTAGGATATAAATTGGAAGACACGGAAAACGGCCCGATCGTCATCAAAAAACCGAAATAAATGGATTCGAAAGACCTAAAACTGCCGCCGCACGATCTGGACGCCGAGCAATCGGTTCTGGGAGCGATCCTCATCGACAAAGAAGCTTTGGCGAACATCGCCGACATCATCGACGCCGGCGACTTCTACAAGAAAGCGAACGCCGACGTCTATAAGGTCTGCTTCAAGCTTTGGGAAAAAGGAGAGCCGATAGATATCTTGAGCGTCACTTCCGAACTCAAGAAAATGAATCTGCTCCAGGCCGCGGGCGGTTCCGGCTATCTCGCCGAACTCGTCAACTCTGTTCCTTCGTCCGCCCACGTGAGCCACTACGCCAAGATCGTCAAAGAAAAAAAGATCCTCCGCGATCTGATCAACGCCTCCCAGGAAATCACGGAAAACGCCCTGGGCAGCTCCGAGGATCTCGACATGCTCTTGGACAACGTCGAGCAGAAGATATTTTCCATTTCCAAGTCCTCGGTCGCCAGGAATTTCATTCCGATCAAAGACGAGCTCCGCGGCGCCTACGAGCGCATCGCCGAACTCGAACAGGGCGACGGCAAATTAAGGGGCGTTCCCACCGGTTTCACCGCCTTGGACAACATGCTCTCCGGGCTCCAGAAATCCGATCTGATCATCGTCGGCGCCCGGCCTTCTTTCGGAAAAAGCTCCTTCGCCCTCGACATCGGCCGCCACGTGGCCACCAAAGCCAATCTTCCGATCGGGATCTTCACCCTCGAAATGTCGCGCGAACAAGTCGTCGACCGCCTGATCGCCACCGAAGCCCGGGTCGATTTGTGGAAGCTTCGCACCGGACGCATCGGCAAATCCGACCCGCAGGAATACGAAATGATCCAGGGAGCGCTCGACCGGCTTTCCAGGGCGCCCATCTTCATCGAAGACACCCCTTCCCCGAACATCATCGAACTGCGGCGCATGGCCCGCCGTCTGCAGGCCGAAGCCAGGAACTTGAGCCTCATCATCGTCGACTACCTCCAGCTCATCCAACCGCGAAAGAACTACGACAGCGCCGTCCAGCAAGTGACCGAAGTCTCCCGCGGCCTCAAGGCATTGGCGAGAGAACTGAACGTGCCGGTGATGGCCGTTTCCCAGCTTTCGAGGGCGGTCGACCAACGGGACAACAAGGCGCCCCGACTTTCCGACCTCCGCGATTCCGGATCCATCGAACAGGACGCCGACGTCGTCATTTTCATCAATCCGATCTGGCGGCAGAAGGATCCGCGCTCGATCGACTCGGGAGACGACGGCGAAACCGAAATCATCATCGCCAAGCACCGGAACGGCCCGATCGGCGTCGTCAAATTGAGATTCAATAAAAATCTGGTTTCTTTCGAAAACGTAGACACCATCCATGACAATCCCGGAATTAATTAAGCGGTTCGTCGACGTTTTCTCCGAACTGCCGGGCATCGGCCCGAGACAGGCCATCCGCCTGGCTTTTTATCTGATCGGCCGCGGCAAAGGGTTCAACGAGCAAGTCTCGGCCGCCGTCGATTCCCTGAAGGAGATCACTCCCTGCAAGAACTGCTTCAATATAACGAAGAACCAAAGCGGACTCTGCGACATCTGCGAAAACCCGAAGCGGGACCAGAGCGTCATCGCCATTATCGAGAAAGAAACCGACTTGATGTCCATGGAAAACACCAAGAAATTCAACGGGGTCTATCTTATCCTCGGCGACCTCAGAAAAACCGGCATTCTGGACGCCGGCCAAAAAAACCGGATCGAGGTCCTGAAAGACCGGATCGTAAGGGATCTCGGCGGCCAAGCCAAAGAGATCATCGTCGCTTTCAACCCCACGACCTACGGAGACATCAACAGCCAGATCGTCGGGAAAGAACTCCGGCCTTTGACGGAAAAGATCAGCCGCTTGGGCCGCGGCATACCGACCGGAGGCGAAATCGAATTCGCCGACGAAGAAACCCTTTCGGCCGCCATCGAACGCAGAGACTAAAAATCCCCCGTTTCGGGGGATTTTTCTTAAGCGATGACGACTTCGGTGAAATGCTGGCGGTGTCCTTTTTTCTTGCGATAACGGGTCTTGGAATGATAGCGGAAAACGATTATTTTTTTGTCTCTCGCCTGCCGCGCCACCTTGGCTTTGACCGAAGCGCCGGAGATATAAGGCCGGCCGACCTCCACTTGGCCGTCCTTTTCCTGAAGCAAAACTTTGTCGAAAACCACCTCTTGTCCGGGCTCGGCTTCCAATTTTTCTATCTTGATTTTGTCTCCGGAAGAAACAACGTATTGTTTTCCGCCGGTTTCGATGACTGATAACATAGGCAAAATACTACCAGAAATAGACTACCGACGCAACCTTTATCAAAACCAGGATGGCGACCATCAACCCGGCCATGGCGAGATACCAGGAGATCAGCCTCTCTTTCTTGAAAACGATAAAAGACAGCCAGGAATTCATGAGGACGACGATAAACCCGACGGCGATGATTTCCGCGGTCACGGTTTTGTTTCCGATGATTCCGGTCGCCACCACGAAATTGCCAGCCGGGCCGAGAATATTGACGATTACGGCGACGACGATGACGGCCATGGCCGCGATATCGACGTAAGCCACCGACTTAAACAATTTCCAATCGCGCAAGATCAAATCTTTCATGATGTTTTATTTAACAGCAAAAATCGGAAATTTCAATATTGCGGCCATTGGCCTTCGCGGAACAAGGTAAAAGCTTTTACGATTTCTCCGAAGAGGCTATCGATCCCTTTGAAGGTGCCTGCCGGAGGCCCCTCCTCCCGTATTCCCGCTCCGAACACCCTCACCAAAGCCTCTTCGGGGTCAGAGTCGAGAAAACAAGAAGGATCGGGAACGGAAACGTCGTCTTTGTTCCTGCAGATCAAGGAATAGTTGGTGGTTATCTGAGGAATCGCTCTTTCTTCTCCCTGGGAAAGCAAAGGGTTGGTTCCGGTTCTTGAGGAAGAATCTCCGGAAACGATACTCATATTGCAGGAAAGAGCCGTCTTGGAACCGAGATAATCAGCCGAAGCATTCCATTCAAGGGTGGAATACTTCCTTAGCCCTATTTCCCCGGAAGAATAGAGGATGTCTGTCGGATTCGAGGAGAATTCGTTGATGGTGGGTTTTCCGACGACGCGGACTTCGGTTTTTCTCGAACGTGAAGCGGAATGGTCGGAACAATCGCGATCGGTTCCGATAACATCTCTTTTGCAGTTTTGTCCGTTGACGTCGCAATCGTAAGGCTCTCCGTAAACATCGGTATAGGTGCAGCACTCGTAATCGAGTTCGCATTGTATTCCGTATTCGGTGGTTCTTGCGGGATTCACGTCTTCCTGACCTCCGGAAGAAGTCTTCGTAGTCCAGTTCCCGCAAAGAGAGCGGCAAGTGATTTCTTGGTTTTCTTTTGTTTCTCCAGGGCCGCAGCTTGCGGAAGAAGCAGCGTTCCAGGTGATGGTTGCCTGGTTATCCGTGGCGGTAACGCAGTGATTCTCGTTGTCTTGGACGGTAAGAGTGAGTCCGGAGCCGGTATCGGACGGAAGATTGCAGGATTCACCTCCGGAGGTGCGGCAGGAGGACATGCAAGAATTCAAAAAATCATAGCAAGTTCCGTATTTGGCTTTGCATTGATCTTCCGATTCGAACTTCGTGCTTAAACAACTGTAAACCGGATCGCAACGATAGAACTGCTTAAGACTGCCCTCGCATTCTTCTTTGGTGGCATAGCAGATTCCAAAGGTTTCTTCACATTCAGCTTGATTCTCGAAAGATCCTGCGAAGACGCAAGAATTAAGGTCGGGATCAAAACGCCAGAATCCGATTCCGGAAACCGTTCCCTCCGGACAATCCCTGTATTCCGTATCGTTCGGCCCGAAACACTCGAACCCGGTCCCGGCCACGCATTCCTCGTGACTCGTATACTTGCCTTTCTGGGGAACAAGAGTTTTGTCTTCGCAGGTATAGACATCTCTGCAAAGGTATAAACATTTTTCCTGGGAAATGTCTTTTCTAAGGGTTTTATCATCCAAGCGAATGGAAGCGAGAACCGGAGAAACACCAAGTTCTTCGAGAGTTCCGTATTTACAGTTTTGCGATAAATCACAAAAAAGAGGAGCGGTAGGATCAGGCGGAGGAGGTGGATTACAGATATTGGCGCATTCGTTGGGGTTGATCTCGGCTCCGTTCCTCCATTCTCTGCGGCTTCCTATTGGACAGACTCCTTCGGGAGGAGGGTAATTGTCGTTCGTCTCCCCGTAATACGGAACCGAAGATACCGGACTGTTGGTTTGGTTGTTGCAGCAGCATTTGTAGAAGTTTCCGGAGCCTCCTTCGCAGGAACCTGACCAGAGACCCTTATTTTGTTCGTTGACGAGACATTGGTTGGAAGAAGCTATGTTGGTGCATTTGTCGGCATTAGAATAAAGCCGAGATTTAATATAGTAAAAATAGTTAGTATTTATTAATGAAGGAGGACATATGGGGGTTTTAAGGCTATACTCCGGCATAATACAATATCTACATTCATCGATCTCATATTTCCCCCAAAGAGTAAGTGAATCAGTTGTGTCTCTAGTTATTCCTGGCAGAGTCGCGGCCGCTTGCCCGCAGGAAATTCCAGAACAGCCGCCGGTGCTATTTACGCTCTCTGAAATAACGCAAGTAGTATATGAATGACAGCCTAATTGGCCATTAGTCTCTTTATATCGTTGTCTTTCTGTTTGATGCCAAACCTCGTCTTCCGGAGACTGAATTATACTTCCCGAAGGCACATATGTGGGTTCAACTTCAGACGGAGCGACACATTCATCGCCAGCGCATATTTGACCATTAACGCATTGGAAATAGCTATCCGGAGCATAATCTCCTTCAAGGCATTCTACCCATTGAGCTTGGGTGGTTCCAGAACTTATAGATATGAATCCAATCGTTAAAATCGCAAAAAAGATGAACTTTTTCATTGAAATAATTATATCATTTTCTACAAAAGAAAAGCCGCCCCCGTGAGGGTGGCGGCTAATGAAGTTCTTCTATAATACTGGAAGAGATGCAATTAATGATGTCATCATATTCTGATATGATGATAATTACTAAGTTGGCTCCTCCCCAGTCTTTCTTCAAAGGAGCTCCCACTGTCCCAAGAACAGCGCCTTCTAGAAGTTCTACGGACACATCGGGTGAGGCTTCTGTTCTTTCTTTAATGATAAGTTTAGACCTCAACTGACTGACTAGCTCATCACTCATAACGATACCTGAAATCACTATGAGTGACTTGTTCTGGACTAGGACAACAGATTCTTCTCCGGTGCTAGCGTGAATTCCTCCACCTGTCACTGTGCTATCTACCTTCAAAGAAATTTCTGTACCCTTAGGTACAGTACACAATAAGGTAGATTTGAGATAATCGTAGCCCTCGTCAAGTAAGACGATCCCTTGAGATTTTACGCTCGCTGGTCCGTCTTTCTTGAAATTCAATGGATTCGGATCACTTACGTCCGATGGTTCGAGATCTACCAGTTCTGGATCTATCGGCTCTACCACAGGATCAGCCGGAGTCGGGTCGGTCGGTTCTTCCGCGATCGGATCCGGGACAGGTTTTTTCTCGCCTTTAAGGATAGGGGCGAGAAGCGGCCGGACAACAAAATAAGCAAATAAGATGACGACGAGCGCAAGAACCTCCCAAACTCTTTCTTTTTTCAACCTTGCTCCCTCCTTTCTGCAGTTGTAAAGCTAACTGCTTATGTTTTTCTAATAACACAAAATGGCCCTAATTGTCAAAAAAGGATAAAAACGTAGGAATCTGCTTACTTATTGCGCCGGGAAAAATTGCCTCGTCAAATCCGCGTCGGTCAAAGAATATCCTATTCCCGCGTTATAGCGTTTGAAATCAACCAAGAAATTGTAGCCGCTTTCCGCGGCCAAAGCTTTGGTCGTTCTTCCTATAAAATCTCCTTTTCTCACGTTGACGCTATTCCCCTCTCCGAGAATTCTCGTAAGGTTCGCGAGAAAAACCGCGGCCGTGCTTTGTTCGTTTAACGATCCCGAAGGGTTGTTCTCCACGCTCCAAACGCCGACTCTCGTTCCGTTCATGATCGTTGTTCCGGAATATTTAAGAGTACCGTCGAAAGGCGCATAAACCTTTGTAAACGCTGGGATATTGGCGGTCATTCCGATGAACTGGCTGTCCGCGTAATTTTCTTCGACAATGTCGCAATAAGCCTGCGGCAGAATGACGCATGCTCCGGCCTCGTTCCTATTGGAATCCCAGACCGACAAAAAGACCGCGGCGATTAAAACGACTATTCCCGAAACAAAAAGAGTTATTTTTCTTTTATCCATGTTTTTATTATAACATATCGGTTTTGTCCGACAGACAAACCGGATTCGATAGGTGAAGTTGAATCATTTCCCCGATTTATACAAAGATTCAATCTCATTAGCTGATAAGGCCCGATTATATAGCCTCGTTTCGTCAACCGTGCCATCTAAAAGATGACCCCCTGGAGAATATCTTCCCACCCAAGCATCGTAACCTGCCGTATTCAAATAAGCGATCCCCGAACTTGGTTTGGACGCAATAAGAACGCCGTTTCTGTACAAATAAGCGGCGCCGTTGTTAAAAGTCGCCGCCACGAAATACCACTGACCGATGTTGATAGCCTCATCGGCGGCTATATAGGTCCGGCTAACGCCGTTCCCAAATTCAAAAGACCATTGGTGTCGCGTGGCGTCGTCTCCTCTGAAAATCCAATAAAGATTATTGGTGTTCTCTTTACCTTTCTCGACAATAGAGTTCACCCATTTCAAATTGGTGAATTTCACCCAGGCGGTTATGGTAAGTTCCGTGGTTAAATTGACGCTTGAGTCATTTCCGAAATTCATTCCATCATCCACCCCGTCAACATAAAGAGCATTCCCCACCTTCCCCTCGACAAAAGCCATACCCGAGCCGTTAGCGTTCGAGGCCGTACCGTTGTTGTGGAAAGGAGACTGGTCTTCGAGCCCGAGGGCTTGGCCGTTCGCGATCGATCCCGAGCCGTCAAAAGGCCAATAAGCGACGAGTCCGGAAGGAAGATTCCACAGAGAAAGGTTGGTGCCCATCTCCATTCTCGCGGGATCGATTCCTTTGTCTTTGAGGGCCGAGGATTTGAGGTATCTTTCGGATTCGAGCAAGGCCGTGATCTCGTACGATCCGCCGGCCATATAGGTGTAGTAATAGGAAGCGGAGTTCTCCGGATCGACCGGTAAAACGGGTATGGGAGAGCCTCCGGGAATGGAGGCGAGGTTCACCGGAATCCAGCCGGTGGAATCGACTTTCCTCAAGTCCGCTTCACGGACGCAGGAATACTGGTAGGGAGCGGGAAGTGCTGGGAGAGAATGGGAAGAACAACTAGAATTGTTGTCCGGAAGGGAGAGATAGACGTAATTGGGATTACCTCCGGGTTCTCCTTTCTGGGTGGTATAGACGAAGAGGATGTCGTTTATGGATTTGAGGTCGGAAAGCCTCACCGAGTCGCGGGACTCCGCGAGGAGTTCCGCAGGGTTCAAGACAACGACGGTCACAGCGGACAAGACGGCCAGGATGCCGATGACGACGAGGAGTTCGATGAGGGTAAAGGCCTTACGGCCGGGAGGTTGAGAAAACGGCATATTGTAAATTATACCAAATCAATTTTGCGCTCCCACCGGGAATCGAACCCGGGTTTTTAGGATGAGAACCTAATGTCCTTGGCCACTAGACGATAGGAGCAACGAATAAATACTGCCAAAAATCCGATAAAAAGTGAAGCTCCGATCACTTTTCCGCTTTGTAGATCGCCCTGGCCTCTTCGGCCGACAAAGCGCGGTTATAAATCCTCACCTCGTCCAGGTTTCCTTTCGCGAAATACATCGCTTCGTCGGCGTAGCTCGCGCCGATACTAAGCGGAGTGACGGGATTGGTTTTTAGAACGCCTGCGAAATTGTTGGAATAGATAAGGTTTCCGTTGGCGTATATCTGGTAAGTCGATCCGTTCCATGTTCCGATCAAATGGTTCCAGACATTCGCTCCGGGTGCCCCCACCTGCCTGTCGAGCGATCCGCCGGTGTTCGTATAAAGACTGAATCTGTATGTCGATTGGTAATAACCCAATTGGTAACAAGAGGTTGCCGTGGTTTCCGAGGTGTCGGAATATTGTTTGGAAACGATCCGGCTGGCCCCTCCGGGAGCCGAGGTGTTGAACCAGGCGGCGAGAGTGATCGGACCGGAAATATTAAGGCTTGCATTGTTCCCGGCGTTCACCCAATCATCCACCCCGTCAACATAAAGAGCATTCCCCACCTTCCCCTCGACAAAAGCCATACCCGAGCCGTTAGCGTTCGAGGCCGTACCGTTGTTGTGGAAAGGAGACTGGTCTTCGAGCCCGAGGGCTTGGCCGTTCGCGATCGATCCCGAGCCGTCAAAAGGCCAATAAGCGACGAGTCCGGAAGGAAGATTCCACAGAGAAAGGTTGGTGCCCATCTCCATTCTCGCGGGATCGATTCCTTTGTCTTTGAGGGCCGAGGATTTGAGGTATCTTTCGGATTCGAGCAAGGCCGTGATCTCGTACGATCCGCCGGCCATATAGGTGTAGTAATAGGAAGCGGAGTTCTCCGGATCGACCGGTAAAACGGGTATGGGAGAGCCTCCGGGAATGGAGGCGAGGTTCACCGGAATCCAGCCGGTGGAATCGACTTTCCTCAAGTCCGCTTCACGGACGCAGGAATACTGGTAGGGAGCGGGAAGTGCTGGGAGAGAATGGGAAGAACAACTAGAATTGTTGTCCGGAAGGGAGAGATAGACGTAATTGGGATTACCTCCGGGTTCTCCTTTCTGGGTGGTATAGACGAAGAGGATGTCGTTTATGGATTTGAGGTCGGAAAGCCTCACCGAGTCGCGGGACTCCGCGAGGAGTTCCGCAGGGTTCAAGACAACGACGGTCACAGCGGACAAGACGGCCAGGATGCCGATGACGACGAGGAGTTCGATGAGGGTAAAGGCCTTACGGCCGGGAGGTTGAGAAAACGGCATATTGTAAATTATACCAGTTCCCTTTTCTTCTTTACATGTCGATATAATAATCCCCGAGCCATCGTCCGTATTGCCGCACGAGCAGATCCTTGGCTTTTTCCGGTTCGGCCATGATCTCCATGACCACTTTTTCCATCCTTATCACCTGCGAACCCTTGACGAGTATCAAGTCCCCTTCCTTAACGATTTCTTCGACGATCGTCTTCGCGTCTTCGGAATTATCGAAGCTGTAAATGTCGCTTTTCGAGAAACCTTTTTTGGCCGCGGCTTCGGCGACAAACCTCGCCTTGTTGCCGACGGTAACGATGATATCGACTATTCCGGCCGCTTTTTTGCCGACGTCTTCGTGGCTTTGAACCGAATATTCTCCGAGCTGGGCCATATCTCCCAAGACCGCCACCTTGCGCTTTGCCGGAAGGCTTTTCAAGGCCTCCAGGGCTTCTTCGGTCGAAGCCGGAGCGGCGTTATAAGTGTCGTCCAAAATCCAGGTATTTTTTTCACCTTTCACGAGCCTCATCCTTCCGGGAAGCGGACGGTAAAGCATCAAGGCCGAAGCGATCTCCACCAAATTCATGTTGTTTTCCAGTCCGACGGCCGCGGCCGCGAGCATGTTGTAGACATAGCTCCGGCCGAAAATATTGGCCATCCTGACCGGCACGGCCGAACCCTTGTGTTCCATCTTGAAAGACAAGCCAATCGGCCGCAGTCCGTCGGCCTGGTTCTCGAAATTGACGGCGCGGATGTCCGCCCCTTCCTTGAACCCGAAGGTGATCGTCTTGGCGCGGGTCTTTCCCTTCATTTCCATGACAACTTCGTCGTCGAAATTCAAAATGGCCGTGCCTTTGGCGGACAAGGCGGAAACCAGGCGCGATTTTTCCCGCGCCAAAGCCTCCGGATTCGGATAGAACTCGACGTGGACCGGGGTTTCGGAAATGGCCGTGATGATGGCGATGTCCGGTTTCGCGATCTCCAAAAGGTATTCGATGTCTCCGGGCTTGTTCGCTCCGTATTCCAAAACCAGAATTTCCGGATAATCTTTCCGCCGCTTAAGCAAACCGGCGATTCCCTCGAAGATCACCTTGAACCAGAATCCTGTTTTCCTTTTGCTGTCTTCGCGGTAATAGTCGTAGTCTCCCAAAATGGTTAAGGGTAAACCGAGCTCGTTATTCAGATTGCCGCGGTTCGCCCGGACGTTTTTCTTGGTTTTCAGAACAGAAAGCACCGCTTCCTTGGTCGAGCTTTTCCCGACGCTCCCGGTGATGCCGATAATCTGCGGATCGTATTTCTTGAGGGTCGACTTGGCGAGCCCTTTCAGAACGATTTCCAACAATTTCAAAAATGTTTTTTTCATCGATTTTCTGTCCCGGAATTCGACCGGGACATTGTAGCTAATTCGCGGGATTCGGTCTATCCGGGGCCACTTCGTAATAGCGAAGAATGAATTCCGCGAGTTCACGGAAAGCCGGAATGATGGTCTGTCCGGCCAAGGGCGCGCCCTCGGCCTTATCCATTCTCAAAAGAATCACGAATTTCGGGTCCGAAGCCGGAGCGAAGCCGATATAGGTATTGATGACGTCTTCGGTGTAGCCGCCGTTCACCAGATCCGGGATAAAAGCGGTGCCGGTTTTTCCGGCCACGGTATAGCCGCTAATCGTCGTTGTTTTGCCGTTGTCGACGGCCGTGACGAGCATATCCGTCACTTTTTTGGCGGTTTCTTCGGAAACCGACCGGCCGATCATGACCGGATCGGCTTTGACGACGTGCGGCTTCATCATCACCCCTTTGTTGGCGATGGAGGCGATCGAAGTCCAAAGCCTGATCGGAGAGACGGCCACCCCGCTCCCGAAAGAAGCCGTGGCGTAGTTTATGTCCCGGCCGTTCTTCAGATTCTTCGTGTCGCTCAAGCGCTCTCCCGGCAGATCGATGCCGCTTTTCTCGTTGAATCCGAATTTCTCGATATAATTCCAAAAAGTCTTCTTGCCCATCTGCTGCACGGCGAAGATGCTTCCGGTGTTCAGGGATTTTTCCAAGACTCCGGCCATGGTCATCGTGCCGTGGGCTTTATGATCCCAGTTTTCTATAGTGTAGCCGTCGATCTTCACCGAGCCGGTGTCGTAATAGGTCGTCTGCGGGGTGATCTTCCCGGAGTCGATTCCGGCGGCCATGGTGACGATCTTGAAAATCGATCCGGGTTCGTAGACTTCCTGCACCGATTTATTGAGATAGCTTCCCATCGAAGAAGAACCGTAATTGTTCGGATCGAAATTGTCCGTGCCGGCCATAGCCAAGATCTCTCCGGTTTTGGGGTCGCCGACAATGACGAGCCCGCCTTCGGCTTTGTAGGTCTGCACTAAATTAGCCAAGGTTTTCTCCGCCTGCAATTCGATATTGGGTTCGATGGTCAGCTCGATGTCCTCGCCATTTTCCGCTCCGACCCATTTCCCGGAAATGGAATCGTTGGCCGAGCCGACCAGATCATCGTCGTAGAAAGATTCCACGCCGTACTGGCCGGCGCCTTCGCGGACAAACCCCAGAACGTGCGCCGCGAGCGTTCCGTACGGATAGAACCTGGTGTCTTCTTTCTCAACCTGGATTCCTTCGAGGCCGAGGTTTTTTATTTCTTTGGCGATGGCCTCCGAAACTTTTTTCTGAATCATGGCGTACGAGCTCTCGGGCCGGTCGAGCTTAGACAAAAGATCGGATTGTTTCATTCCGAGGATGGGCGCGAGGATTTCCGCCGTCGTTTCCGGATCGCTGATCTTCTTCGGGACCGCCGTAATGTTCTCGTATTCTTTTTTGATGGCGGCCGGCATCAGGTTGCCGTTCTTGTCGGTAAAAAAAATGCTCCCCCTTTCCGGTTCGACGAGATCGGCTCCGGCCCGCAAACTTTCGGCTTTGGCCAAATACTGCTCTCCGTTTTCTATCTGCAGATTGTAAAAATGGAATCCGAGACCCATGTAGGCCGCGGAAAAAACCAAAATGATTAATACAAAGCGAACACCCATTGCGGATTTTTGTCTTCAACCAGCCCTTTCTCGGAAGCCATGAGATCGAGATTCTCCGCGTCGACGGCGGTCATGATTTTGCCTTTGAGTTCGGCGTTCGCAAGCTTGGCCTGATCGATTTCTTTTTCGAGTTTTTGGGCTTCGTATCTGAAACTCTCCGCCTTGGAACAAAGGCCGATGCTAATGCCCACGCAGACGAAAAGCGCGACCACCAGAAAGACGTTCAGCTTTCTCAACGGATTTTTGTTTTGGTTCGGTTGGATAATGGTCATTTTCTAGATTACGCGGATGGCTCGGAGCTTGGCCGACCGGCTCCGGGGATTCAGCCTCATCTCTTGCAAAGAAGGACTGATCGGTTTTCTGTATAAAAGTTCTGCTTTGCCTTCTTTCGCCTGCTTTTTGAAAATCTCTTTGACGATTTTGTCTTCCAAGGACTGGAAAGTGATCACCGCCGCTCTGCCGCCGGAGGCGACGATCTCCGGAATTACCTCGAGGATGTCTTTCAGATTATCGAGCTCGCGATTGACGTAAATCCTGAATCCGAGAAAAGCCCTGGTTCCCGGATTGAGACGTCCGGATTCGTATTTCCGGGGAACGGCTTTTTTCAGAACCTCCATAAGCTCTCCGGTTGTCTTTATGGGGTTCTTCCTTTCGGCCCGGAAAATGGCTTTGGCCATCGGACGGCTGTATCTTTCTCCGGTAAGCTTCAGAATCTCGAAAATCTCTTTCTCGGACAGACGCTTCAAAACCTTGTGGAGCGGTTCTTGGTCGTCGCTGTAGGTCATGAGTAGGGGTTCGTCTTTCTCAAAGCTGAATCCCCTGCCGGATTCGAGTTCTCCCGAGGAAAATCCGAGATCTAACAGTAATCCGTCGGCCTTTTTCCCGTGAAGCGCTTCCTGGATGTCCGCGAAATTCATGTTGAGTACCGTTACCCGGCCGTCGTCGGCGAATTCCTCGGCCAAACACTCGGCGTTCGCCTTATTCCAATCGATCGCCAGATATTTCCCGTTCGGGCCGATTTTCTCGAGAATCGCCCTCATATGCCCGGCTTCTCCGGCTGTTCCGTCGACGAAGAATTCTCCGGGCTGCGGATCCAAAGCGCTGATTGTTTCGTTTAAAAGAACCGGGATGTGCGCCGTTGGCGCTGACTTGTTTTTTTCTTCGGTGTTTTTGATTGAATCCATTTTTTTCGACCTTTTTTCCGAACGATCAAATTTCTCTTAGGTTTCGGCGGACTTGCTCCTTAAAGCCCGCCGAAACCTATATCCCCAAATCCCTCAAATGTTCGGCTATTTCCTCGGAAGCGCCTTCGGTCTTCTTCTTATAAGAAGACCAAACTTCCGAATCCCAAATTTCGATCCGATTGTAAAGTCCGGTGATCACGGCCTCTTTTTCCAATTCCGCGTATTTGCGCAAATAATCCGGTATAAGCACCCGGCCCTGGGAATCGAAATCGCATTCGGCCGCGCCGGCAAGCATCAAGCGGACGAAAGCCCGCGAATCTGCCTGGGTCAAAGGCAAAGCCACGAGTTTTTGTGCGAGGATCTCCCAGTCTTCGGACGTGAAAACGAAAAGGCACCGGTCCAGCCCCCTTGTGATGATGGCCCCGCCCGTGAGCTCGCCCCTGAATTTGGCTGGAATGGCCAGCCGGGATTTCGTGTCCAGATTGTGTTGATATTCTCCGATAAACATTTAGCTTTTTGAGTTATCCACTTCCCCACTTTTATACCATTTTACTCCACAGGCCTTTTTAGGTCAAAATGTGTATAACTCCGGCTGTTGTGGAAAAGTGGTTTAAACGGCTTTTCCAAGGATCATTGATCCAGCTTGCCGGAGGCGACCACCAAAAAAGTCCCACTTCTGCGGGACTTTTTTGGTTTTCTTTATCCTTGAATCAGCTAAACGCTTTTTCCAAGTTGGGCACGATCTGCTTTTTCCGGGACATCACGCCCGGAAGATAAATGGCGTTGTTTTCCGGCTTGGCGCCGAAAGCTTTCTCGACGATCACGGGATCTCCAACGAAGAAAAGCCTGGTTCCTCCTTTTATAATGTCCGTCGCCATGAAAAACACCGCTTCGTATCCGCTTTGCTTCAAAGATTGGAGAGAATCGACGATCTCTTTTGCTTTGGATTCGATTCCCCCGGACTCGGCCACTTCGATCTGGCCGATGCCGATTTTTTTTCCGTTAAAGTCAAAATCCTTGAAATCCGACGAAATGATCTCCTCCACGCTCCGGCCCTCGATATCCGCGTTTTTGGTTTTCAATTCGATTCCGAAAGAGATCATGTCTTTGATGCCGCTCGCTTCGGCGAGCAGGCTGGCCATCGCCCTGTCTTCTCCGGTCGCGGTCGGTGATTTGAAAATTACCGTATCCGACAAAATGGCGGAAAGAAGCAGGCCCGCCAAGGCGGGATTCGCTTTCACCGCTTCCTGGTTTTGCTTGGCGATGATCGTCGCGGTGCAGCCGATCGGCTCCGAATGAAAATAAATCGGAGTTCCGTAATTGAAATTTATCTTGTGGTGATCGATGATCTCGACGATCTCCGCCTTGTCCCAACCGGTTATCATTTGGGAAGCTTCGTTATGGTCGACGCAGACCAATTTTTTTCCTTCTCCGCTTTCTAAAACTTGCGGAACCGGAACCTTAAAATAATCCAAAACAAAAGCCGTTTCCTTGTTCAATTCTCCCTGCCTCGCGGGAATATATCCCTTGAGACTGGCGTAAACAATAGCCGAACAAATACTGTCCGTATCCGGGTTTTTGTGCCCTATGACGTAGATTTCATCCATAAAAGCATTATAACGCCAAACCGGCTAACGCAATAATTTAAGCAGTTCCTCGCGAGGAATGTCTTTTTCCAATAAAAAATCGGCTATATTACGCACGATTTCCCGTTTGATTTCCAGATGCCTCGGAATAGTGGTTTTGCGTCCGTTATGGACGCATTTCGCCAAGTCATGCTTAGAACCATGATCTATGGCAAAATCGAGCTTGCATAAAGCTTTTATCAGCTTCTTTGATTTGCATGGAAAACTGAAGTCTCCCATCCGTCAGTTCGCCGTTAAAACTAAGACGTTGGTGTTTAAATATTTTTCGGGGATCTGGATGTTTAATTCCGCACGCACGTTTTCCGGCGGGAAAAAAGTGGGCATGTAGGGCTGATAATCTTTGGGTATTTCGAAGTAGGTATATAAAGCATCGTTTACTTGCGTAAAAAGCTCCTGGCCTGTTTCGGCTTGAGTGACGCAACCCGGAACATTATCGACAAACGCGATATAACCGCCGTCTTCGGATTTTTTCAGGGATACCTGGAGCTTCGTCGGCAGTCTCCATTTATAAGCCGCTAATACTTGAGGAACGACCTCTTGTTTATGGAAGAAAAACATTTGATTTAAGTATATCACAAATCGACATAAGATCGCATTTCTAGCAACTTATGTCAAGGAACGTTATTGTATCGGCCTAATTATTTTTTGATCGCGATGATAGTCCTCAAAACCAAATCTTTCGGCGACTTCATATATTCCCCTTTGAAATCGAACCAGACTTTGAGAAAATCGTCTCTTTTTATTTTCCGGATTTTGCCGATTTCCGGATCCTGCAAGTAGATATGTTTCTTGTCTAGGCCGACAACCACGGAATAATGCCCGTCGGCCACTTCGGAGTCCGGATAATCGTTCCGGCCTCTCGTGAACCAGTCGACGATCACCGGAATACCTTTGTCGAGATACTTTCGGATATCGGAAAAATTGGCTTTATTTTTAATTACAACCTTCAATCCCAAACCTTCGGCCGCCCTTTTGATGTCCTCGGCCTCAACTCCGTTTGTTTTATAAGCCCGGCAAAGCCTGGCCAGATCGGACTCGGATTTTTTTATTCCGTAATAGTCCAAAACCATTTTCAGGCTCGCCGGCCCGCAATAACCTCCGTTCAGAGATTCCTGGAATGGTCTGACTTCAAGCATCATATCCTGATATACTCGATCCAATATTTGTAAAGCTCTCTCGTAGCCCTCAAATCGCCCACGTTGTATTTGGCGATGTCCAAGAATTTCTTTTCCTTGAAAAGCCGGCCGACGTCGTCTCCGGTGATGCCCTGGGCTTTGGGGCTCTCGATCCCGAAAGCCCGGCTCCACAAATGGAGATTTCCTTTTTTGCGGACCGCTCCGTAAAAAGTGAGCTGGTCTAATAAATCAATGTGAACTGCCCCGAATTTCTGGCTCGAAACATAGCGGTTCGACATCAAATCCTTGGTCGGCCGGATTTTGTTGATCGCCGACCTGACCGCCAAAAACGGCGCGTCGAAAGCCCGGCCATTGAAGCTTACGAATTCGTCGTATTTCGAGGCCGCCTCCCAGAAAGCCTTAAGCATCTCGGCTTCAGTCATAGCCTTGAATTTGACCCCGTTTTCTTCCTCGTCAGGGATGTTCTCTCCCGGAGCCTGGTAATAGACCGCACCTTTATTTTGGTCGTAATCGAGCATGCCGATCGCCACGATCTCTCCGGTCAAAGGAGAAAACCCGAGTCCGGCCTTCAGTTCTTCCAGGGCGTTTTCGTATTCTTCTTCATTGAAGGACTCTTTCTTCAGCCAGCGGGTCAGCGATTCTTTGGTTGTTTCGTCCAGAGCGTCGTAATCCTCGCCTACGGTTTCGATGTCGAAAATAAGTTTGGACATATTGTTTAATCGTTCAAATACTTCTTTTTCTTCAACCTTTCCGGTAGATAATCTTGCTCTACCGGTTCTTTATATTTTGGATTATATTTATATCCTTTACCATAACCGATATCTTTCATAAGCTTGGTCGGCGCGTTCCGCAGATGGAGCGGCACGCCTTCGTTCGGCATTTCCTTTATATCCCGCTCTACTTTTCCGTAAGCCATATAAAGCTCGTTGCTTTTTTTCGCTTTGGCCATATAAACCGCGGCTTCGGCCAAAGACAGGTTGCATTCAGGCATGCCGATGAAATGGGCCGCTTCGTAAGCGGCGACCGCCAACAGCATGGCGTTCGGATTCGCCAAGCCGATATCCTCGGACGCGAACCTGATAAGCCTCCGCGCCACGAATAAGGGATCCTCGCCCGCTTCAAGCATCCTTCCCAGCCAATACAAAGTGGCGTCCGGATCGCTGCCACGCATGGATTTATGAAGCGCCGAGATCAGATTATAATGCTCCTCACCTTTTTTGTCGTACAAGAGATGGGTTTTCTGGAGCGCTTCACGGATCGAAGCGTCGTTCAATTTGATCGGCTTCAATCCTTTTTTGGAAATGATGGGCTTCGCGGACTTTACCGCGAGTTCCAAAGCATTCAAGGCGGTCCGGGCGTCGCCGTCCGAAACCGAAGCCAAGAATTTTATCGAATCCTCGGAAATATCTATTTTCAGATTGCCGAATCCACGCTTTTTGTCGGACAAGGCTTTCTTCAAAATAACCTCGATATCTTCGGGTTCTAGAGCCTTTAGAACGAAAACCCGGCTTCGCGAAAGCAAAGCGGAATTGACCTCGAAAGACGGATTCTCGGTGGTCGCACCGATCAGAATGATCACCCCGCTTTCCACATGCGGCAAAAAAGCGTCTTGCTGGGCTTTGTTGAACCGGTGGATTTCATCAACGAAGAGAATGGTCTTTTGTTTCTTGTTCCGCAGCAAATCCCTCGCTCCGGCGATGATTTCCCGGATCTCCTTGACGCTTCCGGCCGCTGCTGAAAACTGGACAAACCGCGCCTTGGTCATTTTGGCGATGATCCGTGCCAAGGTTGTCTTGCCGCATCCGGGCGGGCCCCAAAAGATCATCGACGGGATTTCGTCGACTTCGACCGCCTTCCGAAGCATTTTACCGACTCCGATTATCTCGTCCTGACCGACAAAATCCTCCAAAGTTTCCGGCCTCATGCAGTCGGCCAAGGGCGCTTTCTCCTTCAATATCTTTTCTTCGTTTTCCGCGAATAAATCGGCCACAGCCGTATTCTATCACAAATCAAAAACCCTCTTTACGAGGGGTTTTGGATATCCAACAATCTTTGGTATTTGGCAAGCCGTTCGGGCTGGGACGGACTGCCGATCTTAATTCCCTCGGCTCCGACGGCCCAGGCGATGTCGGAGATAAAGTCGTCCATGGTTTCTCCGCTCCGGTGGGAAATAATCACCGCCCAACCGTAATCTCTGGCGAGTCTCACGGCTTTCAAAGTTTCCGTAAGCGATCCGATCTGGTTCGGTTTGACGATCACGGCGTTTACGGCCTGCTTATCGTAGGCCAAAGTCATGCGCTTGACGTTTGTGGTCGTCAAATCGTCGCCGACGATCATCGTGTTTCCGCCGATCAAAGTTTCCAGTTTCCTGAAATTATCGAAGTCCTCTTCGGAAAACGGGTCTTCGATATAAGCGATGTCAAAATCTTTCTTGAGTTTGTCGTAGAAATCGAAAAGTTCCACGGTCGGAATCTTAACGTCGCTTGCGGCCGCGTCGATTCCGAAATCCACCCTTTCCCCGTAGTCCAGTTCTTCGATCGCGTCTTTGATTATCCGGAAAGGCTCGATATTATCTTTAAAGTCCGGCGCGAAACCGCCTTCGTCGCCCCGCTTTGCGTTTTCTCCAAAACGCCGGCCGAGTTCGGAATAAACCTCCTGGATGATTTTCAAACTTTCCGCGAAATTGTCCGTTCGCGGAATGATCATGTATTCCTGAAAATCCAGATTGTTTTCCGCGTGCAAGCCGCCGTTTATTAGATTCGCCAAAATCTTCGGCGTGCTTCTGGGGGCGTCTCCATAATTCTCGCGGACATAATCCCAGAATTCCACTCCCAGATCCCTGGCTCTGGCCCGTCCGGCCGCGATCGAAACTCCCAAAATCGCGTTCGCGCCGAGATGAGACTTATTCTCGGCCTGGTCAAGGTTGATCAGTTTGTCGTCGAGCTCTTCCTGGAAATTGAATCCGAAACTCCGTAAAACCGGAAGAATTTTCTTTTCGATGTTTTTCAGGGCTTCTAGAGCCGGAACATAGACCGCTTCGTGTTTGCCCTTACTTTTCCCCTGGGGGACCAAGCATGTTCCAAAAGCGCCGGAATCCAAAACAACTTCCACGGAGATCGTTTCTTCTCCGCGGGAATCCTCGATGATTTCCGTTTTGATATCCGCGATCCTACTTTCTTTTTCGCTCAAAATCATTGATTTTCTCCATGGTTTTCAATACCGAATCCGGATTCAAAGAAATGCTGTCGATGCCCTGTTCCACGAGGAAAAGCGCGAAGTCCGGAAAATCCGACGGCGCCTGACCGCAGATGCCGATGTATTTCTTCCGCGCCCGGCAGCGCTCGATTACTTTTGCCACCAAGGCCTTGACCGATGCGTCGTTTTCGTCGGCCACTCCCCGCAGCAATTCGCCGGCGTCGCGGTCGATACCGACCGTAAGCTGGGTCAGATCGTTACTGCCGATGCTCATTCCGTCGAAAACCTCGAGAAACCCGTCGGCCAAAATGACGTTCGAGGGCACTTCGCACATGACGTAGATCTTGGGGCCGGAATTCTTCAGTAATTTTCTTCCGCGAAGGCTGTTCTTCTCGAGGATCTTCATCACCTTTTTCCCTTCTTCGACCGTGCGGCAGAAAGGCACCATGACGTTCACGTTCGTAAGCCCCATCTCTTCGCGGACTTTTTTGACGGCCTTGATTTCCAAAACAAAGGCTTTCTCGAAACCCGGATGGTAATAGCGGGAAGCCCCGCGCCAGCCGATCATCGGATTTTCCTCCTTGGGTTCGTAAAGCTCTCCGCCGATAAGCGACCGGTATTCGTTCGTCTTGAAATCGGAAAACCTAACGATCACCTCTTTCGGATAGAAAGCCGAAGCGATCTTTCCGATGCCGAAAGCCAGGTTGTCGACGTAGAATTTCGGCTTGTCCGTCCAGGCGGCCGTTCTCTCGTCGATTTTTTTGACGATCGCTTTTGCTTTCGGATCATTGTTCTTCTTCAGATTGTCGTAATCGATGAGCGCCATCGGATGGATGCCGATATCCGAAGCGATGATGAATTCTTCGCGGCAAAGGCCGACTCCGTCGTTCGGGATAAAACTCAACCCGAAAGCCTGCCCCGGTTCGCCGACGTTCATCATGATTTTCGTTTTCGGCTTTCGGATCTTAGAAACATCGGTTTTCCTTATTTTGAAAGGAACCAATCCCTTGTAGACTCGGCCGACCTCGCCTCCGGAACAATCGACGGTAACCGGCTCTCCGGATTTCACAACCGAAGTGGCGTTTCCGGTTCCGACGATGCAGGGAATGCCGAGCTCGCGGGAGACGATGGCCGCGTGGGCGGTCCGGCCTCCGGCATCGGTGACGATGGCCGCGGCCAGCTTCATCGCCGGCACCCAATCCGGATCGGTCATCCTCGTGATCAAGACTTCGCCTTCCCTGAAACTGGTGATCTCTTTGACGTTTTTGATCACATGGGCTTTGCCCTGTCCGATCTTGGCGCCGACGCTAAGCCCGTTCACAAGCTCCACCGGTTTTTTGGAGCGGTCGAGTTCGTATTCTTCGAGCAGGCCGACATCCTTGCGGCTTTCGACCGTTTCCGGTCTCGCCTGAACCATGTAAAGCTTTCCATTGATGCCGTCTTTGGCCCACTCGGAATCCATGGGCCGGCCGTAATGCTCTTCGATCAAATTGGACCATTTGGCCAAAGTTAGTATTTCCTCGTCCGTCAAGGCAAATTTTTTCCGGTCCACGGCCGGAGTCGGCAATTCCTTGGTGGCCGTTTTGCCTGCACCGTAAACAAGCTTGAATTCCTTGTCTCCGAGAACTTTGCCGACGATCGGCTTGAACCCTTTTTTGAGGGTCCTCTCGAAAACATAATACTGGTCCGGCGTCACCCGGCCCTTGACCACGCTTTCTCCCAAACCCCAGCTCGCGTTGATCAAGACCACGTCCGGAAATCCAGTCTCGGTGTCTATGGAGAACATCACGCCGGCCGAAGCCAAGTCCGAACGCACCATCTGTTGGACCCCCGAAGACAAAGCGATTTTCAAATGGTCGAATTTCATCTGCTCGCGGTAGAAAATGGCCCGGTCGGTAAATAAAGACCGCATCGAAAGCAGAACGGCTTTCAAAAGCTCGTCTTCCCCGCGGACGTTCAGATAGGTTTCCATCTGTACGG
>ERZ795030.1166-NODE-1166-length-36949-cov-9.292703_pt1 | contig 36949 bp, 32 predicted proteins | sample MGYA00375122_ERZ795030 | MGnify/ENA primary metagenome ERZ795030 (study PRJEB30165, sample SAMN05720146) | activated sludge metagenome | isolation source: anaerobic digester from wastewater treatment plant | place: Japan | collected 2015-04-20 ... | reverse complement strand
GTCATTTCATCGGGAAGAGACGATTTTTTCGAGGATTAGCGAATATAAAAGAAATTAAATTCCAAATTCCGGACAAAACCGGTAAAGCAATGGGTTTACTATTAAGCGCTTCTCGGAAAAGAGCTATATGTCTATTTCGGAATAGGGGAATATTCATTTTAATCATGTGGTTCTCCTAAAATCCTAAAACAGTCCGGGAAAACACGATTAAATGTTTCACGTGAAACATTTCTGTTATACTTTTGGAGGAGAAATGAATGCCTCTTATATCCGCTCAAAAATTGTCAAAATCTTTCGGCGCTGAAGATATTTTTTCAGAAATAACCCTTTCCATTCCGAGAGGTGCGAAAATTGGCCTTGTCGGACCGAACGGTTCCGGTAAATCAACTTTATTGCAAATATTAATGGGGATTACTCCCTCTGATTCCGGAACTGTCCAACGGGCAAAAAAAATAACGATCGGTTATTTGCCACAAAATTTTGAGGCTGAATTCGAGAAATCACCGTATCAGGAATGTTTGTCCGTTTTTTCGGATTTAATTCTGATGAAAAGCAAACTGAACCAAATGGAACAGGATTTAGCAAACGGGAATAATGTTTCGGAGCTATTATCAAGTTATGGTAATCTTCAAAATACTTTCGAAAGCCGTGGCGGATACGTTTTCGAAACAAGAATCCATCAGGTTTTACAAGGGCTCGGTTTTTCAAAAAGTGAAGAAAATCGCCCTTGGTATCAGCTTTCCGGAGGCCAAAAAACACGGGCATATTTGGCAAAAATATTATTAATGAATCCCGATCTTTTGATTTTAGATGAGCCGACCAACCATTTGGATATTAATGCCATAGAGTGGCTCGAATCTTTTCTGAAAGAATATAAAGGAGGAGCCTTAATTGTTTCCCATGACCGGTACTTCTTAAATCAAACAGTGGAAGTCATTTGGGAATTGGATTCTTCTTTTGAAATCTATCATGGGAATTATGATGCCTATCTGCAACAAAGGCAGGCTCGATATGAACGCCAAAAAGCTGAATTTGAAAGTCAACAAGAATTTATTGCAAAAGAGGAAGAATATATTCGCCGAAACATCGAAGGCCAAAATACAAGGCAGGCACAAGGACGGCGAACACGTTTGGAAAGATTGCTGGAAGAATCGAAAATAACGAATCCGATCTTGCATCGGAAAATTCAAACAAATCTTTCGTCAAGTATCCGATCCGGAGATATTGTTCTCAGAACAAAAAATCTTGAAATCGGTTATTTGGATGATCATAAAAAATTGATATCCATTCCCGATGTGGTGTTGCAACGCGGTGAGTGTGTCGCCATTCTCGGTCCGAACGGTGTGGGAAAAAGTACTTTTATCAAAACCATCTTAAATGAGATTCCTCCGTTAGCGGGTGAAGTGGAAATGGGGTCTAATTTAAAAGTGGGATATTTTGCTCAGGCTCATGAAAAATTAAATCCGAAAGCGACGCTTATGGACGAAATATCCGCAGCGGCTCCGCAAATGTTGCCTGCCGAGATCCGATCTTATCTGGCTCGATTTTTATTTACCGGTGATGATGTTTTTAAAACAACCGAGACGTTATCCGGCGGTGAGCGCGGTCGACTCGCTTTGGCAATTTTAGCTCTTCAAAATGCGAATTTGCTGTTGCTTGACGAGCCGATGAATCACTTGGATCTCGAAGCTCAGGAGACGTTACAAGCATTATTAAAGGATTTTAATGGGACGATTCTTCTCGTTTCCCATGATCGATACTTAGTAGATGCTATCGCGACTCAAATTTGGGAAGTGAACCCCGATAAAAAAACGTTGGAAATATTTCGCGGAAATTATTCGGAATATAAGGAATATCAAAAGAAATCCGGGATCAGCGAATTAAAAGATCAAATTGATTCAACGGAAAGGAAATCTCCTGAGATAAGAGAAAATCCTCCCTTGCAAAAGTTGTCAAATAATGAGATATTTAGAAGGCAGAAAAAAAAGGAAGAACTGGAAAAAAGGATTTCGGTCTTGGAAAAAATGCTCAACGAAATTTCTCAACAAATGGTTTCTCAAAAAGAAGATCATCAAAAAATCGCAGAGCTGGGAATTCGGTATAATTCCATAGAAATTGAATTGAATTCCGTCATGGAGGAGTGGGCTGAAATCGATTGATTAAAGTCGATTCAAAAAGGAAAAAATATGTACTTATCTGTGATTGCTCCGGTTTATAACGAACATGACAATATTCCTTTATTGTATGAAGAAATGGTGAAGGCATTAAAGGATTTTGATAAAGAATGGGAATTCATCCTGGTTGATGACGGTTCCGTAGACGGCAGTTTTGAGGAATTAACAAAGGTGGCTGAAAAAGATCCCGCACATATAAAAGTGATCGGTTTGCGCAGGAATTTTGGACAGACAGCTGCCATCGCCGCAGGTGTTGATTATTCAACCGGAGAGATAATTATCTTGATTGACGCCGATTTACAAAATGATCCTGCCGATATTCCGATGATGCTCGGAAAAATCGATGAGGGATATGATCTGGTCAGCGGCTGGCGAAAAAGCCGCCAGGATAATTTATCCAGGAAAATTCCTTCCGTCATCGCCAATAAAATCATCGGTCATGTAACCGGAGTTCCTCTTCATGACTATGGTTGCACTTTGAAAGCCTATCGACGCGAAGTGATTACCGGATTCCGATTGTACGGAGAAATGCATCGTTTTATTCCGGCTTATGCCAATACGGTCGGGGCAAGAATTATCGAAGTCGAAGTCAAACATCATCCGCGCCGGTTCGGGAAACCGAAATACGGATTGGAACGAACAGCAAAAGTAATTCTGGACTTATTTACGGTTAAGTTTTTATCTTCTTATTCCGATAAGCCGATTTATCTGTTCGGGGGATCGGGATTATTCTTAACGATCATCGGCGGGTTGTTGCTGCTGTTTTTGGCTGTCCGTCGATTGGGCTGGGGCGTTTCCGTACTGGCATCTCCTCTGTTCACTTTCAGTATCATGATTTTTATTTTAGGCTTTCAATTGATTATGATGGGATTATTGGCTGAAATGCTCACCCGATCATATTATGAATCGCAAGGAAAACGCACTTATACGGTTAAAAAGTTGATTAATTTCAAATCCGATAAATGAAAATCTTAACCGTTATTCATGAATTTCCACCGATCGGTGGAGGCGGGGGGTTGATTGCCCGCGATCTGGCTTGTGCATTGGTTCAAGACGGAAATGAGGTTCGGGTTATCACAGCTCAGTTCGGAGATTTACCCGATCGGGAAGTCCTGGACGGCGTCGAAATTATCCGATTAAAATCTCATCGTAAGGAAGCATACCGGGCAAAACTGCTGCCGATGGCTTCTTTTATTTTAGCTGCTTCCCGTTATTGTGTTTATCAAATGAAGGATTTTTCGCCGGATATTATCCATGCGCATTTTGCGGTACCCGGCGGCCCGCCGGCAAAGTTTATATCGGGGAAAAAACATATTCCCTACGTTTTAACGGTTCATTTGGGGGATATTCCCGACGCATCTCCCGAAAAAACCGGTAAATGGTTTAAATTCATTTATCCTTTTACACATACCTTTTGGAAGCATGCTTCCGCAATCGTAGCGGTCAGTGAGTTCTCGAAAAGAATGGCACAGCGAAAATATCCGGTGGAAATACAGGTCATTCCGAACGGAATTGACTATGATCAAGTTCGAATCGAACGAATTGAACCTCATTCGGTTCCCGAGATTGTGTTTGCCGGAAGATTCGTTCCCCAGAAAAATTTGGAACAGCTGGTTAAAGTCTGCGCCGCGATAAAAGATTTGAATTGGCATTGTACGTTGATCGGCGACGGACAGGATCGCGAAAAAATCGAAGAGCTGATCGAACGATTGAATTTACAGAACAAAATTTCTATAACGGGATGGGTAGCACCCGAGCGCGTTACGGAAATATTTAAACAAAGCGATATCCTGTTTCTTCCCTCCCGATCGGAAGGCTTACCCGTTTCCGGAATACAGGCTATGACCTGCGGATTGGCTTTGGTATTAAGTAACGCCGGCGGAAATCCGGAAATTATAGAAGAAGGGAAAAACGGTTTCAGTTTTGATCCCGAGGATACCGATTCTTTTGCTTCGGCGTTACGAGCGCTGTTGGAAAGTCCGGAAATGCTCCTGAGCTTTCGGCAAAATAGCCTGGAATCGGCCAAAAAATATGATATTAAACGGATTGCCAAACAATATGAGGCGGTGTTTGAACAGGTTTTGGCTGCTAAATAAAGTTCAGTAACATTTATTTACTTCCGGACAAACCGGCTCGGGGATCGGACAGGCTATTTCTTTCATCGGTGAGCGTAAGTAGTGAAATTCTTTTCCGTCCGGCGTCTGTCCGATCACAGCGATCCCTTTGATATAGGAACTGCCGGGTTCCAAACAGCCAATGACTGCGACGGAAGATTGATCCGGAAAAGTATCGGGGAACTTATCCAGCGGAAGGACGATATCCGATTCTCCGTTATCGAAAAGAATTTTAAAGATGATCCGCGAATAGAGCTGATATGCGTACGCTTTATCCGTTCCATGTTCCCCTTGATTGAAATAATAAAAGCGCGGATAAAGTGCAACTCCCTGAAAAAGGCGCATCTTTCCCTCCCGTAACTGTGTCTCCGCTTTTGTCCAATCTTGATCCGGAAAAGTCTCTTTCATTTTTTCCGTGACAATCAGCTCGTTCTCGGAAGGAATCGAAGGAGAAGTATTCTTTTCGATTAAGATCATGGAAAAATATGCCATGAAAAAAATGCCGGTAATCAAAACTAATTTTCCGAAATCCCCAATTCCGATTGTTTGATTTGAAATTTCGGTACTTCCGGTTACGAGATCCGTCCGGATCGGCGTGATTTTTTTCAGGATTACCGCGAGACCGATTGAGTAGATTAACAGAACGCCCCAGTTCATCGGAACGATGTAACGACCGCCGGAAGTACGGGCAAGCCCCAAGCCGGCCGCATACACGATCAACAAATAAGCCGCCGAAAGTCCTGCCCAGCTCTCCTTTTTCCAAAGCAAATTCAAACCGATACTAATCAGGATCAGATTGATTATCAGAAAAAGTATCTGCCCCGCCGAAAGACTCCCGTTCCAATGATCTCTCCAAACAGAATCTTCGGCTGTATATAAATGATTCAAATCATCGAATTGAATTTGGACGGGAAGGATAAAAGCGATCGAAAAAAGATTATGGAAGAAATGATTTCCGATTGTGTCGATCAATGGATGAACCTTCAGACGTATTTCATCGGGAATCAATGAAAACGATTTTAATTGAGTCTCCGTCTCTTTTTCAATTTGCTTGCCGATGACAGGGGTAGCTTCCGTATGCTGTTGAAGAACAGGTTCGGCGGTCGCTTGGACAGGCTCTTTATTCTCGACCGAAATTTCGGAAGTTTCGGTGATGGGTTTCAGTCTTTGTTCGACAACCACGGATTTAAAAGAGTCCAAAATCTCGGGCGCAATCGTTCCGGTGATATGATAGGATCGAACGACCCAAGGGCTGATACAGATCACAAAGGACAGCAGAAAGATCAGAAGGTCGCGTATCCCCCGTTTTATTTTTTTATGGAAGACGATGCCTCCGAACAGAATAATTGCCGGAATCATGGCCACAAAATTAAAGCGGGTATAAATCAGGAGCCCCAAGACTCCTCCGGCTGCCGCAGCGAAGTAGGTTTGTTTTCTTCCCTGTCGGAACCATTTGAAAATAAAGTATGCAAACGCTGCGAATAATACTTCGGCTAAAAATTCGCTCATTTCCAAACGGGAATGAATCGTCAGAATCTGAGTGGTGTGGAGCGCATTCCATTCCTGAAAAATCATCAGAGCTGCTGCCAAAAACCCGCTGAAAAACCCTCCCAAATCGGAAGCAAATAAAAATAAAATTGCAGGAAGAACGGCAAAAATCGCACTTTGAATCAGTAAAGTGAGATTCATTTGATTCCCCGAGAGTAAGGTACACAGGTAAATTACAAACGTTACAAACGGTTTCAACACAAGCGTGCCGTGATAAAACTTTAAGCCATAGACGGCGGTTTGAGCCGCCACATCATTCAGTAATGCATCCGAATACGGGTAATATTCGTAATTGGGCGGATAAGGTCCCGGTGCAAAGAAATGAGCTTGCATCGGCGCCATGCTCCAAGTGAAGGCGGCGATACCCCATATCAAGAAAAAAAGGAAAGCACGATTCCGAAATAATTTCACCCGTCCGATTTTTGTCATGAACGGAGAAAGAAGCAATAAAAAAACGATTATTAAGACAATCTGAAGGGATTCGACAGGGACCGCATTTCCGTACCAAGCTTCCTTCCCGGCAACGATTCCCCATCCCGATCCGTAAATAAACAAAATGGTCAACAGAAAAAGGCCGAGAAAAATAAAAAAGGGCTTCCCCGTAATTTGCCGGCAATCGTCCTTAATTCTTTTGAATATGTTGCTGTCCGAAAAGACAATCAAGATCAGAGCGGCGGAAAAACCGACCCAAAATAGTAGAAATAGAAAAGGACGCAGGCGATGAAAGTAGGCGGAAAATTGTCCGAACCGATAATCCGGCATTAACAGCAAGCCACCCGAAAGAACCGCCGTAACGGAAGCGATTCGTTTGATCTGCTCCTTGCAAGCGAGAATAGACGCTTCCAAGGATGCATTTTTTTGTTGATTTATGTTGAAAATGATTGCACCGATTAAGGATGCCAGAGCAATGAGAAGGAAAAATGCCAACATGACAACTCTTTCGAGAGAAAGTCCGAGGATAAAGGCATTTTTTTGATCCGAAGGAATTTTAAATAGCGTATAGCCGCATATCAAGCTGACGACAGTCAGCAGGGAAAAAAACAAAGGGATGGGTTTTAATCCCCGTTTTTTTTGAGACGGATCGATTCCCACATGTTCTCACTTTCAAAAAAGTAAATCAAGAATATACCGGCCAAAACGACGGCAAAGAAAATCAGATTCGCGGTTAAAGGCGGGCGTGAAATGATGAAGAAAGCAAGTATTTCAAGGGCTGTCGCAGCCAAAAGCATTAAATTGACTGCCTGAACATCGGAAAAACCCATTTTTACGAGCCGGTGATAGGTATGATCTGTCCCGCTGTCATAAAAATGCAAATGCCTGCGGAAGCGGGAAATAATTACCAATACCGTGTCAAAAATCGGCACGCCTAACAGAAGAATTGGCATAAACCATGTGGAAGTCTGTAAGCGATCCGGCGGATTATAAATGATGGCGATTGCCGCAATCAGAAAACCGATTGTCTGCGCTCCGGAATCGCCGAAAAACAGGATGGCAGGCGATGAATTGAAAAAATTCAGCACAATGCAGGCTCCCAACATGGCGGAACATAACAGGGCAAGCGACCATTGTTTCGTATCCATGGCAGCCAACACAAAAAAGATAAGCGCCAGCAAAGAGAGCCCTACCATCAACCCATCCATACTGTCGACAAGGTTAAAAGCATTGGTAATAAAAACCATCCAGAAAATCGTAATTCCAAAATCCAGAAGATCATTTACCGTTGCAGAAAAACCCAATATTTCACCCACGGTTTGCATTATCTGCACTTGAATCCCGCAGAAATAGAGCACGATCGCGGCCAAAATCTGGCCGAGCATTTTCCATCGCCAACGCAGAGGCCTGTAATCATCCCACAGTGCGAATCCAAAAATGATTGTGGCACAAAGGAGCACTTTTCCGGTTTGGCTGTCCAAACGGTGATTCAGGAAGACAGCGGTGAGAATCAGTGTCGCAAAAAAAGCCAATCCGCCGCTGATCGGAACAGGTCTTTTGTGAATCTTATGGGGTTCCGATAAGGGGAAATCGATTAAATTCGTTTTATGCGAGAAACGAATTGCAATCGGAACGATAATCAGACATAAAAAGAAACTGACAAAAACTGTTTCAAATATTTTTCCGGTAGAAATCTCTGGCAGAATCATGAGTCTTGTGTCAATTGTTGATAGATTTTGAAAATTTCGTCGTTCACTCGAGAGATCGAGAAAAACTCAATTGCTCTTTTTCTTGCCGCGGTCCCCATTTCGATTCGCATTTCATTACTTCGAATCAATTTCTCCAAAGCATAAGCCAATGATTTCGGATCTTTTGCGGGAACCAGAAATCCGGTGACGCCGTCTACGACAACTTCCCGGCATCCGGGGACATTAGTGGTGACAATGGGACGTCCGCAAGAAGCCGCCTCAATTAATATTCTGGGCAATCCTTCTCGATAAGATGGCAGACATACAATGTCCGATATGGAAATAACGGTCAGAATATCTTCCTGCCATCCCCACCATTCTACATTTCCTTCTTTTTGCCAAAAGGACAGCTGTTCATAAGATATGCTGCTGGGATTGCCGTCATCTTTTTTCCCGACCAGAGCGAATCGTGCTTGAAGTGATTTGCTCTTTAATATTTCGGCGGCTTTGACAAATTCTCCTACTCCCTTATCCCAGAGCATTCTGGCGGGTAAAATGATGAGAGGAATGGAGTCCGGTGGTGGGATCGGACGAAACAACTCGGTATCGATACCTGTTCCCAAAATAATATGGGTGTTTCCCTCCGTCGTAAATCCGTATTTTTCGAAGAGAGCGGCATCATCCGGGTTTTCAAAAATGACCTCGGTATCTTTTAACGCCTTCTTATACAAAGAGGACACGATTTTCCGGATCATCTTGGTGGTAATTTTGTTATCTAAAAAGATATAACCCAAGCCGGTGATGGAATTGACAATCGCTCGAATCCCGACCTCTTTGGCGGCAAGAGATCCGTATATAACACATTTAATCGTAAAATGATGAACCAGATCCGGCTTTTCTTCCGCGTAAATTTTCTTTATTCGCTGAATGGTTCGCTGTTCGATAAACGGATTCATCCCTTTCCGTGAGAATTCAAAAGGAATAAATCGAAAACCGGCTGCTGTCAGTTTTTCGGTATGCTCCCCCGCCGGTGCCATTAATACGACTTCCCACCCTTTTTCACGGAGATATTTCGCAAAATCCAGTCGAAAATTATAGAGGTACCAGTCTGTATTGGCGAAAAAAATAACTTTCAAGGGTTTGATCCTTTTATTTAATCTGAACTAATTATAAAGCAGAGGGATTGATCTTTACGAGCCGGCTAAAAGAGCGAAAGCTGAACGCCGTCTGTCGCTTCTTTTTTCTCGGCTGCTTCAGAGGCCGGATTGGCATTTTCAACCGGTTCCGCTGTAATTTTCTCTTCCACTTCATGAATATAGGTCGGTAAAAGGGCAAAATCATGCATAATACTGTCCCGTAAATTCGGTTGATGCAATGCAGCCGCCGGATGAAACATCGGAACGATCATCCGCCCGTCCACCCAATGGCCCTTCCCATGGATCGAACTGATTCTCGCAAGCGGAAAATAGCGCCCCATCGAAAACCTCCCTAAAGTAACGATGACCAACGGGTCAATCAGCCGAATTTGTTCATCCAAAAAGGAAGAGCAGGCGGTCAATTCTTCGGGCAGCGGATCACGATTAGCCGGGGGTCTGCATTTAACAACGTTTGTGATAAAAACATCCTGTCGTTTCAGTTTGGCCGTCGAAAGCAGTTCGTTGAGAAAATTACCGGCTTGGCCGACAAAAGGTCTGCCGGTTTCATTTTCATTCAAACCGGGGCCCTCCCCGATGAAAAGGATTTTGGAATGAATATTCCCTTCTCCGGGGACGGATTTTTTTCTGGATAAATGAAGTTGACACTTTTCGCAAACGGCGATTTGTTGTGCAAGCTGAGTCATTTTTTCGTAGGAATCATCCATAACTTCTCCAATGTCAGGATATAAGTTTGATAATCTTGCTTTTCCAGATTCATCATCAGAGCATCTTCTTGATTGTCCTGATAGTAATGTCTTCGAATATTGACGACCCGATAACCGATCTTTTCATATAAGGATATTGCGGCTGAATTACCGGCTCGGACTTCAAGGTAAGAGATCCTTGCCCCTTCTTTCCAACCTTCATACAATCCGTTTTGCATTAATGCATCGCCGATTCCCCGGCGGCGGTAATCGGGATGAACGGCAAAATTCGCGACATGCAGCTCGTCCATTATAAGCCAAAGGACAAGAAATCCGCAGACACGTTGCTGAGAGTCGACCGCTACCCAGGGGCGTGATGCCTCGTTCCTTTCGACTTCAAAATAATAAGAACTTTGCGGCCAATACAGAGCAGCCGAAGCTTGGTCGATTGTGAATACTGCCGGGATATCCGTTAAAACCATTCTGCGAATGGAAATGTCAGTGCGCCCGATCATATTTATTGCGAAATCGGCTCTTTCGTATGAAGATAGATCGGAGACAGGGTGTTTGGAGGAGGATAATCTCCTTTTTCAAGACGAGCCCAAGCAATTTCGGCTAAAAAACCCGCCCTTCGTAAACACATTGCCGGTGATGCCATTCGAATATTCTTATTGTTTCTGCGAAAATAGGTACGCATATCTGCGGTCAATTCTCCGCAGACCGTTGTCGGTTCCGTAATCGCTTCGCACAGACTTTCTGTCGTATAGACGGAAACCGGTAAACTTTCCGCCCATTTATCTTTCGAAGGATTGTAAAAAGCTGCAGCAAGCTTTGTTCTGCCTGCCTGTAAGACAGCACAGAGCGGCAATCCGTTTATCGGCTGAGCGGCTGCGAGAATATCCAAAGTCGGGACACCGATGACCGGAATATCCAACCCCAGCGCCATTCCTTTTGCAAATGAAAGGCCGACACGCAGGCTGGTGAACGATCCGGGACCCATTGCAACCGCTATGCCGCGGAGTTTTGAGATATCCGTATCAACCGTATCGAAAAGATTTTTGACGGAAGCGGCAAGAATGACGGTATGCCGATTCAGACTCAGCCAATTTGCCTCTCCGATGATACTGTTTCCGTCATAAACGGCGATTCCGATATTACTGGTAGAAGTGTCAATTGCTAATAACATATTTATTTAAACTCCAAAAGACCGATGGCGAAATGAATGCAATAAGGTTTGATAACGTTCCCCGTATGGAACCATGACCAGGCTGCGTTGTTCATCGGCCACCCAAGCCATTTTGATTGTCAATCTTTCTTTCGGAAGAATGGAATCAATTCTTTCCGCCCATTCGACGACTAACACGCCTTGATGCAGCATGCGGTCGATATCGAGCTCTTCCGCTTCAAGGGTGCTGTCGATACGATATGCGTCCATATGAAAAAGTGTGCTTCCGTCCATTCGGTAATACTCATTTACCAGGACAAAAGTCGGGCTTGTTACCTGATCGACACTGCCCCATCCCTGTGCGATTCCTTGGATAAAAGTGGTTTTCCCCGATCCCAAATCTCCGCTGAAGCACAAAACGTCCCCGTTTTGTAACATTCTTCCCAGACGCATCCCAAACCGCCGGGTTTGGTCGGCGCTTCTGCTGAAAATTTCCAATGTTTCCGAATCAAGAATAGGCACAAACGGATCCTTTAAGATATCAGGTTGGGAAGAAAAGTATCAGATTTGCTCGAATTTGTTTTATGTTGAAGGTTCCGAAGACTCTGATGGACGTTCGGGATTCTTTTGCGGTTTCCCCTTCATTTTATGCGATAATTCTCTTCTGGTCAGCAAGACGCGATGATGACAATTTAAACATTCCAGCCCAATCTCGGCGCCAAGCCGAACCACTACCCACTGATTGGAACCGCATGGATGCATTTTTTTTAATGTGATCAAATCGCCAAGCTCGTACTCCTCATCCATCCTGCAATTATAAAGGAATTGAAAGGGGCTGAACAGAGTCACAATAACGGTTCGGGATGCAAATGTTATAATAGCTGCATGGCCGTGCCCGCAGTTTTTGTATGTCGCATCCTGACCTTAATCATCGCATTCACAATCCATGAATTTGCGCATGGGTTTTTGGCTGATCGGTTCGGAGACCCGACTCCGCGGCTGCAGGGTCGGTTAACTTTGAATCCTTTGAAGCATTTGGATATTTTCGGCTCTTTGATGTTGTTATTAACCGGTTTCGGGTGGGCAAAACCGGTTCAAATCGATACGGAAGCCATTCGCAGAAACAATAAAGCCGGTGTGATGTTGGTCTCTTTTATCGGTCCTTTTTCCAATTTTCTGTTGGCTTTAATCGGTGCGTTGCTGTTGAAAATTCCCGGTATTACAACCATCCGGTGGTGGGGAATTCCTTTCTTTCTTTCACAATTCGTCTGGATTAATCTCAGCCTGCTGATTTTCAATCTGGTGCCTCTCGCTCCTTTGGACGGGGAAAAAGTGGTCGAATATTTCATACCGGACAGTATGCTTCCTGCCTGGAAGAATGTACAGCAATACGGAATGCAAATTTTATTGATCTGTTTTTTGATATTGCCGTACCTGAATATCGATGTTTTCGGAAAAATCTTAAGTCCGTTGATCAGCGGACTGTATTACTGGTTGGTCGGAGGATAAAACTATGATTCAAATCGCCATCATCGGGCTGGGAGAAATCGGCACGTCGTTGGGGCTCGCTTTAAAGTATCAGAAGGATGAAATATATCGGGTCGGGATGGATGTTCATAAATATGCGACGGATAATGCATCGGAGAAGGGAGCGGTCGACCGAGTTTCCCGAAACTTATTGGACGCAGTAAAAGAAGCGGATATCGTTTTTTTGGCAATTCCCGCCCATGAAGTGGAAGACACACTCGAATTAATCGGTCATGAGCTTAAGAAAGATGCCGCGGTTTTGGATACCTGCCCGACAAAATCGGCTGCGATCAACTGGGCGAAAAAATCGATGTCCCAACCGGACCATTTTTTGGGAATATATCCATCGATCAATCCGGCTTACCTCTCCGAACCGTCGAATGAATTTCATTCCGCGCATGAAGATCTGTTTCAATCCGGTACATTGTATTTGGCTCCGTCTGCCGATACCGAACCCGCCGTGGTCAAACTGGCGTCGGATTTGGGAACGTTGATCGGTGCCCACAGCGCATTTATAGATCCGGCTGAATTGGACGGATTATTGGCTGCTGCTTATGATCTTCCGCTGTTATTATCGAACGCTTTAATGAGCACGTTGCTCAATCAAAACAGTTGGGAAGATTGCCGCAAATTAGCCGTGAAAGAATTTGTACAAGAGACCGATTTTTGTGCTTTCCCTTATACGGGGAAGGAATTCACCGAAATTCTGTCGGAAAATCGAGAAAATACGCTGCGAATCCTGAATGATTTTATCGTAAATTTGAAAACCTATCGGGATGCCATTCAAAACCGCGACCGTGCGGCTTTGAGCTCTCTTTATGAAAAAGCGGAAAAAGGAAGGGAAAAATGGCTCAAAGATTACGAGGAAGGCGCTTGGCGGAAAGAAAAAGATCAGAAGCTGAATGTACCAACCGCGGGGGAAATGATGGGACAGATGTTTCTGGGCGGATTGGGGCGGAAAAAGAAAGAATAACCGCTGATGCGGGTAACGGGCAAACAACATTGTCGGCGTCCGGGACCGGTCTGTTTTATTGTTATATGGTGGAATGTTCCAACGGATCTTTTTATACCGGTTGGACGACGAATCCCGAAAGACGGCTTAAAGCTCATAATTCCGGGCACGGTGCGTCTTATACCAAAATGCATTCCCCCGTATCCCTCGTTTATGTCGAAAAAATGGAAAGCAGGCACGAAGCAATGATTCGCGAGACGGAAATCAAAAAGTACTCTCATGCCGAAAAAGCGGCGATGAGCGAATCTTGGAAAAAATCAACTGTTTCCGAAGAACGGGACCGGAAAGATCAGCAGGGTAAATAATTGGAAAATATTCAGACTTTTCGTTCCGGTTTCGTCAGTGTCATCGGTAAGCCCAATGTGGGAAAATCAACTCTGATTAATTATCTTTTGGGACAAAAAATTGCTGCGGTATCTCCGCGACCGCAAACGACTCAGCGCAACCAGTTAGGAATTATTACCGAAAAAGATTATCAGATTATTTTTATCGATACTCCCGGCATTCATCAGCCGAAATCAAAACTCGGTGATTTTATGAACGAAGCGGCCGTGGGGACATTTACCGAAGTGGATATTATTCTCTGGATTGTCAACCTGAATGAACCGCCTGCTGCGGAAGATCAAATCGTAGCGGAAAAAATAAAGAATGCCGGAATCCTTTCCAATACCGTATTGGCGTTGAACAAAGCGGATCTGGTCAGTCCGGCGAATTCGGAAAGATATGCCGATCGTTACCGCGCGTTGGTACCGGGGGCCGAATCCTTTTTGATTTCCGCCAAGACAGGCGCGGGATGTGATGATTTGTTGGCTGCGTTGGTTCGCAGGCTTCCGCCCGGGCCGGCTTTTTATGACGAAGAACAGATTACGGACTTATACGAACGGGAAATTGCGAGAGATTTAATTCGGGAATCTCTGCTGAAGAATCTTGAAGATGAGATCCCTCATTCGATTGCGGTTCGGATTGATGAGTATGCGGATCGTACCGAGACCAAGTCTTACATCCAAGCGACATTAATATTGGACCGAGAAAATCATAAAAGTATCGTCATCGGAAAGAACGGGGAAATGATCAAAAAAATCGGGCAAGATGCTCGCTCGGAAATCGAAAAACTGACCGGACGCAGTATTTATCTTGAATTAAAAGCAAAAGTGGTGAAGAACTGGAGGAATAATCCTTCGATATTAAAGTCATTGGGCTATTTTTTACCGAAAGAATGAAACGGCCGGTTCAATCCTCTAAATATTTATACTTTTGAAATCCCTCACCCATCACTTCGTTTGCTTGACCGACAACCATGAAAGCTTTCGGATCCACTTCGACCACCAGCCGCTTCAGCTGATTGATCTCTCCCCGATTAATAACGCAATAGATAACACCCTTTTTCTCTTTCGAATAACCCCCGATTCCCGTAATCAGGGTAACACTATGTTCCAGTACATTGATTACACCTTCGGCAATCGCATCCGGCTTGTCTGTGATAATAACCACGTCCCGAAAAAAATTGGCACCTTCGGAAATGGTCTCCGCAGCCACCCCGCTGACATAGATCGCGATCAGCCCGTACAGTGCCAGATCCCAGCCAAAAGTGAGCCCGCCCAGAATAACGGATACGGAATCGGTCAATAAATAAGATTGTGTGATCGGCAATCCCGCTCTTTGGTTCAAAATTCGACCGATGATATCGGTTCCTCCGCTGGTGCCGCTGCCGCGATAGACCAGTCCGAATCCAATCCCCAAGATGACGGCACCGAACAGGGTGTTCAGAAAAATGTCATGGGTTAAATAGGCATTTTTCTGATATCGGGTCAGCAAATCGGTAAAAAATGAGAAAAGTACAACCGAAAAAACCGTACGAATCGCAAATTTCCGCTTCCCCAAATAACGCCACCCAAAGATAAAAAGAGGAATATTTCCGATCAGCGTCATACCACCAATCGGCCAACCGGTGTGAGCGTTGATAACCTGTGCCAATCCGGAGACTCCGCCGCTGATTAATCGTGCCGGAATCAAAAAATACGCCATCCCGATTGATTGGATAACACTCCCGATCAAAATCAGAGAATAATCGGAAAATGTTTCTTTGTTAAAAAAATCTTTCTTGGAGACGGAAAGGTTCTGCTTCATACTTTGATTAAATCATAGAAACCTTAAAAATTGAAGGAAATACGAAGGAATAACAAAAGGAAAAGTCGAAGATCACCTATCAAATATTCTCGGATCCGTCACTTGCGTCATAGTTTTAATAAAGATTTAATTATTCTATTTTTTAATGTGTCATAAAATGAGTGCCTAAGAGAAAAATTGATTGAGAATAATGCGAATTTATTTTCGAAAACTGCAACGTTTCTTTCAATTAACCGTAGATTAATATGTTGCGTATAGATTATGAACAAAAAGCTGTAACTAAGAGAAAAAAATGAATTGTAGTAAAAAAAAGAAATACATTCTTCCCCTATTCATCCTCCTTTTTATTGTAGGTTGCAATCGTTCTCAGCAGGCAGCTCCGACCGCCGAAATTCCAAGCGAAGCGGTCACACGTGGGACCGTACACAATTCCCTGATTTTAGTGGGAAATGTGGAAGCTTCTCAATCTTCTGAATTGAGTTGGAAAACCTCCGGCGTAGTTGATTCGGTATCGGTAAAGGTGGGGGATAAAGTTGAATCCGGACAGGTTCTGGCAACCTTATTGACTGACTCGATGCCGGCTTCCAGTATAGCGGCGGAGGCGGATAAGATCAGCGCTGAGGATAATTTGGAGGAATTATTGGTATCCGAAACGGCAAAAGCGACGGCTTATAAAAATCTTCGGGATGCCGAAGTAGCTTTACGCGATGCGGAAAAACTGGCCGAAGGGTTAAATTATCCGATTGCAGATCAAAGTGAAATCGATGCCGCCGAAAAAGCCATGATCGCTGCCCGAGATGCCTACCAGAACGCGGTTGCGGATTACGAAGGTGTCAAATTACGGGACTATTATGACGAAGAGCGGATGAAGAAATATGAGACTCTTCAAAACGCTTTGACAGCGTATGCCAAGGCTTATGATTTATGGCTTTATTATGTCAATAATGCGCCAGAAATAACGAAAAAAGTGGCTGCCGCATCTGCGAAAGAGGCTCAGGCAAGTTATGAAGCCGCATTAAAGGAATTTAAAACATATCAAGTCTCCTTTGTCCGGAAGCAGGATCAGGCTGATGCGGAAGCGACCCTGGAAGATGCGGTCACGGCGTATAACGCGCGATCTTTAATCGCCGATTTGACGGGAACAGTGACCGTAGTGAATACGGCTGCGGGAGATTATGTCAAAAAGGGACAAAGCGGCTTGCGAATCGATGATCTGAGTACCTTATATATCTCTTTGGATATTTCGGAAGTGGATGTCAATGACCTGAAAGACGGTATGAAAGCGGAAATTACGCTGGATGCTCAACCGACGAAAGTCTATCAAGGAACAGTCAGATATATTTCCGCTTTTGCATCCGAGAACGATTACAACGTCACCTATCGTGCGGTGGTAGCTTTTGAGCAACCGGATGATTTGGTGAAAGTGGGCATGACGGGAGAAATCAAGATCATCCTTTCAGAGAAACCGGATTGTTTGCTTGTCCCGAGCTCTGCGATTCGGGAAGGGGATAACGGTTCCTATGTTGATGTTGTGGTGAACGGGACACTGACGCCTGTTTCCGTTGTTACGGGTGTGGAAGAAAACGGGATGGTTGAAATTGTCTCCGGAAATCTCAACGAAGGAGATTTGGTAAAAGTTCCTTCAGCGTAATTGGGGATTCGAACAGAAATTTTAAATGAATGAAGAAGTGAAAGATTATTCTAAACAAACAGTGAAGAACAGGAATGAATTATGAGTTCAACGGGTAATCAACCGGTCAAAGGGAAAAAGAAAAGAAGAAAATCAACAATTGTGATTTGGGTATTAATCGGAATCATCGTTCTGATGCTGGCTGCCGGCGGTTATTTATATCAGCAACAAAAACAGGTCGCCGCGGAAAATGCATCCAAACTTGCGAGTCAAATGACTCGGAATGTCAAAGTGGAACAAGGGTTGATTTCAGAGAATCTGGAAGAAATGTCGGGTACGGTTCGATCGAACCAATCGATCAGTCTGAATTGGAAAATCAGCGGGACGGTATCGGATGTTTATGTTCAACCCGGTGATCAGGTGAAAAAGGGCGACATTCTGGCGGCTTTAGATCCGGCCACAATCGATACTTCCATACTGGATGCCGCTGTCACAAAAGAAGATGCGCAAGAACAGTTGGAACGCCTCTATACCTCTTCACTGGATCTCGCTACAGCCTATAATACAATGATTACCGCTCAAGATGCTGTGAAAACGGCTGAAGATGCTCTTTCGGCATTGGGTGTCGTTCGTGAAGATGAAATAGAAATCGGCGTTTACTACCAGGATTATCTGAACGCAAAATCCGCTTATGAAAGCGCGTTGGATAACTATAATACGCTGAAAGTTCGACCCTTAGATGATGTCGACCGGCAACGGGCTTCCCAAAGATTGGAAAGTGCCCGTTCGGCGATGGAGAGTGCACTTTCCATGTATAACTGGTACAACGGTGAGGTCGACAGCCTGGAAAAACAACAGGCGGAAGCGGATGTGATCTTGAAAAAAGCGCAATATGATGACGCGGTCCGCGCTTACAACAAGATCAAGGACGGTCCGACGGAATCCCAGGTCAAATCTCTGGAAGCACAAGTAAAATCCGCGGAAGCGACGGTTAACACAGCTTATATTATTGCCCCGATTGATGGGACGGTGGCTGAAGTGGCTTCCAAGCAATTTGACGTAATTACATTGGACAATACAACGGATGAAGTTTTAGCCATCCGCCTGGAAGATTTATCCTCCTATTCTATTGATGTGTCTGTTTCGGAAATGGATGTGAACTCGGTTGAAGTAGGGCAGACCGCCGAGATCACCTTTGATGCCGTTCCTTTGAAAATGTTTACCGGAAAGATCGTCAGCATTTCCAATGTCGGGGATACGAGCGGAGAAGAAGTAACTTATGCTCTTACGATTCGAATGGACGATACCGACCCTTCGGTTCGTCCGGGGATGATGGCGGATATTCAAATTCGCACGAAAGAAGCTGCCGATGCTTTGATTGTTCCGAAGACAGCTGTCGGAACGGCGCAGGACGGCAGTCAATATGTGGAAAAAGTCAATCAGGACGGCACGACAACCCGTATTTCGGTTACAACCGGTATTTCTTCGGACGAGAACATTCAGATTCTTTCCGATCAAATCCAAGCAGGTGATGAGGTAAGGGAAACCGTTTTACCGGATATGTCGCAAAATGCCGGAGCAACCGGTGCCGGCGGACTTTTTAATGGGATGCCGATCCGGATTGGCGGCGGTGCTGCCGGAGGCGGTGCGCCTCGCGAAGGAGGTCAAGGCGGACCGCCTCCCGACGGTGGCGGCGGACAGAGGCCATGAAATTGCTGAGGGAAAAATGACAGAAAAAAACGGAAAAAATGTAATTCATACGGAACATTTAAAGAAATATTATGTCATGGGCGATATCGAAGTCCGTGCTTTGAATGATATCTCGTTGGATATTGATTATGGGGAGTTTACAGCCATTATGGGACCATCCGGCTCCGGAAAATCAACTTTAATGAATATTTTGGGCTGTTTGGATCGTCCGACGGACGGGATTTATTTGCTGGACGGGATCGACGTATCGCAAATGGATGATTCGGAACTGGCTGAAATTCGTAACCGAAAAGTCGGGTTTGTTTTCCAAAGCTTCAATTTGCTTCCGCGTTCCACGGCACTTGAGAATGTGATGCTGCCGATCCTCTATTCAAAGAATAAAGCAAATGCGAAAGAACGGGCGGCGGAAGCCCTGGAATTGGTGGGGCTGGGCAGCCGAATGAAACATAAACCGAAGGAGCTATCCGGCGGACAGCAACAACGGGTGGCTGTTGCCAGGGCGTTGGTAAATGATCCGGAAATCATCATGGCGGATGAACCGACGGGGAACCTGGACAGTAAATCCGGCGGCGAAATTATGGAATTGTTGATTAAACTGAATCAGGAACGCGGAAAGACCATCATCATGGTGACGCATGATCCGCGTATCGGGCGGCATGTCCCGCGCGTGATCAGTGTGTTTGACGGAATGTTGGGAACGGAGGAGGAACAGGCGGTTATCCGCAGCTGGGTGAAACCGGATGGGGAAGATATTCCGGATATTAAGGGAAAATCCTCCGAAAAGAAAAATGATGCAAACGATAAACAGACAAACGGGAAAAACGGATCGAACGGCAACGGAGAAAAACATCAATCCGAAAATACGGATAAAAACGACCCGATTGAAAATAAGAATACGAATGACAACAAGGCGGATGACCCGTCTTCGGATGATGATCCGCCGAAAAATGCCGGTCATATAACCGCTACCGAAGCATTAATCAGAGCTTTCGGGAACGGGAAATCTTCTCCAAACGGCGGTGACCATTCCGACGGCGACGGTGATCATGGGGATCATAAAGCAGGAGAAACAAACGGAGCTGCAGATGCTTTGGCGAATGCGTTCGGGAAACAAATTGACGAAGATGCGATCCGAGCGGCACAATCTTCATCCGTGAAGAAACAACCTAAAGCGGGAAAGGGTGGCGCGAGATGAATCTGGGAACACTGATCCATGAGGCAATCACTAACCTGCTTTCCAATAAAGTTCGCTCGTTACTGACTATGTTGGGCATTTTCATCGGTATCGGTGCCGTTATCGCGATGATGTCGGTAGGATTGGGCGCGAAGAAATCCATTACCGACCAAATGAGTGCCTTGGGAGCGGATACGCTTTATATTTCTCCGGGAAATTTTACCCAAACCGTTCGAAATCCGGGAACGCTTACGAACGAAGACGCAAACGCAATCGCTGCGTTAGACTGCATTGACAACATCTCTCCGACTTCTTCCGCTCAATTGACGGTTTCCCGAGCGGGGAAACAATCCAGTACCTTGACCGTTACCGGCGTTTTCCCGACTTACTTGACGATCGAAAACTACAGTTTAGCCGAAGGCAGATTTATCACTCAGGCTGATTTGGATAATAATGCCATGGTGACTGTTATCGGTTCCGATACCCGGGATCTGATGTTTGAAACCTATGAAGAGGCGGTCGGAAATACTGTCCGAATCGGCGGCCAACCCTATGAAGTGGTCGGCGTTCTGAAATCGAAAGGGGACGCGAGTATGATCAGTTCGGATCGCGGGGTTTACGTTCCTTTGACAACCGCTCAGAATCGCCTGATAACTCGGCAGAAACATGCCTTGGATCAGATTGCTATGAAAATCAATCCGGCGTACAGTGCGGAAGCCGCCGAAGCTGCCGTGACCGCACTGATGCGGGATCGGCATGATATCCTTTCCGGCGAACCGGATGATTTCTCGATCTTTAATATGCAGGAAATCGTCGATACCATGAATTCCGTCATGAATTCCTTTGTGATTTTCCTCGGAAGTGTCGCCGGAATTTCGTTGTTGGTAGGTGGAATCGGTATTATGAACATTATGTTGGTTACCGTTACGGAGCGGACGAAAGAAATCGGCTTGCGAAAAGCATTGGGTGCGAAAAATCGGGATATTCAACTTCAATTTTTAGTTGAATCTTCCGTACTGAGTTTGATCGGCGGAATATTCGGGATCATTTTCGGTTATGTATTGGCATATGCCGTTGCGGCGATTGCGGCAAATGCCGGATCTCCGATGACACCCGAAATCAACCCCTTGATTATTATCGGAACCTGTCTGTTCTCGATCCTGACCGGACTGTTTTTCGGAATTTATCCGGCGAATCGAGCCGCAAAACTGGAACCGGTGATTGCGTTACGAACGGAATGATGACGGTGAAAAACATGGTTGGGAGAAAAATGGCTCTGCTTACCGGACTGAAATCATCCGGTGGCTTACAACCGAAAAAAATGCTGCGGAATTTGGCACTGGTGCTCTGTCTGTTTGCCGTTATAGGATGCTCAGCCGTTTCGCAGAAGGTCGGTATCGGATCGACGGCAACTCAGGCGGGATTGGAAGGAATACCGGTAACCCGTGGGGACATCAGCGCCGCCGTTACGCTGGTGGGAAACGTGACTTATGCTCAATCCGCGGTTATTTTGTGGAAGACAACCGGTGTGGTACAAAACGTGAATGTTAAGATCGGCGATCAAGTGAAACAAGATGATATCTTGGCTGAATTATCTGAGGATTCGTTGAATTCCTCTGTGCTGATTGCCGAAAAAAATCTGATAGATGCTCAGGATAACCTGACAAATGTAATGGAATCGACAACGGCAAAAAGCGAAGCCTTGTCCACGCTTACGGCTGCGGAAATCACTTACCAAGCCACAAAGCAAGCGCAGGAGGCGTTATATTATCCGCGAGGATCGCAACTGGATGTTGAAATGGCTTATGATGCGTATCAGTTGGCTTTGGAAAACTACAACTATGCAAAGGAAGATTATCGAGTGGTGCTGGCAAACTATAAAGGATGGGATGACGCGGCCAGAACCACTTACTATCAAGCATATAAAACCGCTTATGACAATTTGATTTCAACCTATGAGGATTGGAAATACCTGAGCGGGACGCCCGATAATGTTGAGCTGGCATCCGCCCAAGGTGAGGTGTTGAGCGCTCAAAAAGCTTTTCAGGATGCGTTGGATACTTACAGTTCTTATCAGACACTTCCGAGAGACGAAGATCTGCACGAGGCCAACGTGACGGTTCATTCGGCGGAATCCAGTTTTCAGCAACGATATGCGATTGCGCCCTTTAGCGGAACCGTTACAGCCGTTTATGCGGAGCCGGGTTTGTATGTCACTTCCGGTAACTCAGCTTTTCAGCTGGATGATATGAGTGAGTATTACATTTCGTTGAATACTTCGGAAGTGGATGTCAAGGACATTTATGCGGGACAGAAGGTGCAAATTACTTTGGACGCGATTCCGAATACCACATTCTCGGGAATTGTTAAACAGGTTGCCGGTGCCGGAACTTCATCGACTACCAATACCGTGTTTAAAACGCTGATTAAATTTGATCAACAGGATCCGCAAATCAAAGCGGGTATGACTGCGGAAGTGAATATTTTCCTCGGAACGAAAGAGGATGTTCTGCAGGTTCCTTTAAGTGCGATCAATCAGGAGAACGGGCGTTCTTATGTCCTGAAAATAAATGGTGCCGAGACCCAAAAAATTGAGGTCACAACCGGTGTTACATCCGGTAACCTGATTGAAGTTAATTCGGATGAGCTCAAAGAAGGGGATCAGGTTGTTGTTTCGGAAACGGATTTACAGAATTATTTGAATTCGCTGACGGAAACGATGACGACTCCACTATCTGCGGAGTCGTCGGAAGGCACCTCTTTGGCACCGATCGGAACTTTTCAGCCGGTGGGGTCGGGTACGCCTGCGGCTCCGATCGGAACTTTTCAACCGCAGAAAACCGGTATGAACCCCGGCCGCCCGGCAGGTACTCGGCCGGCTTTTTCCGGGACACCGTATCCACCAAATATGAACAAAACAGAAAATAACGGATGAAAAATGGATCATAAAATAACGGTTCAAACAAAAAGTCGAAAAAATACCTGGATCATTCTTATTCTGACACTTGTCGTCATTGCTCTGGGTGTATTTCTTTACATTTTTTATGTGGGTCAAAAAGCCAGCCAGGCTGCAGTAGCGGCTCGGATCGCCGCCGGTCAACCCAGTGTTTCTTCGGTTGAATCCGGTCCGATGAAATTGGTCATCGAGGATATCAGCGGAACGGTACGTTCCAATCAATCCGTAGATCTTGCCTGGAAAACGAGCGGAACCGTCGCAGCGGTCAATGTATCCGTCGGTGATTCGGTAAAACAGGGTGATACATTGGCGGAGCTTGACCCAAAAACGCTTTCGATTCAAATGCAGAACGCTCAGGTTGAGTTGGATGACGCCAAGGATGATATGGAAAAATTAACCAATAATGCGGAAGCGACCACCTCGGCCGTAACCGAATTGGTAAAAGCACAACAGGAATTGGATGATGCTCAGAAAGCGTATGACAGCCTGGATCCTTCCCGCGCATGGACGGATGCCGTTCAATTGGCATACGAAACCTATTTGAAAGCTCAAAATGATTATGAATCCGCATTGGCAAAATTTGAAGTCACTCGCGATTATCCGATAGATGATGCCACTCGTATTAAAAGATTGGGCGATGTCGGCGGCTATCGCAGTGTCCGCGATAATGCGCTGGCGGAATATCGTCGCTATTTGGGAGAAGGAAATGAGATGGAGCGGCTGATTCGGGAAGCTGCGTTGCAGCTTGCCAAAGCGACTCTCGAAGAAAAACAATACCAATATGATAAAGTGACCAAAGGCCCGACCGAAGCCGAAATCAATGCGGCTCAGGCAAAAATCGATGCGGCACAGCAGAAACTCAATTCTTCCAAACTGATCGCACCGTTCAGCGGGGTGGTAACACAATTGGAAACTAAGGTGAATGATGTCATTTCGGAAACAGCCGCAGCTTCCGCAACCAAAACAACCGCAATCCGAATTGAAGATTTGTCCACTTTTTATATTGATACGACAGTCAATGAACTGGATGTAAATTCCATCCAACCGGGGCAGGCGGCGGAGATTCAATTTATTGGAATTCCCGATAAGACTTATCATGGGACGGTGACGACGGTTGCCGATACGGGTGTATCTTCCGGTCGATCGGTCACTTTTAATGTGACACTGAAAATTGATGATGCGGACGAACTCGTGAAGTCCGGAATGACCGCCGATTTATCGATGACCATTGCGAATATCCCCGAAACGCTTTATGTCCCATTGTCTTCCGTACTGTTAAAGAACGGTCAGCCGTCTGTAAATCTAAAAAAGATGGATGGATCTTTTGAATGGGTTCCCATCGAAACCGGCTTGGTTTCCGGAACCAAAGTGCAAGTATTATCGGATAACCTGAAAGCCGGTGATGAGATTGAGGCGGATGTGAATGTCGATTCGACCGATACGAACGATAATCGGATGTTCCCAATGGGTTTTGGCGGTAGAATGTAATTCGGATCATATCGGGATTTCTTAAATACGACGATAGTTGATGAAATGACTGGGGTCGGAGCGTCACTCCGGCTCCGGTCATTTTGTGACAACAGATAAGTGGTAAAATGAAATGAATTTCCGGCATTACTATTTCTCTCCGGGGATTTTTTTTATATCTGTCAACAAAAAAGGGATGATGAACGAATGAAAATATTGATTGCTTGTGATATGGAAGGAATTACCGGTGTGACACGCTGGGAGCATTGCGATCCGACTCATCCGGAATATCAGCGCTTCCGTAAACAAATGACGATGGATGTCAATGCGGCTGTTGAAGGCGCTTTTGCCGGCGGTGTCGAGGAAGTGCAGATTGCGGACGGTCATTCCCAAGGACAGAATCTGTTGATAGAAGAACTTGATTCTCGTGCCCAATTGAATTGCGGGACTACCTCCCCGTGGAGCATGATGAACGGAATCGATTCCGCATTCGGCGGAGTGTTTTTTATCGGATATCACGCCATGGCAGGGACGGCGAATGCCATCCTGGCGCATACTTGGTCCACTCAAATCCTTAATTGGAAAATCAACGGACAGAAGATCGGTGAATTCGGGATGAACGCATTGATTGCCGGTTGGTTCGATGTACCGGCTTTGATGGTCAGTGGAGATCAGAGTCTGGCTACGGAAGCTTTGCGGTTCGTTCCGGATATAGACTGTGCCGTTGTCAAAGAAGCCAACGGTTATTTTTCGGGGAAATGCTTTTCTCCGGCAAAGACTCATGAGCGCATTCTGGAATGTGCCCAATTGGCTGTGCAAAAGAAACGAGAGGGACGGGGACCTCAACCACTGAAGATGAATGCTCCATACGAAGTGGAAGTGGAATTCACCCAACCCTATATGGCTGAGACAGCCTCCCGATTGACGGGATCGGAACGTACCGGCGGTCGGTCGGTAACCATCACAGTGCCGGATATTCCGGCAGCCTTTTTGGCGGCAAGGACCTTATGTAATCTCGCGGTGTAACAATTTAATACTGCTTCGTGAAGGGCGACCGAAAAAGCAGACCTATAAAAAGGACTTTATATGAAATACTTTTCGGATACCTCGAATCCCGAACAAAACAACAGGAAAACCTACCAAGCATTAATTATCACGCTGGCAGGCAATTTAATATTGGCTTTATCCAAACTTTATGTTGCCCATGTATCCGGCAGCTCAGCACTTCAAGCGGATGCTTACAACTCTCTTTCCGACGTCTTGTACTCCGTAACATTGGTGATCGGGATGATGATCGCCATTCGTCCGGCCGATATCTCTCATCCACAGGGTCATCGGCGTTTCGAACCGTTGGTGGGACTGTTGATCAGCTTTTCCATGGCATGGGCCGGCTATCAGGCTATTTCCGAATCAATCGATAAAATTCGAAACGGCCCGACGACTTTTGATTTGGGATTACCGATCTTGGTGCTGTTTTTCTCGGCGGTAATCAAAGGAGTGATGTATTGGTTGATTCATCGGATTGCGATCGATCTTTCCAGCCCGACATTGAAGACAGCCGCAACCGATAACCTGATGGATACGATCACATCATTTACCGCCATTATCGGAATTTATCTTTCAAGCATTTGGTCGCCATTGGCTGACCCGATAGCGGGTATCCTGGTGTCCGTATGGATCTTTCGCGCCGCTTTTGAAGCCCTTCAGGAAAATTTGGGCTTTTTGACCGGAGCCGGTGCATCCGAAGAACGCCGGCAGCAGTTTTTGGATATTATCCGTTCGGTACCGGGAGTGGCGAATGTTCACCAGCTGTTTGCCGAACATGTCGGATCAACTTTTGTACTGGACGTGCATATCAATGTTGACGGAAACACACCGCTTTATCAGGTTCATCGGATCGAAACCGAAATCGAAGAAAAGCTGACTGCGATTCCGGATGTGGAACGAGCTTATATTCATGTCGAACCGTTGGGATATGAATAGCCCCAGACTGTAATACCGGCAACGATATTTTATTCCCGCTCTGAAGAAGCGATCCGAATTTGAAAGAAGGATCCGAAACGCATCATTTATGGACAGGAAGATCCCGATCGATTGACTTTTATCAACAAAATTCTTAGAATCTTATGATAAAAATAATTAGGCGGAATTTGAAAAGATGAAAGCGGTTATACAGCGTGTCAGTCGGGCTTCGGTCACCGTCGATGGGCGGTTAATCAGCCGTATCGGGACCGGTTTGCTGGTTCTTTTAGGAGTTGAAGAAGGAGATACCCGAGAAAATGCGCTTGCGATGGCAAAGAAAACTGCCGCATTGCGAATATTTCGGGATGAAAACGATAAAATGAACCTTTCTGTTCGGGATTGCGCCGGGGAAGCGATTGTTGTTTCCCAATTCACCTTATGTGCGGATACACGGAAGGGGAATCGCCCTTCTTTCATCGGGGCCGCTGCACCGGAAATCGCCGCTCCGCTGGTGGATCTGTTCGCGGAGTCGATGCGAGAACAGGGTGTCCCGACACAGCAGGGTCTTTTCGGGGCGGATATGAAAGTCGAACTCTTAAATGACGGACCGGTGACCATCCTGCTGGAAAATTAGTTATGGAAATCAGTCCGAAAATTCAGGGAATTTTAGAGACGCTGCCGAATAAACCCGGTTGTTATCTGATGAAAAACGCCGATGACAAAATCATTTATGTCGGTAAAGCGATCAATCTGCGTCACCGGGTCCGTTCCTATTTTCAAAACAGTGTGAAGCATACGGTAAAAACCCGCCAGATGGTCAGTCATATTGATCATATCGACTGGATTGTGGTGGAATCCGAGCTGGAAGCGCTGATTCTTGAAATGAATCTGATTAAAAAGAATCGGCCGCAATACAATATTCAGCTCAAAGACGATAAACGCTATCCTTATATTAAAATCGAATTTCAAAATCCGTACCCGCGGATTCTGGTTACCCGCCAAATGGTTCAGGATGGGTCGCGATATTTCGGCCCGTATACGAGTGTTTGGGCGGTGCATCAAACATTGGATTTGCTGCGGCGTATCTTCCCTTATTTGACCTGTGATCGGGAGATCACCGGTCAGGACAGTCGACCTTGCCTGTACTATGATATTAAACTTTGTTCCGGTCCTTGTATCAATGCAATCTCGCAAGCGGATTATTATGCGATGATGGAAGATATTGCCTCTTTTCTGGAGGGGAAAACCGCCGACATTGTAAACCGGCTCCAAAAGCAGATGAGCGATGCCGCGGAGAATTTGAACTTTGAACGGGCTGCCGCCCTGCGAGATCAAATTCAGGCTATTGATCGGGTAGTCGAAAAGCAGAAAATTGTGAGTAATGATGATACCGATTCGGATGTGATAGCCATTGCGCGCTCGGAAAAAGAAGCCTGTATTCAGCTGTTCTATATTCGAAACGGGAAATTGATCGGCCAGGAATATTTCATTATGAAAGGGACGGAGGATGAAGCCGATCAGGAAGTGGTTTCCGAATTTATCAAGCAATTTTACAGCGATGCGGCGACGATTCCGCCTCAAATGCTGCTTCCCGTTGAGTTGGAAGAACATCGCATTATCCAACAATGGCTGCGTCAACAAAGAGGAGGCAAAAAATTTACGCTCAAAGTGCCCAAAACCGGTAACGAAAAGGACCTGGTGAATATGGCTGGCGAAAATGCAATCGAAACGCTTCGGGCGCTCAAAACGCAATGGGAGAATGATACCAACAAACAAAGCGAAGCATTGACTGAACTGCAATCGGCACTGCAGCTGCCCGAACCGCCGAATCGAATCGAATGTTATGATATTTCCAACACACAAGGAACGTTGTCGGTCGGATCCATGGTTGTTTTTGAGCAGGGAGTTCCGAAGAAAAACTTGTATCGACGTTTTAATATCAAAACAGTCGAAGGACCGAACGATTTTGACAGTATGACGGAAGTACTTACCCGCCGGATGAAGCGTTGGCAATCCGCGAGCGAGAAGGATAACAAAACAGGGGGCAAAATCGATCCCTCATTTTCTGTTCTGCCCGATTTGATCATCATCGACGGCGGAAAAGGCCAGCTGGGGCGCGCGGTCGAAGTGCTCAAGGATTTCGATCTGCTTGATCGCGTTCACGTCGTCGGTCTTGCCAAACGCGAGGAAGAAATATTTATGCCTTTTCATTCCGATCCGATAATCCTTCCGCGTAATTCCGAAGGACTCTATCTGGTTCAGCGCATTCGGGATGAAGCTCATCGTTTTGCCATCACCGCTCATCGCGGAAGACGAACGAAGGAGGGGCTGGCTTCTCAACTCGAGAAAATCCCGGGTATCGGGCCGGTTAAACGGAAAGCGTTGCTGAAAAAATTCGGCAGTATCGATGCCATCGCCGCCGCATCCAAGGAAGAACTGATGTTGACGGACGGTATCACTTCCTCTTTGGCGGATGCAATTCGCGATTATTTCGGATGAAGAACGGTGACTGCGCTTTTTTACGCCTCGAATGAAAGTATAATTAATTGATAGCAATATTCTCAATTAAACAAGAAAGGGATTGATGATGGAAAAAACTGCGGAACAAATTCGCTATGATAAATTGGGTGAAACGGTTGCCAAGGCATTGCGCAAGAGGTTCTTTGATGCCTGGTATTTTGATAACAAAGAAGCGGCGGTGGCTCAAGCGCTGAGCCTGATTCCGGAAGGGACTTCTGTCTCTTGGGGCGGATCGATGTCGATCGTAGAAGTGGGTTTAAAGGATAAAATCCAAAACGGAAAATATAAACTGATTGACCGTGATACAGCAAAAACTCCCGAGGAACGAATTGAGATCATGCGACAGGCGCTGTTGGCCGATACCTTTTTGATGAGTGCCAACGCTATCAGTGAAGACGGCCAACTGTTTAATGTGGATGGGAACGGCAACCGTCTCGCTGCATTGCTGTACGGACCGAAGCAGGTCATTGTCATTGCCGGCGTGAATAAAATCGCTCATACGGCTGCGGATGCGCTGGAACGGGCTCGGACGATTGCGGCACCGACGAACATTTCCCGCTTTGACGTAGCGACACCGTGCAAAATCACCGGTACTTGTTCGGACTGTACGACGGCGGAGAGCCAGTGCGCTCAAATTGTCCAAACCCGCATCTGCCGGCCGGCCGGAAGGATCAAAGTGATTTTGGTCGGTACCAAGCTCGGATATTAATCATCAAGGATTCCAATAATCGTCAGAGACTGTCAGCAATTTTTGTGAAAGTGTTTGACAATCATTGTTCTTTATGTTCTAATAGAAAGAATTAAAAATTTATAAGCCCCTGAATGGCGCTCTTATCCAGAGAGGTGGAGGGACCGGCCCAATGAAACCTCGGCAACCTGATTATCAAGGTGCCAACTCCGGCAGAGTGAATGAAAAATCTGGAAGATAGGAGGGTCTGTGATGACCAATCGCACCCCCCTGGAAACTCGGGGGTGTTTTATTGGAGGATATCGTTATGTCAACATTTATGAATTCCCCGAAGTACCTTTTTACTTCGGAATCCGTCACAGAAGGCCATCCGGATAAAATCTGCGATCAAATCAGTGATGCGATATTGGATGCTTGTCTGGAACAAGACCCGTATTCACGGGTTGCCTGTGAAACATCCGTCAAAACCGGTTTTGTTCTGGTTTACGGAGAAATCACCACACAGGCGTTTGTCAATTTCGATGAGCTGGTTCGCAAAGTGGTTCTCGACATCGGCTATGATTCGAGTGAAAAATGCTTCGATGGGCATACTTGTGGGATTCTTTCTGCGATTTCCACACAATCACCGGATATTGCGCTGGGAGTGGATAAAGCGCAGGAAGCGAAACGGGGAGAATTCGGAGAAGTCGATTTCGAAGAGGTTGGCGCCGGCGATCAGGGGATGATGTTCGGTTATGCCTGTAATGAGACACCGGTTTACATGCCTATGCCGATTTATCTCTCCCATCGTCTGACCGAAAAACTCTCCGAAGTCCGTAAAAACGGGACTTTACCTTGGGTCTATCCCGACGGCAAAAGTCAGGTGACGATCGAATATTCCTACGGAAAGCCGAAACGGGTGGACACGGTTGTCATCAGTACGCAACATTCCGCATCCATGCGGGATAAGCACGATGAAATCGAAGCTGCCGTTCGCAAATATGTGATCGACCCGGTATTACCGAAAGAGTTGGTCGACCGAGACCTGAAGGTATTTGTCAACCCCACCGGTGAATTTATTATCGGCGGTCCGCAGGGAGATTCGGGCTTGACCGGCCGGAAAATCATTGTGGATACTTACGGCGGTATGGGACGGCACGGCGGCGGATCGTTCAGCGGTAAAGACTGTACCAAGGTCGATCGTTCAGCCAGTTATGCGACCCGTTGGGTGGCTAAAAATATCGTCGCAGCCGGCTTGGCGGAACGCTGCGAAATTCAGATTTCCTATGCCATCGGTGTGGCGAAACCGATCAGCATCAATGTCGAAACCTTCGGAACGGGGAAGATATCGGACGAGGAAATCGTGCGGCTGATCGATCGAAATTTTGATTTACGGCCGGGCGCGATTATCAAACGGCTGAATCTGCGCCGTCCGATTTATCGCAAGACTTCGAATTACGGCCATTTCGGTCGTGAAGATGCGGATTTCACTTGGGAGAAACTGGATATGGCGGAAGCTTTACGCCGCGATGCCGGACTCTGAAGCAAGAAGCGATTTTTGCAAAATTAAAAAGCAATCCCCATTTTCGGTTTGCCAACCGGGAATGGGGATTTTTATATCTGCAAATCGCGAAGAATGTCCCTCTATATGCCGGGCTGTTTCTCTATCCTTACAGGTTTTCCACACGATGGAATGTTTTGGCGCTTTCTTCTCCCCGTAAAACTCGGAGGCCTCCCAAAGCCAGCGCGTTCATTTCATCTTCCCCCGGATAAACGATTACGGGAGCTAAAAAAGAAACATAATGTTTGATCCCTTCGGTGACATAATCGGAATGAGCGATCCCGCCCGTCAAAAGAATGGCGTCGATTGTTCCACAGACGCCGGGAGCGATTTTTCCGATATTTTTAGCAATGTTCAGGATCATGGCATCGTAAATAAGCTTGGCATGTTCATCCCCCGCGGCGATTCGCTCTTCCACTTTTCGGCTGTCGGTCGTTCCCAGATGCGCCATCAGACCACCCTGATTCTTCACCAACTTCATCATGCCTTTGTAGGTTGCACCCGGTTCGAAGCATTCCCGAATGACATCAAACATCGGTAAACCGCCAGTGCGTTCGGGAGAAAATGGTCCCTCTTCGTCCGTGATAAAATCTTCGATCCGTCCGTTATGATGCAGATTCACCGAAATGCCTCCTCCCAAATGGGCGACAATGACGGTAATATCCCGATAGTTTTTTCCCTGTTCCCGGGCATAACGCATCGCTGCAGCTCGTGTATTGAGATTATGCCCCATGCCTTTGCGTTGCATGGACGGCAGACCGGTTATCTTATTGATGGGTGTCAATTCATCCACCGTAACCCCGTCATAAATAAAAGCGGGAATTCCCAACCGGTTTGCGATATCATAAGCGATCATGGCACCGACATTGGAAGCATGCTCGTTACGCGGGCGATTTCTTAATTGCCAAACCATATCCTCGTTGATCCGATAAGCTCCCGCTTCAATGGGAGGAAGCAATCCGCCCCGAGAGACGATTGCCGTCAGCGAGTTTAGCGGAATCCGGTGTTGTTCGAGGGATCGCAGCACTAAATCACGGCGAAAGGCATATTGATCCGCCACGCAATCAAAAGGGGCTAATTCTTCGGGCGTATGAACGATGGATTCCGTATACACCGGTGTTTCGTCATCATATACAGCCAATTTGGTGGAGGTGGATCCGGGGTTCAGAATCAGCAGACGTTCCATAACATTTCTCCTATTTTTGCGAAACCAGAGCACTGATGACGATTGACAAATATTTTTCTTCCGCTGAGGAACCGCGGCTGGTCATCACGACCGGACATTTCGCGCCGACCACAAAACCCGCCAGCTTTGCACCGCAGGTGACTGCCAGCATTTTTCCCATAATATTGCCGGCATGGATATTGGGAGCCAGCAAAATATCGCAATCACCCGCGCAGGGGCTGCGAAAATCTTTCAGCTCGGCGATCTCACGCGATACCGCACAATCATAGGAAATTGGTCCTTCGACGATACATCCGCTGATTTCTCCCCGCCGATTCATTTCTTTCAATGCGTTTCCGTCTACTGTTTCCGGCATTTTGGGATTTACTTTCTCGATGCAAGCCAGCACTCCCACTTTGGGACATTCGTATCCGATGGCATGGAACGTCTCGACGGTGTTTTCGATAATACATTTTTTCTGTTGCAGATCGGGATAGGTAACCATTCCGCCGTCCACCGGTGCCAGCAGTTTGTGATAGGTGGGAACCTCAAAGACGGTAAAATGGGACATGATTCCGCCACGACTCAACCCGTGCTCCTTGTCGACCACCGCTTTCAATAAAACGGCCGTTTCCATCCGACCTTTCATCAGGAAATCCGCTCCGCCCCGGCGAACCAAGTCCACCGCCACACGGGCGGATTCCGCCGGATCGGGAACATCATAAATATCTTCCGCCGGGATGTTTTTCCCCAGTTTCTCCAAGACGGTGAGGATCTCCGCCTTGTCGCCGACCAAAACGGGAAGAATAATTTCTTCGTCTCGAGCGTGCAGCACCGCCTCAATCGTATGTTCGTCGCCGGCGGCGGCGACCGCCAGCATGGCTTTTCGAGGCTTGTTCTTTACGGTATGAATTAACTCAGCAAATGTTCTGTATTCCATGGAGTTCCTTTTCCCCGAAGGACCGGCTCGATTGAACCGGTACCGGTTTCGACCGAGGATCTTTATTCATCACTCCGCAACCGCAGCCATTCCGGCTTCCAAAGCTTTGCGGTTGACGGTTACAAAGCGGGGCTTAATGTTGTCGGTTAATGCCGCATCCCAATCCAACGCTTCCAGTTTCATCAGTTTTATCAATGCTCCTAACAAAACAATATTCATGCTTTTGGAATTGCCTAATTCGGTTGCGATCTTTGCGGCGTCGAGCACTTTGGTGTTTACCAGAGTCTTCAGTTGTTCGATGCAATCTGCCGGATAGGTTTCCTGCCCCGAAAGAGTGGTGGCTGTCGGTATCCGATAATCATTGACCACTGCCACTCCGTCTTTTTTTAATCCGTCTAAATAACGCAGGGCTTCCATCGCCTCAAAGGAGACTAAAATATCTGCACTTCCTTTTCCGATGATGGGAGAATAAACCTTATCTCCGTAACGTACCTGAGTGACGACACTGCCGCCGCGTTGACTCATTCCATGAATTTCACTCATTTTAACGTCATAACCGGCTGCTACCAAGGCTGTCGAAAGGATCTTGCTGGCTAAAATGGTACCTTGACCGCCGACACCGCAAAGTAAAATATTTTTTACTTCAGACATTTTGCTTTTCCTCCCTGAAAATGGCGTGTTTCGGACAAACCTGCGCACATAAATCACAGCCTGTGCATTGAATTTGATCGATGGTGACTTTCTTTGAATCCGCATGGTATTCGATTGCCGGGCAGCCTGTTTGAATACATGCCCGACATCCGATGCATTTTTCCGGATCCACACAGTTGACGAAACGGAGGCTGCCGAATTCCTCAATGTCCGTTTGAGTCATCTTCTTCAGCGCACAGGGCCACCTTGTAATAAGTAGAGCGGGTTCATCAAATCCCATTCCCCATTTCAGAGCATCCCGAACGTCATCCGGCTTCAACGGGTTGACGGTCCGAATATGTTTGACCCCTAACGCTTGCGCGACCTCCGCGATATCGGTCATATGGGTGGGTTCTTCCGCTAAGGTCAAGCCGGTTCCCGGATTTTGTTGGTGACCGGTCATGGCCGTGATGCGATTGTCTAAAACAACCATCAGAATGTCCGAGCGATTGTAAACCGCCTCCAGCATGGAAGTCATCCCGGAATGAAAAAATGTGGAATCTCCCATTATCCCCACACAGCGTTTTCGCGTGCCGTCAGATTCCGAATCGAATATTTTTTGAGCGCCATGCGCGACGGAGAAACCGCCGCCCATACAAATGGCAATATCCTTGGGTGCCAAACCGTAACAACCGATATCGCTGACCGTAATCACATTTTTCATTTTTTGCAGTTCATAGAAAAAGCCGCGATGCGGGCAACCGGCACAAAGAACGGGCGGGCGGGCGGCAACAATCGAAGCATCATAACGGATTGTTTTGTGTTCTTCACCCAACAATGATTGCCGCAGGATATCCGGATTTAATTCACCCTCACACGGAATTTTTTCTTTACCAATGCAAGGGATGCCGGCCGCTTTGATCTCATTTTCCATGATGGGTTCCAACTCTTCGACTACAATCAATTGATCGACCCGGGCGGCAAACTCACGGATTTTTCGCATCGGCAGCGGAAATGTAAAACCGAGCTTCAAATAGGAGGCATTTTCACCGTAAACCTCTTTGGCATATTCATAAGCGACGCCGGAGGAGATAATGCCTATTTTTTTCTCGCCCCATTCGACATAGTTTAATGGGGAACTCTCGGAATATTCTTCCAACCGTTTCAGATTCTGTTCCACTTTGGTATGAAGCCGTTTGGAAATTGCCGGAATGGGATTGAATTTATCCTGCTTGGCATAAGGTACCGGCGGCTTTTCCGTTCGTTCTTTACTCAAATCTACAATACTTTTGGAATGGCACACTCGAGTTGTCATTCGTAAAAGAATCGGCATGTCAAATTGTTCAGATAATTCCAACGCGATTCCCACAAAATCTTTCGCTTCCTGCGAATCGGAGGGTTCAAGCATTCCCACTTTGGCGGCGCGGGCATAGTATCGGTTGTCTTGTTCGTCTTGCGAGGAATGCAACCCCGGATCGTCCGCTGAGACAATCACCAATCCTCCGTTCACGCCGATATAAGCACCGGTGAATAACGGATCCGCAGCAACATTCAACCCGACGTGTTTCATTGCCGCCAAAGCTCGTCCGCCGGCGAATGAAGCTCCGATGGCGGATTCCGTCGCCACTTTTTCATTTGGTGCCCATTCGGAATAAATTTCCCGATATTGCGCGATATTTTCCAGAATTTCCGTACTGGGTGTGCCCGGATAAGCGGAGGCATAACGGACTCCCGCTTCCCATGCCCCTCTGGCAACAGCTTCGTTTCCTGTCAGTAATTGCTTCAAAGTTGTTCCTCCTTTGTAAAATATACGATATATGTTATATCTTGCAACATTTATATGAATTAGAATATCACAGATTGATACCTTGTCAAGATGTGTGTTGTAACCTTTTTGCAGATCATTTTCCGAATTCCTTGCGATTTTAAAACGGAATTGGTATGATAAATTTATATTTTGCAAGAAACAAAATTTGAAGGGAGCCAATCGATCCTGTGATAAAAAAGAATTCCCTGGTGGACCAGGTTTATGAAGAATTGCGAAACGGAATTATTTCGCTTCGAATCCCTTTGGGGAGCCGGTTGAACGTCAATGAGCTGCAGGACACTTTGCAGGTCAGTTGCACACCGATCCGGGAGGCGATCAATCGTCTGCAACAGGAGGGGTTGGTCACTTATGAAAATAATGTCGGTGCGCGCGTACTCAACTTGGATGAACATGATGTCGAAGAAATCCAACAATTGGCGATGACATTGCACCGTGAGGCGATCCGTCTCGCAATGGAACGGGAGGATCATGCGATATTGTTGTCTGAATTGGAACAGCATTTATCGGAATATGTTGATGCGGAAACAGTTCAGGATGAGGTAATGGCTGTGAATCATCTGGTGGGAACGTTTTACCATCATTGCGGAAATCGCCGTTTGGACAAGAGTATGATTTCCATTCAAGGCCAGCAACTCCTGTTAAGATATATCTTTGCAACCTACCGTAAGGATCGGAAAAGCGGGTCGGATTTTGCCCCGCTGATTCAGGCTGTTCGTGAGTCGGATGTCGAAGCGGCCTGCCGGGCGTTACAACAAAATGCCGACGGTAACACCCCGGTGATTCTCGACTATTTGCGGAAGAGGAATGCAAACGGTTAGACCGATGTTCTAAAAGCCCCATGAGCTTACGAATCATGGGGCTTTTTTTGTATAGCGATCAGGTGTTTTTCACTCGGACAATGTACATACCGTCCTGCCAGGTGTCCAGATAAATGAAGCCGCGATCATCGACCACACAATCCTCGGTCGTCGCCAACATCGGACCGGGAACCGGAATCTCATAGAGCAGCTTTTCAGGATTGGGCGGAATGAAATAGGTTAGTTCTTTGATATAGTACGGATCGGATACATCATACACACGCATCCCCGCATGAAAATAGCAGCAATAAACGC
>ERZ795030.1162-NODE-1162-length-37044-cov-7.457514_pt1 | contig 37044 bp, 32 predicted proteins | sample MGYA00375122_ERZ795030 | MGnify/ENA primary metagenome ERZ795030 (study PRJEB30165, sample SAMN05720146) | activated sludge metagenome | isolation source: anaerobic digester from wastewater treatment plant | place: Japan | collected 2015-04-20 ... | reverse complement strand
TTTATATGGCTTGACGTATCTGCTTCCGGTAACATTATAGAGGGCTTGATTCGAAAGCTTGATTTTTTACAGGGTATTTGCTAAACTGATTATTCAGATGGAGTATTTTTTTCATTATATAGTAAACGGTTACTGTCGGCCAGGTCAGCCAGGAATTGGAGGCCCCTGAAGTCCCTGCTTCCTTTTGATTGTTCAAACAACTCTGGAAAGCACTTTTACCAGAGTTGGAAACCCAGAAAAGGAGAAAGAAAATGTTTAAGAAACATAAAGGGTTTACCCTGATTGAACTGCTTGTCGTCATCGCCATCATTGGTATTCTTGCTGCCATTCTTCTGCCTGCTCTTGCCCGTGCTAGAGAAGCCGCCCGCCGTTCCAGTTGCCAAAACAACCTGAAACAGTGGGGTATTGTCTTCAAAATGTATTCCGGGGAATCTCCGGGAGAAAAATATCCGCCCATCACTGCCCACTATATGCCACTGGGTCTTGTGGACTGCAATCTTGAAGGCGGTACACAGCGCAATTTTGTGATTGCCGCCGGCGTGTACATCGGCGCTGTTTATCCTGAATACCTGACGGATCCTGGCATAAACTTCTGCCCCTCCGACCCGAACAATAAACCTACTGAAGCTTATGCAACGTTCGATTTCTTCAATCCGCTGACCGGACAGACTGTGCGCAAGGGGGATCCTATTTTCGGCATACCGTGCATGCAAATGACAAAAGGGATGCAGAACTCTGACGAAAGTTACTGGTACACAGGCTTTGTTTTCGATATGCTTGAGGATACTTTCAACACCGGTATTCAGGCTTTTGCCGGACCCCGCCAGATGCTTGAGGCTGCCATACAACTTGACCTCCTCGGGCTCATCACCGGTTCTTCCTCACCGCAAACCGTTGAGTCACGTGTTGACAAAGATGTGAAGGTGACGCCTGGCTTTGGTAATGGCGGCAGCTACAATGATCCCCTCAACGGCAGAGACACCGTTTATCGCTTCCGTGAGGGTATCGAGCGGTTTATGATCACGGACATCAACAATCCCGCAGCCAGTGCCATGGCGCAGAGCACTTTGTTTATTATGGCGGATGGTGTTTCTACGAATCTGTCTGAATTTAACCATGTGCCCGGCGGAAGCAATGTCCTTTATATGGACGGGCACGTTGAGTTCCGCCGTTACGAGGAAAAAGGACAGGGTCCTGTAAATGGGCCTGTCGCCCGCTTTGTTGGCTATCTGATGTCCGGTGCTAACTTAAGCATCTGATACGGAAACCCTTTTTGTCTGTCAGTTTCAAGACCCTCTTTGATTTTCCAAAGAGGGTCTGTTTTTGCAATACTATTCGTGTAGCCCGGGCAGTTACACTTGTTAAAAATTCTGAGTGAATTTACATTCAAATGGAGTATCACCTATGCCTACTTCCACTTTTGCCTGCATGATCAATTGCATGGATGGAAGGGTTCAGGAAGCTGTCATTCGCCATTTAAAAGCGAGGTTAGGAGTGGATTTTGTTGATGCCGTTACAGAACCGGGGCCGATTGCCCATCTTTCAAAAGGGGCTTCGGTGTGGGTTGATAACATTAAGGCCTGCACGGACGTTTCCGTTGAAAAGCACAATGCAAAAGCGGTGGCAATAGTCGGGCATTTTGACTGTGCCGGCAACCCTGTTTCTAAAGAAGAACAAGTGAAGCAGCTGCATCAATCTGTGCCGGTTTTAAAAGCATGGTATCCGCACCTTCCCATTTATGCATTGTGGGTCAATGAACAATTGGAAGTGGAAGAAATAGTTTCATAAAAGAAAGCAAAGACTGTAAGGCCGCTGGTGCGGAAAACAAACCCTGTCTCATGCAGTCAACACATTCGTGGACATGATGGAAACCGCTGATTCATTCTTATTCAGATTCTGAAGCCGGTATAGATCTTTGTTAAGCAATCCGAAAGAAACACACCCGATATTCGCGCATAAGCATTATATTTTATTAGCCTGCATTCTTCTGGCGGGGCTTGCCATTCGCATCGCTTATCACAGCGAACATGTACATGCGCCGGACTATGCCTCTCCTGTCCTTGATCCGCAACTGAATGATTATTGGGCACGGGCTCTTGTTTCGGGAGATTGGACTCCCCCGCCTCATGCGGATGATCCAAAAATTAGGACCACCCCCTATGGGCGGCCGCCCGGGTATCCCTGGATTCTTGCCGGTATTTACACGCTCTTTCAGGAAAGTTATCACGGCCCGCGTATCGTTCAGACCGTGGCCGGTTTGTGTGTAATTCTCCTTTTATGTGCGACAGCATACTCACTTTTCAACGCTGAAGTTGCGCTGTTGTCGGCTGCGCTCTTTGCGTTTTATTGGGGCAGTCCTTATTTTGAAGGAGAACTCAATTCTCCTATCTGGGAACTCCTTTTTCTTCTGGCAGTCTTCTTTTTGTTTTTAAAATATTGCAAAACCAGCAAAAAACCTTACATGTTTTTATCGGGCCTACTGGGTGGAATTTCACTGCTCATTAGGCCCAACTTGCTTGTCGTACTGTTCTTCATGATTGGCTATCTGCTTGTTACGGCAGTTGTAGCCAGGCAGAAATTGCAGACATTACTTTTAAATGCGGGTCTTTTTGTTTTTGCCGTTGCTATCCCGATCTCTCCTGTTCTTGTGCGTAACTGGCAGGTCTCCGGCGATTTTGTTTTTATTTCCTATTATGGGGGTGTGAATGCTTATATTGGAAACAACCCGAAAGCGGACTGCGTCTCCCCTACAATTCCCGATTTATACGAAACAGCAGGTGTAGACGCATGGAATTGTTTTAATTATCCCCAGTTGGTTGAAGGCCTGGGCCGCCGGATGAACAAATCGTCGCTTTCCTTTTCTCAGGCATCCACCTATTTTTATAAAAAAGCGCTGGATTTCTGGCGGCAAGAACCACAGCAAGCCCTTTGGCTGACGCTGAAAAAAGCCTGGTACTTCTGGAGTCCTCACATCATCTCAGACAGTAAAGTCGTGTATTATGAGCGAAAATCATCGCCGATTCTGGCGTGCCTGCCCGGGTTTACTCTCATCAGCGCACTGGCGTTCACGGGCATGCTGTTTTTTCCTCTTGCTGAGTGGCGCAAAAAAAGGTCGCTGCACCTGCTCCTCCTTTTTGGTCTTTCCTACTTTCTATCGATTCTCCCTTTCTTTATGTCCGAGCGTTATCGTTTTCCAATTATCGTTTTTTTAATCCCGTTTTCAGCGTATGCTGTGGCAATCATAAAATCTGCACTTCTCGGCAAGGAGTGGAAGCGATGTTTCCATGTCCTTTCCGTTTTCTGCCTGATTCTGGCGGCAATGAGCCTTCATCTTTTTCCTTATAAACCTGATGAATCTGTCTGGTATCTGCACAAAGCCTTTGCGTATGCCGGAAATAAAAAAACAAATGAAGCACTTTCCTGTCTGGAAAAATCGCTGGCACTGAACCCTGCCAGTGGAGAAGCAATGCTTCAGGCCGGTTATATCTATGCGTCGAAAGGAGAACACGAACGAGCGGTCGCACTTTATCTGAAAGCACTTGAAATTAAGCCTCACAGCCGTTATCTTCTGAACAATCTCGGGTATGAGCATTATCTGAGGAAAGAATATGATCGGGCTTGCGACTATTACAGGCGAGCGCTGGAAGTCTCGCCCCGATATACGCTTGCCTATAACAATCTTGGAAATGCTCTGCTTAAACTCGGAAATTATGAAGAGGCATTAGTAAATTATGACAGGGCACTCGCTATAGATCCGAAAGATCCTTTTGCTGAATGCAACAGGGGCAACCTTTTTCTGGAAACAGAACGCTATCAGGAAGCAGCAGCAGCCTACCGCATGGCTCTGGCGGCTGACTCGGGCAATGCAGACGCTGCCAATAATCTTGGTTTGGCTTTGCTCCGGGACGGACAGGCAGAAGATTCTCTGGAGTGGTTCGAAATGGCATGGCGCTTACGTCCCCCCTACCCACTAGCGCACCTCAATGCAGCAAAGGCGTACAGGCAGCTCGGTCTTACGGAAGAGGCCAGGCGGCATTATAAATTATGTCTGGAATACTGGCCTGAAAACGAGGAAGTGCGTGAAGAACTTACTTTGCTGCAGGGTCAGGAAAATCGGCAGATGGAGTAGAGGTAGCAGCATTTTCATGGACAGTCAAAGTATCGCCCTCGGCTGCCAACTGACGCAAGCCTATTTTTTCGAAAGACAGGCACACGATCCCGATCAGGACTATGGGAACCAGATTAAAGAGATGGGCGACAATTGCCACGGCGCGTAAACTGTCAAGATCCAGAGCGTTGTTGACGAGGATAAGGCCACCGACAACACCGACGTGAAAAGGCCCAATAAAGCCCGGCGGACCTGGAATGCTGATAAATACAGAGAGAAGAGACAGGACAACAAAAGGTGCAAACCAGGGCACAGACAGATCGAAGGCCTTGAAAACTGCATATTGGCTGATCGCAAAAAAAGTCCACAGAAGAAGAGAAACCAGGGATGCCTTGAGCAGATCTTTAAAAGAAAGAAGCACCTGCATTCCTTCTGCGAAATTTAAAAATAATTTCCGGACAAAATGCCCCAGTCTTTTAGAAAACAAAGCAAAAAAAGAATCCGAAAGTGCGAGAAAAAATTCCTTTCGGGCAATGAGAAGCATCAAAAAAGCAACACCTGCAATCAAAGCAGCAGTGGCAACAAAAAGCGAACCCTGTACCATTTCCTTTGAAATAGCTCCGGAATATAATGCTTTCATATCTTCAGGGAGATACACATCGCTATTCGGTCTGAAGACCAGGAGCGTCACAAGAAAAACGTAAACCAGTCCGAAAAGATCAGTGAGACGGTCTACAGCGACAAAAGCCATGGTTTTAGGAAAAGGAATATCCCGGCTTTTGCTGAGAACCAGAGCGCGGATTACTTCGCCGATTCTTGCGGGAAGCACAAAATTACCCAGAAACCCAATTTGGGTCGCACTAAAGAGCTGCCAGAATGGCACATGAATTACCGGGTTCACAATGTAAGACCATCGCCAGATTCGTATAACAAAGCTGATTAAAATAGCGACAAGTCCAACAAAGAGCCACCCTGTCCGGGCTTCCTGAAAGGCACGCCAGACTTTAACCCAGTCAGTGTCTTTAAACAGGAACCAGAGCAAAAATGCGCCGATGGCGAGGCCTGCTGTTATCTGTAAATATTTTTTCACGTAAGTGCATCTCTTTGCTGTCGGATCGGACTGTTAGAAAAATACTTCTTCATCAAGAGAACGGTAATGCACCGCTTCTGCCAGATGCTTTTCTGCTATCGCTTCATCTCCGTCAAGATCAGCGATAGTGCGGGCGACACGAAGTACTTTATCGTGGGCACGGGCACTGAGCCCCATTCTGAGCACCGCTGCTTCAAGAAATGACATGGCACTCTCTGAAAGACGGCAATGTTTACGCAGCTGTGATGTGTCCATGTGCGCATTCCAGGAATTTTTACTGCCGTTTCGGGAACGCTGGATTTCCCGGGCAGCCTTTACGGACGCACGCACTTCCGCACTGTTCGGCCCCTCTTTAGCCGTTGTATGTAATTCTTCAAAACGAAGAGGAGGGACATCTATATGTATATCGATGCGGTCGAGCAGCGGCCCAGAAATGCGCGACATATATCTTTGAATTTCGCCTACAGTGCACTTGCACCGCTTTTGGGGGTGGGTCCGGCATCCGCAGGGACAGGGGTTCATCGCGACGATCAGCATAAAACGGCTGGGAAGTGTGATGGAATAACTCGCACGTCTTAAGTGAACTTCTCCTTCTTCAAGAGGCTGGCGAAGGACTTCCAGGGCGGATCTGTTGAACTCTGGAAGTTCATCCAGAAAAAGGACGCCATTATGGGCGAGGCTGACTTCACCTGGAATGGGTTGGTTGGCCCCGCCTCCAGTAATCGATACCGTAGTAGCTGTATGATGGGGGCTGCGAAAAGGGCGATTGAGCACCAGTTTGTTGCGCATATGAATGCCGGGTGCGACGCTGTAAATACGGGTGGTTTCCAGCGCCTCTTCAAAGGTCAATTCAGGCAGGATACCCGGAAGTCGTGATGCCAGCATGGTTTTGCCTGTGCCGGGCGGCCCTACCATCAGCAGATTATGTGCTCCCGCCGCTGCCACAGTAAGCGCGCGTTTGACATGGGCCTGCCCCTTGACGTCCGCAAGATCCATAATATGCCGTGCGGAATCTCGATAAACATTTTCTAAATCAGTTACGAAGGGCTTGATGTCCAACTCACCCTTTAGAAAGGCATGGGCATTATGCAATGTGTCAACAGGAATAATGTCAATGTTATCAACGACACCGGCTTCTTCAGCATTTTCTACTGGAATGAGAAGACCCTTTAATCCAGTATTACGGGCGGCGATCGCCATGGCAAGGGCACCGGTAATGGGACGGACAGAACCGTCAAGCGCCATCTCTCCGGCAATAAGATAGTCTGATATTTTATCGGTAGTAAGCTGCCCTGTTGCGGCAAGCAAGCCCAGAGCAATAGGCAGATCCAGAGCACTCCCCTGCTTGCGCATATCTGCCGGCGCAAGGTTAATTACAGTTTTGCCTTCGGGAACCTTGAAACCGGAGTTTTTAACTGCCGACTGAACCCGGTCTTCGCTTTCTTTCACCGCTGTGTCAGGAAGTCCCACGACCTTATAGCGAAAAAGACCTTTTTGTGTATGCACTTCCACTGCAACAGGGTAGGCATCTATTCCAACAACAGCACTGGACTGTATAATTGCTAACAAAAAAGGATCTCCGACGGCTTCAGCGAACCCGGAAACAAACCGCTCAGCTTAAACCACAGGTACACATAAACAATGGATACATTGTGTATATATTGTCGGGAGGTTTCAAGTACAGCCCCACAGATTTTCAGAAAGGAAGCGTCACGGCAGAGAGACAGGGTGTATTTCCCAATCCACGGTAAAAGAATGGGACTCACCCGGCTGAAGAAGAACTGCTTTAGCCCAGAGCTCGCATTCTAGATCATTGATGTACTCCGGATAAGCATAAAGCCAGGCATGATCCAGTTGTTCAGAATCAAAACGCTGGATCACTTCCAGAGGAATATCACCTCTGAGGCACCATTCATTCAACGGAATCTCCTTTTTGCGAAACTTGATACCTTCTCGCAGTCCCGGAATTACCTCGTCTGCCTGGTGCGTATGCGGATTGTTTTCCAGATCAGTGAAATGGACATTGAATTGCTGAAGGGCTCCCAGGTGGAAATTGGTGTGAGACCGCATCATTGCCTCCCGGGGTGAAGCAAGGAGATTTTTAACCGTAGCCTTGATGGTTAAAACAGGATTGTCCGGATGAAGTGTAAACTCCCGTGTGATAAGCCAGCCGTCTGCTTCAGCCTGCAAGGTCAGCGCATTATCCTTTCTCGAGACAATTTCGAACTGATAAAACATTCCTGCAGGATCAAACTCCCCTCCCAATCGGAGCTCTTCTCCGCCACAGAAAGGAAAAAATAAATTCCGGGTAATGTTATACCCGGTCACACACAGGCCTGTATTTTTGTCTGTTACCCTAAGCGCTCTGCCGCCCAGAAAGGGAGCAAAGTCTGCTTCCAGATACTTGCTCGAGATTTTAGGGGCATGAAGGGGCGAAGAAAAAGCAAGTCCCAAAAGAAAAAGCTGCTGCGGATCCCCTTGGACTTCTCTGATTGTTTTGAACCCATGTTTTTCGAGCCTGGAGACGAAACTGGATATTGTGTCAAAGTCGGCAAGGGGTTCATTAAAGATTAATTGTTCTTCTTCTATCCTGTATCCATTGCGCGGGAAAAAACAGGCGTAATGGAGCGGCATGCGTGCTACTCGGATTTTTTCCAGAAGATTATCATCGCTCATAGCCAGCGACTCTGCTTCGTCAAAAAGCCGATTTCCCGCATCAATGATTTCATTGGGCAGATAGCCCTGCGCCGGGTTGGTATAAAGATGCATATGGATGTTGTTTTTGTCCACTTCATCCTGAAGCATGTTTATATACCGGTACACAGGATTCCATGCTTTTCCGTAATAACCCTGAAGGAAATCCTGAAGGAGCTCCTGCGCATCATAATCCGGGTTCCAAAGGAGTTTCATCCCGTACCAGGGACGCAGCAGGCTGAATTCGCCTCCCCCGCCGCTGTGTCCCATACCTTGCAGATAAATGCCTTCAACGCCAATATTTTTATAAAAGCGCATGTCTTCAGCCAGGGCGCCAAAATTGGGAAAGGGGCTGTAATAATGCACAAAATTAACAACATAGTGCCAGATATAGAGATGCTTTGTAAGTTCCGCCCACCTCTTTGCACGTTCCCGATACTGCCGGTTATGAGGGCATGTGGCTATGCTGTGACTGTCACAGGAAGGAAACATATGGCACAGCCATATAGCGATATTGGGATGTAGTGCCAGCCCTTCCGGAGGCTCCTCCGTGTACATGTATGCAAGCGTCCCGATGGTCTTTTCGGGAAAAAAGACGCTGGTACGTTCAGCCAGTTGATTCAAAAACCAATACTGGGTTCCTCCGGAAGTGCCATAGCGCTCGTTGATGGCTGTACATTGCGGGCACTCGCAGTAATTATAGTAATCCATCTGGGAAAAATTGTGTTGCGTGATTTCCGGTTGAGCTCTCATTCGCTCCAGCATTTTTTCAGTCACTATTTCAAGTACTTCCGGATTTGACAGGCAGAGTTGTGTTTCGTGTTTTCTTCGTATTCCTCCAATTTCAGAAAAATATTCCGGATGGCTGTCAAAGTATTCTGAAGGGGAAATAAAGCGGAAATAAGTATGACAACGACCATCCTGCGTATACTGAATTCCTTGCTCCCGCTCACCTGTGCCCATCCCGTCGTTATCGCAAAGGCGTGCAAGAAAGAGATCATCTTTTCCGGGCCAGGCATAGGACGTATGTCGCCACTTAAAGGCAGGCTTTTGAATTTTATCCATTTCCGGAAGAGAAAGAGTACTGATTTCGGGAATTGTTTCTTCACCGGGAGCGTACCAGCGGACACCTAAAAATTCTTCAAGAAAAGCGTTAACCCCGTAAAGAGTGCCTGCCTCACGACTCCCGCCTATAAAAAAATGGGGAGGCACTGAACGAAAAAGAAAACCCTGATCTCCGACATCCTCAAGGCTTTCTGAAATTCCCAAACGGGTGGCTGTTTCACTGAAACCGACAAGGAGTAACGGCATGTTCTCTTTTGCCAGATCGCTTTGAATTAAAGGCAGCAGAACACCGGCAGAAGCCCTGATGTACCGCTGCAATTCCCGGGCGGCAAATTTTTCGGACGGACTCGCTTCGGAGGAGACAGCGATTGAATAGTCGCTTTGACCGTCATGGATCAGACTCAGGGCCTCCGCAGAAAGGGACAGGGGGAAAAGTGAAACAACGCAAAAAACAATGATGCTGCAGGCAACAAGGACTGATTTTATGGTCTCCATATCAGATTCTCCTGCTTTAACAGACCGTTATTGCAGGAGAACAGTTTCTTTCTCCATTTTTCCGGGTTTTTTATTGAGTGCAGTAAGCTCCCGGATGCCGTGATCAATCAGATACTGTCGGGCTGTTTCAAAGCCAGCTCCCACTTCTGCAGCTGAATGGCTGTCATCGCCAAAACATACTGGGATACCTTTTTCACGGATCATTTTTAAAAAATGAGGTGCAGGATACGGGCAGGCAAAACCTTTTCGAAGCGGCGAAGTGTTTATGTCAATAATGCACCCAATTTCACGAATGCTATGAAGTGCGTTTTCTGCGGCACGAAGAACAGGCGCACTTTGAAGCTCTGATGTATTTCCTGCCATTTTTCGAATCAAGTCAAAATGTCCCAGAACTTCAGGCCGCAGTGCTTCCGCCATATTACGCACAGTCTGAAAATAGGCTATGCACAGGTTTTCCAGACTTCCGCAGCGCTGTACCGCCTCGCCAAATAATGCCCGGGTATAGTCTATGCTGATACCGTTCACATAATGAACCGATCCAACAATATAATCAAAGCCAAGCTCTCTTTTTAGAGAAAGCATTTTGTCCGCATAGCTGTCACAAGGAATAACTTCTGCTTCAAAAGCTTTTAACAAAGTAATCTTTGAGTCCCAGATTCTGCTCAGAGAATCTAATTCCTGAGCATAGCGTCGGAATTTATTCAGCAGTATTTCCGGTGTCCAGCCCAGAGCAAGTTCCTCGCTGTACATATGTTCTGTTTTAAAGCGAGGCGCATGTTCTGTGATGCCATAGATGCTTATGCCCGCATCTACGGCAGCCGCCACAAGTGCAGGTAAAGGGTCCTGAGCATGATCGCAATACTCGCTGCTATGGCCCCCATGAAGAGAGATTTTCCAGTGCATCCTTTTCATAACACGGCAGATCCTTTAAAAATCAGTTGAAAATTTAATGTGAACTTCCCGGCGCTGTTTTCAAAATTCGATGAAATACCATCCGTTTATTTGAGGCATTTTCGCATCCGGCAGAAGATTTTTTTTGTACGATTATGTTTAAGTTGCATAACATAGCATAAGCGTCATAAAATATAGCAACGGAAGACCGTTTTTTAGAGTCAAGAAAAGCACCAAGGAGAAAAAAAGTGAAAATCGATTTTGGCGGTGTCGTTGAAGAGGTCATTACGCGAAAAGAATTTCCCATGAGCAAGGCAAAGCGTGTGCTCAAAAATGAAACCATTGCTGTCATCGGTTATGGTGTTCAGGGACCTGCACAAAGCTTAAACCTGCGCGACAACGGATTCAATGTTATTGTCGGTCAGGCAAAGGAGTTTAAGCGGGACTGGGATCGCGCTGTAAAAGACGGCTGGAAACCCGGCGTCAGTCTTTTTTCCATTGAAGAAGCTTGCGAAAAGGCGACCGTTATTCAGCTGCTTGTAAGTGACGGTGCCCAGAAGAAAATCTGGCCGACCATTAAGAAACTGCTCAAGCCCGGAGATGCTCTTTATTTCTCGCACGGGTTCAGCATTACGTACAAAAAACTCACAAAAGTGATTCCGCCTGATTATGTTGACGTAATTCTGGTTGCCCCTAAAGGCTCCGGCACATCTGTGCGCCGGAATTTCCTTAGCGGTGCCGGTATCAATTCCAGTTTTGCCATCGGTCAGGACTTTACAGGCAAAGCTGAAGAACGGGCGATGGCACTGGGTATCGGAATCGGTTCCGGTTACCTCTTCCCCACCACTTTTGAGAAAGAAGTTTTCAGCGATCTCGTGGGCGAGCGTGGTGTATTGATGGGCGCTCTTGCCGGTATCATGGAAGCACAGTACGAAGTCCTGCGTAAAAACGGGCATAGCCCGAGCGAAGCCTTCAATGAAACTGTTGAAGAACTTACGCAGAGCCTTATTCGTCTTGTTGATGAAAACGGCATGGACTGGATGTACAATAATACTTCCGCAACAGCCCAGCGCGGCGCTCTCGACTGGAAGCCTAAATTTAAAAAAGCGACCCTTCCGCTTTTCAAAGAGCTCTACAAACGGGTTGCCAGCGGTGAAGAATGCAAACGCGTTCTGTCCAGCACAGGCAAAAAGAACTATCAGGAAACACTGCAGAAAGAGCTCGAAGTGATTCGCAATTCGGAAATGTGGCGTGCAGGTGCCGCTTCCCGTGCGCTCAGACCCAAGACCCCGCAAGGTCAGGTTGTTAAATCCAATGTGGGTACCGCCGGACGGTCTCACAACTGATCTTTTTGAGGCTGTGGCAGGTAAGCGGGCACCGAAAGCTCCTTACCTGCCCGGTCTGCCTCGAAGAGTTTTTATTTGAATTTTGTGCTTTCTTATTATGGATGACGCGTGCAGCATTAGAGCTTAAATTCGGGCTATCGGCATTATCCGGGATTAATGCATAAAAGGGATCAGGTTTTGCAGCAAGAAAAGATAGAGGCTTTATTAGGTCCGATAGACGGACACTATTTTAAAGGCCAGTATTCTGATCCCGAAATTTCTATTCGCTTACTGAGTGATCTCGGGAAAAAGCGGCAGAATAATGAAGATTCCTGTATGCTTTATGTGCCCGGTTCCGAGGCACTTACTGATTCCCGCGGAATCCTCGTCGCTGTTGCCGATGGAATGGGCGGAGCGAAAGCCGGAGAATATGCGAGCCATAATGCCTTGCGTTGTATTTGCCCCGTTTATTATGAAAGAAATCCGCATGCTCTGGTACCTGCGGCGCTGAGGCAGGCGGTGGAGGCAGCCAACGCCTTTGTCTTTCGGGAGTCCGAGCATAATATTGATTTTTCCGGCATGGGCACTACAGTGAGTGCTCTGGCTATTGTGGGCAACTGGGCTTACATAGCGCAAGTGGGAGACAGTCGTATTTACCTGCTGCGGTCCGGCATGCCTCTCAAGCAGCTTACATATGACCACACGCTCGTGGCAGAGCAAATTAAAAACGGCTTGATTAACGAAGAAGAAGCTCGAAACCATTCGTTAAAAAATTTGATTACCCGCGCCGTAGGTATTCGCGACACCGTTGATGTGGATCTCTTTGCATTGGAATTGCAGCCCCACGATACACTTCTTCTTTGTTCAGACGGTCTGACCAATATGGTGAACGACGAAAATCTTGAAAAAGAGCTTGCACAAGAAGACCTGACGGCAATGTCAGAAAGCCTGCTCGAAAAAGCCTTAGAAGCTGGCGGTACGGACAATATAACCATGATCCTTGTTCGTATCGGTGAAGTTTTAAAAGAATCCAATTATCAGCAAGGCGGCCACATTATTTCCTTTCATAAAAAAAGTGCTCTGCGTAGGCTTTTCTCCTTCTTTTCTTAAGCCATTGAGTCGGTGAATTTTTTGCCCGCCTGCCCTTTCTTTTTCCCCCTTTCTCCCGAGGTGTGTACGCTGCTTTTTAATTTCCTTTTGTTGAAAAGGCTTCCTCCATCTGCTAAACTTACTTTCCTAATAAGCCATATAACATTTGAACGGTCGTTTTTAAACCGACATTAGGTGGCGGCCGCATAATCCCGGATCAGACAGGAGGATATTACTATGGCGCTCAGCAAAAAAGATCTTGAAAAATTTAAAAAGTTGCTTCTTGCCGAGAAAGAACGTTTAATTGCCAGCATTTCCGCTGCCGAGCATATTTCCCGAACAGAGGCTGAAGGCGACCACGGTCAGGAAATATCTGATTATGCGGAAATTGGCACTGATAATTTTTTTCTGGAAACGACACTGTCCATCGCCAGCAATGAATCGGTACGCTTGCGCGAAGTGCTGGACGCATTGCAGCGAATAGAAGACAACAAATACGGAATTTGTGAAGGCATAGGAAAACCTATCCCGAAAAAACGGCTGGAAGCGATCCCTTACGCCCGGTATTGCATTGAATACCAGGAGCAGATCGAAAACGAGAGTGCTACGCATCGGTACCGTTAGTCACTATCCGATGCCTTCTTTTTTCATAACAGCCATTCCGGCAGAAATTAACTGATGCGACTGGTTTAACAGAATTTCTGTTGCCTGTAAGAATACGATTTCTTATGTCACAAAAAAATAAAAACAGAGACATTTCTGCCGATGAGCAGATTTCCCCTCTGATCCCTGCCTATGCAGCCTATATTGCCGCTTTTTTGTTTGTGGCGGGCATAGTGTCCATGTATTTTCTCGGACGCAACGGACAGGACTCTTTTACCTGGAAAAACTATCTGGCCATCGCCCTTACCGTCTGCAGTGCTGTGCTGTGGTTTATAAGCGGTATGGATCGGACACAGGTTCTTGACTGGTTTCGCAGCGGGTTCATTGCCTTGTTCCTCGCTTTAACTATCCGCTGGGCAATAGCAGAACCGTACAGAATTCCTTCGGGCTCCATGGAAACAACACTGCATGGCGATCCTCGCTTCGGTCGTGGTGACCGCGTCTTTGTGAATAAATGGATTTATGGACTGCGGTATCCCTTTTTAAACAAGCGAATCTGGCAGGGTAAAATGCCGGAGCGCTGGGACATTGTGGTTTTTAAGGCAGTCGAGCCTGATGCTGTGCATAAAACGCTGGTCAAACGTATTGTCGGGATGCCCGGCGAAGAAGTGCAAATTCGCAGTGGGCGTGTATACATCAACGGGACGCCTTTGACCCTTCCTGAAAGTATCGGGCAGGAGATTTATTATACATCGCCTCTGGACGGTCCCTATGGCGTTCAGTCCTTACCACAATACTCACAAATTCCTGACGGGCACTATCTTCTTCTTGGGGACAACAGCGCACACAGCCGTGACGGTCGTTATTTCGGATGGGTACCCAATGAAAATATGGTGGGGCGCGTATCGTCTATCTGGTGGCCACCGCCCCGTTGGCGTGATTTTACGGGCTTTTCTCAGCAGCTTTGGTGGCGTGGCGGCATTACTGTGTTTTTGTTACTGGCTGTTTTGCGCCTTCTTGCCGGGCGAATTTGTTCTGCAAAAAACGCCAATGGCCTCCGGGGACAGCGCTGTGTTATTTCTTTTTTGAGTTACGGGCTGCTTGTTCCGTTTTTACTCAAAAGGATTATTACGTGGCGCCGTCCTGCTTCCGGAGAACTTGTACTGTTTAAAGTAAAAGATCCTCTTACAAAAAGTGATTTCCTGTTTCTAGGACGTGTTGCCGCTGTTGCGGGCGAGCGTGTTACTTTTGACAATGGGCGTTTGTGTATAAATGGTTCTTTGCCAGAATCAGGATATTTTGTAAACAAATCTTTCGAAACGGAAACAGGAAACATAAAATACGGCAGAATTAAATCCAAAGAGTTTTCCACTGTCCCGGAACATGCGTATTTTCTGCTTAGCGATGACAGTGCGCCGGGTACCTGCGAGCATGACAGCCGGACACTGGGTTGGATTTCCGAAGATGCGATTGTTGGTAAAGCAGTCTTCTGCTGCTGCGGCGTTAAGCAGGCGGATTAATCCAGCCACAGGGGTTTGTCATGGCATCTTCCCCGCCTCTCGGAGTATACATTCATATTCCTTATTGCCGACGCATTTGCCGGTATTGTGATTTCGTTCATGAACCATGCCCTGCTTCGGTACCTCACGATTTTATTGACTCTCTTGTCCATGAAATTATGGCTTCTTCCTCAGGCGGCGCTGTGGATAGCATTTTTTTAGGCGGAGGAACTCCATCGCTTCTGACGGCGAAAGACCTGCAATTTATTGTGGGTGCCCTTCATAAAAAATACGACATACAAAGCCCCGAATTCACGTTGGAAGCTAATCCTGATGATGTCACAACAGAGAAACTTAACTATTGGCAGGAGTATGGTATCAACAGGATCAGCTTGGGCGTGCAAAGTTTTTCCGATGACACCTTGCGTTTTCTGGGCAGACGACATACAGCAAAAACAGCGCTTGACGCTGCAGCAAAAATTGCAGAGACTTTTGAGAATTGGAATCTTGACCTGATTTACGGAGCGCCTCCTCTAAGTTCCTGGAAAAAAACACTTGCAGCGGCTCTTTCTTTTGATCCTCCTCACATTGCAGCATACGCATTAGGGTATGTGCCAGGGACAGAACTAGGCGACTGCGGATTGAAGCCCTATGCAGATCTCACTGTCCTTCGGCAATACCGACGTGCGGAAGAAATGCTTTCTGCCTACAATCATTATGAAATATCAAACTTTGCTAAAAAAGGCAAAGAGAGCCGTCATAATCTAAAGTACTGGCGCAATGAGGAACACGATGCCTATGGGCCGGGCGCTTATTCGTTAAGGGGCAATCGTCGGCAGTGCAATATTCCTTTTGTAGAAAGTTATATTGTGGATCCTTTATATAAAGCTGAAGATCAAATTCTTTCTCCCCTGCAACTTAAACTGGAGACGATGATTCAGCACATGCGGCTAAAAGAAGGAATTACTGAAGCGTATTACTACAACCGTTTTCAGGAAAATATTGCAGACCAATTTGGTTCCATTTTAAACAGACTGATTGCGGACGGTCTCGTGCATCATAAAAACAATACCTATTTCCCGACAAGAAAAGGCTTTTATTTTAACGACACCCTCGGTCTGCAACTGGTGTCGAGATTTGAAAACATTATTGACGTATAAATGGGCGGAGGCAGAGCATGCCTATATACTTTCTGGATGATGACTCTCTCACCTTTCCGCCGGTCACACACACGCACAACGGGTTGCTTGCCGTAGGCGGAGATTTATCGCCGGGCAGACTTCTTGCCGCATATCAAAAGGGAATTTTCCCCTGGTACTCAGACGGTGAGCCTATCCTTTGGTGGAGTCCTGATGTGCGGATGGTGCTTTTCCCTGAGAATTTTCATTTATCCCGAAGTCTGCGCCGTTTCTGCCGTGCCACACCCTTTTCTTTTAGAATGGATACTGCATTCAGGCAGACAATTTCCTATTGTGCCGGTGCAGAGCGTTCGGGCGAAAATGGAACCTGGATTCATCCGGAAATGATCGAAGCCTACTGCACCCTTCATGAAATGGGCTTTGCCCACTCTGTGGAGTGCTATCGGAATGGGAGTCTGGTCGGTGGTCTTTACGGTATAAATCTAGGCAGTGCTTTTTTTGGCGAATCCATGTTTTCACTTGAAAAGAATGCATCAAAATTTGCTCTTGCCGTTTTGAGCGCTCAATGCAGGCTGTGGGGATTCAAGTTTATCGACTGCCAGATGTATACGCCCCACTTGGCTTCTCTGGGAGCAGTTGAAATGACTAAAGCAAAATTTCTTAAGATTCTTAAGGAAGCCTTAAAAGAAAAGAATAGAAAAGGAAAGTGGATTGCTGACGAGCAAATAATCTTGCAGGAGATTCTCAATCCATAAAAAGACTGTAAGGAAGACTTTATGCGCGCCGTGATTCAGCGGGTGTCGGAAGCGTCTGTTTCCGTGGAGGGAAGATGTGTGGGCCGGATAGCATCCGGTCTCATGGTTCTGCTTGGTGTGGACATAAGTGATGATGCAAAAGACGCGGAACTGATGGCTGAAAAAATTGCTTTCCTACGTGTTTTTAGCGATCCTGATGGAAAAATGAATGTAACGGTGCAGGATTCAGGCGGAAAAGTACTGCTGATCTCTCAATTTACCTTGCTCGGGGATTGCAGAAAAGGAAGGCGCCCTTCTTTCATTACAGCGGCACGTCCCGAACAGGCTGTTCCGCTTCTGCAAAAAGTTAGGGAACTGCTGCTGAATAAATATGAAATACCTGTCGAGGAAGGCGTTTTCGGGGCGCACATGCAGGTGTCTCTGATAAACGACGGTCCGGTTACCCTCTTGATTGATACCAAAAAATACTTTTAACCAGCTGCAAGAAAACGCATGTATGCACTCAGGCGGGTGCGAAATTCGAAAGTGGTTGAAGGGCACTGGGATAGAAGGCATGATCACAGGTGGGGATCAGGGCTGGCGGAGAGGGTGGGATTCGAACCCACGGTACGGTAAACCGTACAACGGCTTTCGAGGCCGCCGCCTTCAACCACTCGGCCACCTCTCCGCTGGAAGGCATATTGTAGCAGAAAAAGAGAGAAGGAGTCATCGTGAGGGCATCGGTACTTAGTTTATTGGTGTTTACATTGATAAAACCGTATAATATGCCCCAGCGTTTGCATGCAAACGCTCCCTTTTCCCTCCGGATGGAACTTCACAACTCTGTTCCGGTTTCCTTCTTTTACCGCTTTTTTAGGCAACGCAACTGCTTCAAAAGGAGTTTTTATGTCGACGCGCAACTATAATTTTTCTGCGGGTCCCGCCACACTTCCTCTTCCCGTTTTGGAACAAGCGAAAGAAGAATTCTTGTCATATCCCGGAGCCGGTGCTTCCATCATGGAGATCAGCCACCGTTCCAAAGTCTTTCTGAAAGTTCTGGAAGAGGCAAAAAATAATATTAAAGAACTGCTGGGCATGTCCGATGATTACTGTATTCTTTTCACACCGGGCGGTGCCACCATGCAATTCAGCATGCTGGCCATGAATTTTTTGAATGGAAAAACAGCTGACTATCTGCATGTCGGCTCCTGGGCATCCAAGGCCATTGAATCGGCGAGCCGTTTCGGCACTGTCCGCAAGGCGTGGAGCGGTAAAGCAGAAAATTTTGTGCGCCTGCCAAAGGATTCTGAATTAGATCTGGATCCCAATGCGGCGTATGTTCATTTTACGTCCAATGAAACAATCCAGGGAATTCAGTTTTTACAGGAACCGGATGTTAAAGGAAAAGACCTTTTCTGCGATGCCTCTTCTGACTTTTTGTGCAGGCCCACCGATATCAGTAAATACGCGCTGCTCTACGCAGGCGCCCAGAAAAATATCGGGCCTTCCGGCACAGCGGTTGTGATACTTCGAAAAGATTTGTTGGATCGTGTCCCGGAAAACCTTCCGCCCCTGCTGGATTATAAAGTTCTTGCGGACAACGACTCACTTTATAACACGCCTTCAACTTTTACTATCTACATGATTGGCCTTGTGAGCCGGTGGCTTCTTCAAACCGTTGGCGGTCTGGATAAAATGTTTGCTTTGAATCAAGAAAAAGCTGCATTGCTTTATGATACCATCGACAAAAGTCAGGGTTACTATAAAGGGCACGCTGTTCCTGAAAACCGTTCGATTATGAATGTCGCTTTTAGACTGGGCTCCGAAGAACTGGAAAAGAAATTTCTTGCCGAAGCGACAGCTGCCGGTTTGGATGGCTTAAAAGGGCACCGTTCAGTAGGCGGGTGCCGTGCTTCCATCTATAATGCGATGCCTGCGGAAGGCGTTCAGGCGCTTGTTGATTTTATGCTTGAATTTCAGCGCACCAATGGCTGACTATTGGAAAGGTCTTGATGCGGGATATTCATAGAACGTGGGTATCCCGCTCCTTCAACATAGTCCGATAAACGGCTTGCCTGTTGCTAAGGGGTCTGTACGCATTAGGAGAACACGATGAAAAGTATAGCTATCGTAGGAGCATCGTCCGATCGGAAGAAGTATGGAAACAAAGCTGTACGCGCTTTTGTAAAAGGTGGCTGGAAAGTGTTTCCGGTCAATAAGTCCGGTGGCACTATTGAAGGTCTTGATGTTTATAAGAGCCTTGATGAGATTCAGGAAAAAATAGACCGTGTTTCCATGTACCTTCCCCCCTCACTGGGCATTGGGCTTCTTGAGGAAGTGGTGCGCAAAATGCCCTGCGAGTTCTACCTGAATCCCGGGTCAGAAAGTGAAGCATTGATTGCACAGGCAAAAGCGCTGGGGCTTCAACCGGTTCAGGCATGCAGCATTGTCAATATCGGGCTCCGTCCTGACATGTTTCCTGATGAATAAAACAAGGTCCGGTGCAGAGGGCAAAACCTGAAGAGTGAATGCGTCATGCTGTTAGATATCGGTTGCGCTACGCATATAGGTTTGAAGAAAACCAAAAATGAAGACAGCTTCGGGATCTTTGACCCGAAAACTGCTGAAGTAAGCCTTTTTGGTGAAGGAACCCTTGCAGCTGTTGCCGATGGGTTGGGTGGGCATATTGGCGGCGATATCGCATCGAAACTTGCTGTGTCTATGTTGAAAGATGCATTGAAAAAGGAGGCGCCCCGGGACGAAGATCGCGGGTCGGAGCGTGAAGATGCACACTTTCTGGATGCCATCAAAGATGCCATTAAGCGCGCAAATGAAAGCATTCACCAGACCAATAAAGATGTTATTCAGGGAAAGCGCCCCATGGGCACGACCTTATGTGCTGCCCTGCTCCGGCCCCATACTGCTTATGTTGCCAATGTGGGCGACTCAAGAGCAGAACTTTTCAGAGACGGTATTTTTGTGCGGCACACCGTGGATCACAGTTGGATTGATGAGCAGGTGCAGCAGGGCCGGATGACCCAAGAGGAAGCAGAAAAAGACAAAAGAAAAAATCTGCTTACCCGAAGCATCGGCACCCAGCCGTCCGTTGAAGTGGATACTTACCAATGGCCGATCAGAAATGGCGATCAGCTTCTTATCTCTACCGACGGTCTGCTGAATATGGTAAACGATGAGACACGCCAGCAGATACTTACTCTTGATCGTACGGCTCAAGAAAAAGTAGATATCCTCATCGAAAAAGCACTTGAAAACGGCGGGAAAGATAATGTGACGATTATTCTCGCTGTTGTCAATCCGCCAAAATCCAAACTTAGAAAGCAGCGGCGTAACGCATGGTTCAGAAAACATTCGGCTAACATTCGGCGAAAAATTGTCCTCTTTTTTTACAGTCTCCTTCTTATAACGTTGGGATATATAGCGGGCTATGTGCATGCCCGCTTCCTTTCCCTCTTTTGAATTCTCCTTAAGATTTCAGCCTAAATTCTATTCTTATAAAAATTCGCATCCCTTTTTTTTTCATGTTATAATGGCAGTAACACATAAAAATGCTAAAACTCTGTATCACGTCCAGAGTTGCGAGTCATAAGGAAACAACTGGTTTTTATAAGTCAAAAAAAGGAGGAAGTTTTCATGCGTGATTACTGCCGGACAAATGTTGTTGCGTCCAGAAAAGTACAAACACCAGCAAAGCGGATGCTCTTTCATTTTTTCGTTTGTGCTCTTGTTTTTTCTTTTTCTCTTGCTGCATTTGCCGAGTTGCAGCAAGTATCCGTTGGCGGTGAAATTCGGATACGCGGAAGATATTACATAAATGCCTGGGAGGAGCAACGTCCTCTCCCCCGCCGTATTGCGGACGCTCTTCTGCCGTGGCGCCCTATCGGCCCTACAGGAACAATGTCCAGATTTAAATGGGACAGCAAAGGCAAAGACTGGACGCGTTATGAAACTTCCGTGCTTCTGAATTTCAAAGCCGACTTCACAGAAGATGTTTCTGCTTTTTTTGAACTTTACGATTTCCATATCTGGGGTGAAGAATTCCGTTCCAACTATCTGACGGGGGCAGACAGTCGCGCCAACAATGTCGATTTTACGTTGATGAATCAGGCATATGTGGAGATGCGTAATTTATTCAACCAGCCCCTGCAGCTGCGTATCGGCGCGCAGAATCTTCTTTTTGGCGGCGGATGGCTTCTTTCAAATATGATGACGCCGTCACAATATATTTCTTTCGATGCCATTAGGGCTACTTATTCGCCCGGCGATTTTACCATTGATGCTTTCGCAGCCAAATTAAATGACAGCGACAGAGTTTTTAAAGAGTCAGTAAATCTTTACGGAATTTATGGAACATACAACGGCATTCCTGAAGCCACCATGTCTCTTTACTGGCTATATCTCCGGGATGATACGGATATTCCGCGACCCGAAAGAACCGGTTGGGGACGCTGGGTAAACAACAAGCGCGGGCTCCAATATGGCTCGACGAACCTGCATACCCTGGGCTACAAACTTTCCGGGGGGACGGGCAACCTGGATTATAATCTGGATCTTGCCTACCAGTGGGGAGATGCTGAACATCTGGGTTCTTTGTTTAAACCGGTAGGCAGAGCCTTCGGTGATACCAATGCCAAATATGACAACTACGCTGTAGATGCAACGTTGGGGTATACGTTTAAAGAAGTTTCCTGGCAGCCCCGCTTTTTCCTTCAAGGCGTTGTTTTTAGCGGTGATGATAATAGGGATATCAGTTTCTGGGATTGGGTTAATCCATTCTACCGCCCACAGGCTAGCGTTGCTTTTAACAGGCTCTTTACCGAAAAAAATTATATGCCTACTGTCAATGACAACAGCTGGCTCTCCAATTTTATACAGGCCTCAGCAGGGGTAGAAGTGCAGCCGACTGAGAAATTAAGACTCCATTTCCATGTTGCCAAAGACTGGGTCTATTCTCCCTTCAACCCGCCAAAATCAATGCGTGTTTTCGGCAAAAAGATGTATGTTGCGCCCAGACTGAGCTTCTGGACGGACGAAGGCAGCCGGGACCTGGGCTGGGAAGTTGTGGCTTTCGCACGATACAACTATTCTCCTGACCTGTGGTTCATGCTTTACGGAAATTATCTGTGGACGGATGATGCTTTGACGAAAGGCTCTTTTATCCACTTCTATGGTACTGAGTATAGCGGCGGTTCGAATGATAAAAATGCCGGCTATCTTTTCTGGATGGCCGTTTTGAAGTTCTAAATAAAGCCTTCAGATTCTTTTGCGCGCTGTGTTTGCAATACGCAGCGCGCTTTTTTTTGTAAAGTTATCCCCAACTTATCCACACCTCACACAGGAGCACAATTCCTAGTATTTTTGTAAAAGAAGTTTCTATCTCGTGTGTTTTCAATAAGATATATTTTATATGTTGAAATTATCAGTATTGCGCAATCAATCTGCGCAAAGAAAAGGAAAGTTATTCACGTCCTGCAGAAATGGTTTCACTGCACATGCGATTGATAGGAAACTTCCAAAAAAGTATTTAAATCGCAGGAGATGCGGAAACAAGAAGGGAACCGAGTGCCTGCGCGAGAGGGTTGGCTGTCTGATTGCAAAAGCCAAGAGGGTTATGCTTAAGCCACCCTTCAGCATAGGTGAAAACGCGGCTTTCTTCCCCCATTTTTTTGCTTAGTTCCACCATATTATTCAAGTAACTGTCGATCCCCTGGCTTTGGTCGAGCCATACTTTTTGGCTGCGATGGCAGGCAAGCGCATCTTTTTTACGATCAAGACAGTTTGCGATATCAACGAAAAAATCAGCCGGCACCGGTCGATGTAAAGAATCTCTCAGACCATAGGGCAAACAATGGTAGACGGTTGTGTCTCCTTCTACTGCATCTACTGGCGGGTCCGTTTCGAAGTTCTTCATTCCCCGTGCGAAGGCTGCGGAAACGGTTAATCTGCAGGTGCCTTCATGGTCTTCCATATAATCAGTGGGTGGATGAGTCAGTATAATTTCAGGGTTCACTTTTCGAATAATGGCACCTATCTTGCCCAGTAAAGGAAGAGAATAAATGATTTCGAGATCATCCACTACCGGAGGGTGAAAATGAGCGCCGAGTTTTTGGGCCGCCTCGGCAGCCTCCGCATAGCGGATTTCAGCTGTTTCTTTCGCATCGGTTATCGTGCTGCCACAACTGCCAGACGCAACTACAAAAATGTGAGGCTCCCAACCTTTAGCGGCCAACTGCAAAAGTGTTCCTGCCATCATAAATTCTATATCGTCCGGATGAGCACCTACGGCCAATACGGTTTTAGACATGTTCAATTGCTCCCAGCGGTTGTTTTGATTATAGTATAATTTTTTTTATAGTAAGAACAAACCCACCGTTTCTATTGTTTTTTTGCGGTCTACGACTCCCTCTTTGTGAAAGGCAAATAATAATAAAAAGTCTGGAGAAAAAGATTTTTAAATTGCAACTAATGACGCTTGCATTTACCGGGTACTTTTTTTATATAATTGTATTGCAGAATTCTTTTGCAGTAGTGGACCACGGTCAACAGATTCACATCCTGCTAATTCAAATTTTGGGTATATTTTTTTAATACCTACCGTTCGGTATAATTGGTCCTGTGCAGTTTTTAAACCACGGATAATGCATATGAACTCTTTAATTGACAAACTGACTGCGATGGAAAGCGAAGCGGCTGCCTTAATTGAGCAGGCTAAGGCGAAAGCGGCGTCGCTTGATAAAAAAGCGGACGAGCAGATCGAAAGCATTAAAAAAGAAATGAGTGCTGTGCTTGATCAGAAGATTCTGGCTCACCGTGAAGAGGTTCAGAAAAAGCACGACGCCCTGGCAGCAGCGCAGGACAGCACGGAACGCAAAGCCCTGGCAGCTCTGGACAGCATTTCTTCAGACGCTTTGGCTGTACAAGCAGACAAAATTGTAGCACGATTCCGCGAGATATAATTATGGCCATAGACATAATGAAAAAAGCCACAGTGCTTTGTCCGCTTACGTCGACCAAGCAGTTGCTCAAATCCCTTCACGCCGAGGGTATTATCGAATTGGTCGATGTGATGGAGCGCTACGAAGAAGCGCGGGATGCATTATCACGCCCTTCTGTTTCCACGGCAGACTGTGATGATGAACTGCAAAAATTATCCCTCATTATAGGGCTTTTAAATACATTTGCGCCCGAGGAAAAGAGTTTTATTCAAGGGCTTGCGCCGGTACCCCTTCTTGTGGATCCCGATGAATTAAATCAGTTATACCAGCAATTTCCTCTGCAGAAGCATTACGAACATGCGCTCGATCTGGACGGAGAGTACCGCAAAATAGAGCGTGCTCACGGCGCGACCGAAAACCGGCTGGCAGAGTTGGCCCCTCTTGCTCATTTTCCATACGCCCTGGAACAGTTGACACGCCTTCAGGAAGTCCGTCTTATACTCGGCTCAATTTCCCTGAAAAATTTAAATACTTTAAAGCAGACTCCTGAGAAACCGGCGGGAATGCACTGGGAAGAAATTGATCCGCAAGGCGCGGTTCATGATAACTCGGACCCGAAAAACAAGGCAGGAAAAGCGCCGGAAGTTGTCTGGCTTCTTGTTGCTGTCTTGCCGGACGCTGAAACGGACGCACGACAAGTACTGAATGCACATGGCTTCCTGGAGATTGCATTGCCGCAAATTTCCGGTACTGTCGCCGAGCAGATCCGCTCACTGGAAGAAGACCTGGTTGTACAGAAACAGAAGTTGGAAAATGTTGCAGGGCAAGTCCGGGAGATGGCGCAATACCGCCATGAATTTTTGGTGCTTCGGGCCGGCTGGGAAGACCGTAAGAAACTCAAATTAAGTCGTCTCCAAAGCGCACATGGAGAGTATGTGCAGGTGCTCACAGGCTTCATCCGTGCAACGGACAGCCCCCGACTGGAAGAAATGCTGCGCCATGACTTTTCCGAAGCCAGCCTTCTGCTGGAAGATGTGACAGATGAGGACGCAGTGCCCGTCAGTATCACCCTGCCGAAACTGGTTCGCCCGGTACAGCTTCTGGTTGATCTTTTCGGCAGACCTACCTACGAGACCTTTGACCCGTCTCCGTTCATCATGCCTACCTTTCTTCTTTTCTTCGGTATTTGTTTTAGTGATGTTGCTTATGGTGCCATGCTTTCACTGCTAAGCCTCTATATCATGAAAAAAACAAAGCCTTATGTCGGCATATACAATTTTGCGAAGCTCCTTCTTTACGGGGGCTTGTCAACGATGTTTTTCGGTTTTGTGCTGGGCGGTTTTTTTGGCGATTTATACATGCCCCAGTATATGGGTGAAAACAATCTTCTTTATCGCTTTATGAGCAGTGTACAGATAATAAGTCCCTTGGATAAACCCATTGCAGTGCTGTTAATTTCTCTTGCGATAGGGATGGCAAACCAGTTTTACGGTATCGGTCTGCAGATGTATTCTTCCATGTTGCGAGGAGATAAGAAAGCCGTTTTATACGATGGACTTCTATGGCTTGTTGCGCTGCCGGGTTTTGTTCTTATTATAGGGAAAATGTTTGCACCTGTGCCTGCTCCCCTCTTTTATCTGGGTATGCTCCTCTTTTTTGGAGGTGCCATTGGTCTGGTTCTTACACAGGGCAGAGAGAACGAAGGGCTTGTTCAACGATTTTTAACAGGGCTGGTGAGTCTTTATGGCATTGTCGGCTCCTACGGAATTACTGCCTTTATCGGTGACACCATGTCCTACTGCCGTCTCCTTGCCCTTGCACTGACGACCGGCATTGTTGCGCTTTCATTTAATATGATGGCAGGGCTTTTACGTCCCATACCTTATGTCGGCTTTATATTATTTATAGTTGTGCTTATTGCTGCTCACGTATTTAATTTCTTTATTAATGTACTGGGCGCTTTTGTGCATTCGATGCGTCTTATTTTTGTGGAGTTTTTCGGTCGGTTTTACGCTTCCGGATCAAAAACCTTTACGCCTCTGGGATTTAATTCCAAAACGGCAGTGCTTTATAAAAAGCAGTAAAGGGCTTAAATGTTCTGGATCGTTTGATCATTTTGTAAAGTATTCGGTGTAAAAACAACAGTAGTATTGGAGAGTAACCATGGATCATGCACTAGCAGTTGAAATTGGACGCGGGTTAGCCATCGCAGGTGCGGGTATTGCCGTTGGACTGGGTTGCTGCGGCTCCGGAAAAGGCATTGGCATTGCATCCCAGGCCGCAGCCGGAGTTATCAGTGAAAAGCCTGATTTGTTCGGGCAGCTTCTTGTGATGCTTGCACTTCCCGGCACTCAGGGCTTTTATGCCTTCATTACCGGCATCATGATTTTCATGCGCACAGGTTTGATCGCCGGCGAGTGGACCGCTTCTGTCAGCACCGGTGTTGCCCTGTTCTTTGTCGGCCTCGGTGTCGGGTTTGCACAGTATGTGACAGCTATCTGGCAGGGAGAAGCTTCTGCTGCCGGTATTGCACTCGTTGCCCGTCGTCAGGAAGAGTCCGGGCGTGCGCTTCTTTTCCCCGCCATGGTGGAAACCTATGCTGTGGTTGCTCTTCTTGCCGGTATTCTTTCCATTATTTGGCTGACCAATCCCAATTTTGTTGCTTTCAATTGACCCGTTATGTTTTTAAGTAAATTACAGGGATGACAGACCATGGCACTCAATGAAATTACGCAGGCCGTCCTTGATCGGGCACGCAAAAACGCCGAGCTGATTGTTAAATCGGCGCAAGTTGCGTCGGAAGAAAAAGTAGAAGCCTGGCGTAAAAACGCTGAAACAGAGATGGACAAGAAATTTCAGAGCATAAAACTTGGCATCGAAGAAGAGTTTTCCCGCAAACTCATACAGATGCAGGGAATTTCAAATAAAGCAGTTCTAACAAAGAAAAATGAGTTGCTGCAGCAGGTTTTTGCCCTGGCAAAAGCGAAAATTCTGTCCATGCCCCGGGAAGAATACAGGAAGGTATTTAAAAGACTTCTTGAAAAATCTGCCGGCCAATCAAGCGGTGCATTAAAAATTCATCCTGAGGACAAAGCTGTATTTGAAGAAATGCTGGCCGAGTTCAATGAGAACCGCGACGAAAAGGACCATGTTCGGCTTCTTGATGAAGAGTCCCTTCCTGAGCGTGGCGGTTTCATTTTTGTAACTGACCGTTTTCAAGTGGATCAAAGCCTGAGCACGCTTTTAAGCGATGTTCAGTATGAGTCTGCGCCAGAAATTTCAGCCGCACTCTTTTCGGATGATTCCGGGAAATAGTGAGAGGAAACCAATTTGGCAGCCTTGACTAAAAACCAGAATAAATGGGGATTTGCCTGCGGGCGTGTCAGTGCTTTAGAAGGGCAGCTGATTCCTCAGGAAACCTTCTATCTCCTGGCAGGTTTAGACCGTGTCCAGGATGTTTTTAACCGACTGCAGGAAACATCACTGCGTGAGCATATGACCCACGGAGCGCTGACCTGGGAAGATTGGAGCACAGTAATCGATAATTATGTGCACTCCCAGATTCTTTCACTCAGGCAGTGCACCCCCAATCCGGCAATCTGCGATCTCTACAGCCTGTCCGAAGATTATCTGAACTTGAAAAGGGCTGTTCAGAATCGCGGTTCCTTTCCATTTGGAAAAAGCCAGTTTTCCGAGTCCAGACTGCTGGAAGTCGCGTCCGGCAATGGAAGCCTCCTCCCTGAAATTATCCGGCCTGCGCTCTCCCCTGTCCTGGGAGGCGGCAGCCAGGAAGAAAACAGTCAATTTGTGCTGGATGTTACTTTGGATGGTGCTTTTTTGCGTCATTATCTTTTTCTTGCGCACCAGTCCGAAGCCCCTTTTATTGAAGAGTGGGCAACGTTAAGGGTTCTCGGCAGGGCTCTGGTCGCCATGTGGCGCGCTTTCAGAGCGGGACAGCAGTTGAAAGTCTTTCCCGCACATTTCCTGCCTTTAAACAGTCTCGACGGGCTTATCACTGAAATCAGTACCATTCCCGATCCGAAAGCCTGGGGGGCATCCATTCCCGGCCGGCCCAGTGATTTGTGGCAGGCGGCTTTTGAGGCAGAAGAAGACGAACAAGTGTCCACATTCGAGACCCTTCTTGCGAATCATCTGACGGAGCTGGCGCAGCGGGTAAAACTTCAGACTGCCGGCCCTGAACGGGTCGCGGGTTATCTTTGGGGACTCTGGATTGCCGCTTACAATCTGAAGCTTGTTATAAGCGGAAAACTGAACAACCTTGATGAAAATCTTCTGAAAAAGCGAATACGGAATACTTATGTCTAAAGCATACATTTTAGGTGATAAAGCGGCAGTGCTCGGTTTCAAAGGCGTAGGCTTTGAGATTGTGCATGCCTATGACTCCGAGACTTTAATACAGGCTCTTGGGCAAGTGATCCGTGCGAATGATGCTGCTGTTGTTCTGGTGAGTGAAGATCTTGCGGAGAAAAATCCGGAAGCACTCGCTAATTTCCGAGAAAACTGTAATGCCATTATGACCACCATACCCACCCACCACGGCAGCAATCACTCCGGATTCAAAGAGATTCGCCGTCTTGTTGAGCATTCTATCGGTGTGGATATGCTTGGTAAAGAATAGTCAGTATAAAGAAAGATACAAGCAGATAGTACAAGGGTATCAAGTATGAGCAATGTACAGGGTGTAGTCGTCAAAGTGTCCGGTCCGCTTGTGGTTGCAAGAGGTCTGGAAAATGCCCGCATGTATGAGATGGTGCGTGTGGGCGAAGGTCGTCTGTTCGGTGAAATCATCGAAATCCGCAGCGGAGACTGCTCCATCCAAGTCTACGAAGAGACGGAAGGGATCGGCCCCGGGCAGCCTGTTTTCCGTACGGAAGAGGCTTTGAGTGTCGAATTGGGTCCCGGCCTTATCCGTTCAATTTACGACGGTGTGCAGCGTCCTCTTGACAAACTGCATGCTTCCTTCGGCGAGTATATTGTTCGTGGAGCCGAAAGCCCTGCTTTGGATCGGTCTGTTCAGTGGGACTTTGTGCCTGTTGCCAAAGTGGGTGATACAGTGTCTCATGGCGACATTCTCGGTGAAGTTGACGAGAGCAAGCTTGTCAGTCACAAAATTATGGTTCCTTATGGTGTGGAAGGCAAAGTAAGCAGAATTGCCCCGGTAACGGGCAATGTCGACACCGTGGTCGCCGTTATCGACACCTCTAAAGGACCCGTTGATATCAGCATGGTTCAACGCTGGCCTGTGCGTAAGCCCCGGCCTGTCGCCAAGAAAATGCCGCCTGTCCAGCCGATGACCACCGGGCAGCGTGTTCTGGATATGTTTTTCCCGCTGACTCAGGGCGGCACAGCCTGTGTTCCCGGACCGTTTGGCAGCGGCAAAACTGTTGTGCAGCATCAGTTGGCTAAATGGGCGAATGCCCAGATCGTTGTCTATGTCGGCTGCGGTGAGCGCGGCAATGAAATGACAGACGTTCTTCAGGAGTTCCCTGCCTTGATCGACCCCAAAACGGGCGAACCGCTGATGGAACGGACTGTGCTCATCGCCAACACATCCAATATGCCTGTTGCTGCCCGTGAAGCCTCCGTGTTTACCGGGATCACCATTGCCGAGTATTTCCGTGATATGGGCTACTCGGTTGCGCTTATGGCGGACTCGACAAGCCGCTGGGCGGAAGCGATGCGTGAAATGTCCGGTCGTCTGGAAGAGATGCCCGGAGAAGAGGGGTATCCTGCTTATCTCAGTTCACGCATTGCCAGTTTTTACGAACGCGCGGGCAACGTAATTTGTAAAGGATCCGATGAAAGAAACGGCACGCTCTCCATTATCGGAGCCGTTTCGCCTCCAGGCGGTGACTTCTCCGAGCCTGTTGTGCAGGCAACGCTTCGTGTTGTAAAAGTCTTCTGGGGGCTTGATGATAAACTTGCCTTTGCCCGGCACTTCCCTGCTATCAACTGGCTTACTTCCTACTCCCTTTATCAGGAAGTAGTAGATGCACTTGCCAATGAGAAGCTGCAGCAGCCCTGGAAGGAAAATCGCAGTCAGGCAATGAGTATTCTGCAGCGCGAAGCGGAATTGGACGAACTGGTGCGCCTGGTCGGTATGGATGCTCTTCCGCAGTCAGACCGGTTGCTTCTCCAGGCCGCCAAGATGATCCGTGAGGACTTTCTTCATCAGAATGCCTTCGACGATCGGGACACCTATACCTCCATGGAAAAACAGTTCAAAATGCTGGACTTGATCCTGACATATTTTAACGAAGCCAGACCGGCTCTGGAAGCCGGAGCCCTGCTGAACAGCCTTCTCAGTTTGAAGGTGCTTGAGGATATTGCGCGTGCAAAACTGATCGAGGAAAATGCTCTTCATCAGTTCGACGCGATTAAGGATAAATTAACCCGGGAAATAGCTGCCCTGCCCCGTTAAGCAGATGCGGAAGAATGATCAAAACAACAATGAATGAGGTCGTACCGTGGTAACTAGAGAATACCGTACAGCAAAAGAAATAGTAGGACCCCTGGTTCTTGTAGATGGGGTTGAAGGCGTTACTTTCGGCGAGCTTACCGATATTAAAATGGATGACGGTACCCTTCGCCGCGGCCGTGTGCTGGAAGTAAATGGCGACAAAGCGGTCGTTCAGGTCTTCGAGGGTACCAGCGATCTTTCCCCAGAAAATTTGACCATCAAATTTTTAGGAAAAGGCACAGAGCTTGGTGTTTCCGATGATATGCTTGGGCGTGTTTTTGATGGTTTCGGCCGCCCTATTGATGACGGACCGCCCATTATTCCTGAAAAATGGCTGAACATCAACGGCAACCCGATGAATCCTTATTCCCGTGACTATCCGAATGAGTTTATTCAAACGGGTATCTCGACCATTGATCTTTTGAATACTCTGGTTCGTGGACAGAAACTTCCATTCTTTTCAGGTTCAGGTCTTCCTCATTCCCGTATGGCGGCTCAAGTGGCGCGTCAGGCAAAAGTATTGAAAGCCGACGACAAATTTGCTGTTGTTTTCGGTGCCATGGGAATCACTTTTGAAGAATCAGAGTTCTTTGTTTCCGACTTTCGGCGTACGGGTGCACTTGAACGTGCCGTGCTGTTCATGAATCTTGCTGATGACCCCGCCATCGAACGTATCTCTGTTCCCCGAATGGCGCTTACGACCGCTGAATTTCTTGCATTTGAAAAAGGGATGCACGTTCTTGTCATCCTTACAGACCTGACCAATTATTGCGAGGCATTGCGTGAAATTTCTGCAGCGCGTAAGGAAGTACCGGGTCGTCGCGGTTATCCCGGCTATCTTTATACGGACTTGTCCACAATTTACGAGCGCGCCGGCCGAATCAAAGGCAAAAACGGATCCATTACGCAGCTGCCCGTCCTTACCATGCCTGAAGACGATAAAACACATCCGATCCCGGATCTTACCGGATATATCACTGAAGGGCAGATAATCATGAGCAGGTCGCTCCATGCCCAAGGCATTTATCCGCCGGTAGATGTCCTGCCCTCACTCTCCCGCCTGAAAGACAAGGGTATCGGAGCAGGTAAGACGCGTGCAGATCATGCTAACGTGATGAATCAGTTGTATTCCGCCTATGCGCGGGGCAAAAATGCTAAAGAACTTGCCGTTGTGCTTGGCGAGTCTGCTTTGAGTGAAATAGATCTTCTCTATGTGAAATTCGCTGATGCTTTTGAAAACCGTTTTATCCGCCAGGGAGAAGATGAAAACAGAAGTATAGAAGATAGTCTGGTCCTGGGTTGGGAACTTATGGCTATCCTGCCTAAATCAGAATTAAAACGCGTTCGCGACGAGTTTATTGAAAAATATTACCCTGAAAAGGGCTGAAGCCTGTCGCTTAAAGAGTAAGGGAACATAGGTATGCGCCTTGCAGTCAATCCGACACGCATGGAAATGCTTCGCCTGAGGAATCGCCTGAGCGTGGCACAGCGTGGGCACAAACTTTTAAAAGACAAACTCGATGGTCTGATGAAAGACTTTGGAGAATACGCTCAGAAGTATAAGGAGTGCCGTCTGGCAGTGGATGCAGAGCTGCCTGTCGTATTGAAACTTTTTGTTTTGGCTGAGGCCACTTCTTCCCGACTGATTGTTGAAGATGCCCTTGAACTTACCCGTCAGGAACTCGATATTACTTCAATACCCACCCGTATCATGAGTGTGGTAATCCCCCGTCTTGAATTTAGTTTTGGAAAAAGTCTGGGCGGTTATTCTCTGATTCACACTTCTGCTGAACTCGATAAAGCCATATCCGGGCTGAAGGTTTTCATGGAAAAACTACTGACTATGGCTGAACTTGAAGAGACAGTCAGACGTCTTGCCCAGGAAATTGAAAAGACACGCCGTCGTGTGAATGCTCTTGAACATACTGTTATTCCCCGTTTGCTGGAGACCATCAAGTTTATTAAAAATAAACTGGACGAAATGGAGCGTTCCACAACCAGCCGCCTGATGAAAATAAAAGAACAGCGCCTGGCACAGGAAGGCAAATAAGCGCTGCCTTCTTTGGCTACGGTCTTTCTTATGCAGGCACAATGCTTCTCTTCCTTCAATGGCATAAGGAAAGGTGTACCTATGGCTGCAGATTTAAGGTTAGATTCATTTGATGCTGATGAAAGAAAAGCGGCGCTTCTGGAAGTGTACAGATCTGCCCTGTCAACTGATTCACTCCCCGCTTTCGGTCGCCATTTCAATCTCCATTGCCATTCATTCTTTTCTTTTAACGGATACGGTTTTTCCCCTACACACCTCGCCTGGCAAGGGCGCCTTTTAGGACTTTGTGCCATGGCACAGGTTGACTTCGATGTTTTAGATGGAGTCGACGAATTTCTGAGCGCGTGCCGTTTTCTGGATATTAAAGCGGCGGCCGGCATGGAAAGCAGAGTTTTTGTTCCTGAATTTTCTGAGGAAGAAATCAACTCTCCGGGAGAGCCCGGAGTTGCTTATCATATCGGATTAGGTTTCGCTTCTTCTAAGGTTAAAGAAACGGCGCTTTTGCATTCATTTAAAGACAAGGCGCAATCCCGGACACGTGTTGTCGTGCAAAAGGTGAATACACTTCTGCATGAAATTGCTCTGGATTATGACCAGGACGTTTTGTCACTGACTCCGGCAGGAAATGCCACCGAACGGCATGTTTGTGCCGCCTACGACCGAAAAGCGCGAAATTACTTTACTGAGCCATCCCGTCTTATCTCTTGGTGGTCAGAAAAACTTGATCTGGCTAAGGAGAAAATTGAAGAGGCCCTCTCCTCTCCACCGGACTTTCAGGGAATAATCCGTGCTAAAACGATGAAGCAAGGCGGGGTTGGCTATATCGCATCAAAAGGGGAAGATTTTCCGACACTGAGAGTTGTCAATCAGTTTTTTTTGGATAATGGTGCGATTCCTGTGCTTGCTTTTCTTGATGGCACTTCTTCCGGTGAGAAACGCATGGACGATCTGCTTGACATTATGATAGATTCAGGGGTGGGCGCAGTCAATATTATTCCTGACAGGAACTGGAATATAAAAGACCCTGATGTGCGAGCTCTCAAAATAAGCAAACTGGATGAATTTATCGGCATGGCACGGAAGCGGCATCTGCCGATCATTGTGGGCACGGAAATGAATGCCCACGGGCAGGCGCTTGTCGATGCTTTAGACGCTCCGGCGTTGGCGCCCTATTTCAAAGATTTTGAAGAGGGCATGTTTTTTATCTATGGCCATACTGTTCTCGCGTCCATGGCAGAGCTTGGTCATTCAAGCGCATGGTCTCAGGCTTCATTTTCAACGGCAGCAGAGAGGAATGCTTTTTATATACAGGTAGGTCGTTTGGCTTCTCCTGCAATTGAAGGCAACACCCTGGGAATTTCGTCATCCGATACGCCTGAAATTATCCTGAAAAAATTCAGCCGTGAATAATTCGGACTTCTTCTTTTAATTCAATCCCGAAACGCTTCAGCACCTCTTCCTTTGCCAAACAGATCAGGCCGTAGACATCATCAAAAGAAGCGTTGTCCTGATTTACAATAAAGTTGGCGTGTTTTTCACTGATTACCGCCCCACCCCGCCGCGTTCCCTTCAGCCCGCACAGTTCAATGAGGCGCCCGGCGTGATCCCCTTCAGGATTTTTAAAAACACTTCCGCAGCAGCGTCCCTGAGGTTGGGTTTCTTTTCGTCTTTTAAGATAATGCTCATAAACAGCCAGCTGGTCTTTCTCGTCAACGGTAAAAGAAAACACACCTTCAAGAATAACAGTATTCGTGGTGCAAAAGCGCTGACCTCTGTAGCAATAATCGTCGCTGCTCATCTGCCACTGCGTAAGCCCCGATGCTGAAAGAAGCTGCACAGACTCCGTAAACTGGCAGATAGTACCATTGACAGTTCCGGCATTCATGAAAAGAGCACCGCCCACAGAACCGGGAATTCCTGTCAGTGCGCCTGTGCCTGTGTAATTGTTCGGGAGCAGTACCTGGGTGACAAGAGATGCCAGTATTGTCCCGGCACCTACTTTGAATCGATTGCATCCCAGAGGCGTACTATAATCCAAACCTCCGGTGAATAAGACTGCTCCGTCATAGCCTTTATCTGAAACAAGAACGTTGGTTCCGCCTCCCAGAATAAGGAAAGGCACTCCTTTTTTCTGAATCCATTGGTACCCCTCCTGAATTTCTTCCAGACTTCTTGGAAACAGTGCCCACCGCATGGTCCCGCCAATATTATAAAAACAGTGTGGTGCAAGTGAAAGATTTTCTTTTATAAAAGCAGGCGGGGACAACTTCATTTAAAATCTCTATGGTTTATAAGGAGGCAGTTCAGGAATTAAGCTGGCTTCGTTTGAGTGTTGAGAGTATTTTGGTTCCGCACCGCTCCCAGCTGCAATCGTGTATCAGGTTTTGTGCGGTTTGTTTGCGCTTTCGCAAGTCGCTCGCTTTTTCATTTTTGGCGCGTCGGAGAATATTCAAAAGAGAGGTAATATTGTCCGCTTCACAATAAAAAGGCACCGACCCTGCCACTTCATTAATTGCTCCGGAACGTGTTGTAATCAGCAAGGCTCCGGAAGACAAAGCCTGCAGCACAGGTATTCCGCTTCCATCTCCATGAGCAAGGTAAAAGCACATTTCGGCGTTCTGCATTAAACCGGCCACTTCTTTATCAGGGCAATTTTCAATACGAACCACGGGCAGAGGCCAGTTGGAAGGTTCTTCCGGGTGCACAGGCCCCAGCACAACAAGATTTTGCGGGAAGAGGGAAGTGTTTTTTTGGATTGCGTTAAAAAAAGTTGGCAAAGCGGGAAATGTATAGCGATTCAAAATAAAAAGTCCGTAAGGGGGATCAATCAACGAAGGGCTTGGCTCAGAAAAGATTTTATCGACCCCAGCTTTGGCAACAATTGCTTTTTCTAGCCCCATTTCCAATCTGGACAAACAACTGCGATGGACATATTCACTGGGACATAAGATGGATTGAGCAGACATGCAGGCACGTTTTATTTTCGAACTAAGGGGCGGTGGCGGGGTGTTGCTGACTGATCTGGTTTCGCCGTGGAACAGCATGTCTGCAGTGAAAAGAATCTGGGGAATACTCAGTCGCAATAAGGGAGTGCTGATATGAGTAAGTAAAACGTCCAGCCCTTCGTCCTGCACAACTTTCTCCAGAAGCCGTGAGGAAGACTTAAAGAGGGACAGCGACGACCTGACCGGCTCTATAGCTGTAGTTCTGACAAATGCGCAGGGCGAAGGGTTGCCGCCTTCATCAAACCAAAGCAACTCCATATCTGAATACGCTTTTTGCGCATGAACAGCGCCAAGAGCACGACGGAAATACTCTTTTTCAAGTCCGTCGTAAAAAAGAGAAGAAGCCGATTTGCCTCTTTCTCCAAAAGGCATATAAATACCAACTTTCATGGAGCGATTTTACGTTGCCTTCTTTGACTTGTTAATAATAGTTAAAAAGAGATTGCACGCATCAAACAGAGCATCGGTCTGAGCGTTATTTTCCGGTTGCCCATTCAATAAGGATTTGTGCAACTTCGGGTCGTGTAAATTCAACAGGCGGTGCTTCTCCATTAGCCAGCAATTCACGAACTTTTGTACCACTTAAAAACACATGTTCCTCGCTGCTGCCTGGACAGGTCTTTTTGGTTGCCATATCGTTGGTGCGTTTTGAAAAGAAAGCATGTTCAAAAAATAATGGTGTAATCCCCAAGGCTGCCGGATCGATTTCATCAAAGATATAATGGGCATCATAACTGCCGTAATAATTGCCGACACCCGCATGATCGCGCCCGACGATAAAATGGGTGCATCCGTAATTCTTTCGAATAATGGCATGCATAACGGCTTCACGCGGTCCGGCGTAACGCATATTAACCGGCATTATAGAAAGCATGACGTGTTCTTTGGGATAATATTTGTCGAGAAGCACTTCATAGCATTTCATCCGAATATCTCCGGGAATATCATCGCTTTTGGTTGTGCCCATCAGAGGATGAATGAGAAGTCCGTCACACATTTCCAGCGCACATTTTGTAAGGTATTCATGGGCACGGTGGATGGGGTTGCGGGTTTGAAAAGCAACTATACGTTTCCAACCGCGTTCTTTAAATGCAGCCCGGGTTTCTAGCGGGCTGAGGTTATATTCCTGATGATCTACCGGGCGGCTATGGGCCACTTTCAACTGCCCTGCCAAATAAACATCACCTGTCGAAAATGTATAGGCAACTCCCGGGTGGGCTGTTTCGGTTGTTCTATATACTTTTTCGGCCAGATATTTTTTGTCCAACTGGAATTTTTCCGCTATATTCATGACGGCAATTATCTGGTTGTAATCGTCTTTCAGAGCGACTTCCTGACCCAACTCGAGAGTATCTGCCACAGCGGTATCAACTGAAAAAAGAACCGGAATGGTCCAGGGAAGACCTGTTTTCAGGCACATGGACTCAAGAACGCTCAGTGTGTCCTCTTTGCCTAAAAAACCCTCCAGCGGACTGAAAATGCCTTTTGCAATAGCATCCACATCAAAAGCAGTATAAGCATCAATCTGGATAACTGGCAGGCTTGCAGCATGCCGTTTAAAGGATTCCAGGTCGCCCGCTTCAATAAAACAATTTTTTAGCTCTCCACCATGAGGCGCAATAGACATAAAATGACTCCCTTGGTATATGAAGGATAGAATCCGCTTCTTCGCGTATATTAGGTTCAAGTATATCAAAGGTGCTTCTTACGGGACAAAAGATTGCCTGCCGCACCTTTTCCAAGTTGAAAAGTGAAGGCCGTCACTTCAATTCCTGTCAAGCCATTTGCTAATCTTACCGTAGCGGCTTTCGTCACGCCATTTG
>ERZ795030.1108-NODE-1108-length-38303-cov-8.011582_pt1 | contig 38303 bp, 28 predicted proteins | sample MGYA00375122_ERZ795030 | MGnify/ENA primary metagenome ERZ795030 (study PRJEB30165, sample SAMN05720146) | activated sludge metagenome | isolation source: anaerobic digester from wastewater treatment plant | place: Japan | collected 2015-04-20 ... | reverse complement strand
ATCCTGAATTTCTCTGTTGACCCTTTGCGGCGTCAGTACCCCGGTGCTGGCGCCGCTTTTTTTGTGCCACGAATAAACGAATTCGCCGCGAACTATTTGGCTGGGAAGAACTTTTTCTTAGGCCTTTGTGCACCTCGTTCCCGTGCTCCCCAATAAACGCCTGCCCTAAGTTTGCAGCGACGCCCGTTTGTAATGCTGCAGACACGCATATGCGCAGAGGCGTGCACCGGCAAAATTGACTTATCCGGGCGTAAAAGGCTATAATGCTTTCTGCGAGGTTCAGGTGCCGGGGTAGCTCAGATGGTTAGAGCGCTGGATTGTGGATCCAGAGGTCCAGGGTTCGACCCCCTGCCCCGGTACCATACAAGAGTTCATTTCACCCCTGCAATCATTGGCTGAAACGCTGATGGGCGCCGGGGTTTTCTTTTTGTCCGGAAAAGGGGAGCGTGCCGGTCTTGGGAAGGGCACGCAAAAAAAAGCCAGATTATCCGGGATGCGTCCGTTTCATCATCAGAAGACAGGAAAAGTGCGGCGGTTTAGAGTGGCGGGCTGTCTTCATCGGCAGGCTCGCTTATGGCAAAGCGAATGATGCCGCTGGCGTCTGTGTAGAAGCCACGATTACCGGTGACGCCCCACTCGGAGGGCTCAGCGACAACAGTGTAAAGATCCTCTTCGCCGGCAAGCGTGATGGTATAACCTGCCATAGGCTGTGTCAGGAAGGTCGACGGCAGAAAAGGCAGGGCTACATTACAGAGGTCTTCAAAGGTGGTGGCGTAGACTTTTTTGGCTGAATTGTAAGCACCCTGTGCCGAGTTGATGGAGCGCAGATTCTGAATGGTCGCAACTTCGTTTGACTGGAGCCGGGAACGCAGCAGATTGGGAACAGCAATACTCAGGATGATAGCAAAAATCGCCACAGAAATCATCAGCTCAAGGAGTGTGAAACCGTCTCGGTTCCGGTTTTTCTTTTGAACCATGGCGACTAAAGCTCCGGAATTTGATGCCAGAGAGCACAAACAACAACACGCTGTCGTGAAGAGAAGCATTGTCCGGCTGCCTCTTTACTAGAGAAGAGAGCATTTTTCATGCCACGACTGCATTTATCGTTTTTCTCTGTATTTCAACCTAAATTACAGGAAAAGGAAGATTGCCGCCATATTTAACGACAATTATTTGTGCGGTGTACTGTTTTTTTGTACAACACAGCAAAGGTAATAAAGGCAAAAGTTGACACTTTATCGCCTGCTGTGATACGCTTCTACCGTTGAAATCAGTTGGATAAGATCCATTTTGCCTGCGCTAGACGGGAAGTTAGCGGTGTCCTGTAACTCGCAATCCGCTTTAGCGAGGTTGAATTCCCACTGGAGGGCACAGTGCCTTTTAGTCAGGTTCGGGGTACGTGGTGTTGAAGGCTGGGTCCTGCTCAACGGGGCGCTGGTGAACCCGGTCAGATCCGAAAGGAAGCAGCCGCAGCCGGTCAGTCTCGTGTGCTGCAGGGTTGCCTGGCCTGAGCCGTCGGCCTCCGAGGCCGTTCTGGGTACCTGTTCGAAGGTGGGTGCGCGGGCTCTTTTTCTTTTTCCTTGTCTGATACATTTATGTGCCTCTACCGGCAAAACAGGAGTACCTGTGTCCAGTTCATCCTATGTCGCCATAGCCCGGAAGTGGCGTCCCCAGACTTTTGATGAAGTAGTGGGTCAGGAGCATATCACGCGGACACTGAAAAATGCGCTTCAGTCCGGGCGCATCCACCATGCTTTTCTGTTCATCGGGTCGCGGGGTATCGGGAAGACGACAACTGCCCGCATTCTGGCTAAAGCGCTGAACTGCGAGTCCAGTGACAAGCCCACCATGAACCCCTGCGGCACCTGTGGCAACTGCCTGTCAATCACGCAGGGAACAAATATTGATGTCATCGAAATAGACGGAGCCTCCAACAACAGTGTGGATGACGTGCGGGACATTCGTGAAACCATCCGCATGGTTCCCAGCAGTTCACGCTACAAGATTTACATTATCGACGAAGTGCACCAGCTCTCGTTGCCCGCCTTCAATGCCCTTCTGAAAACATTGGAAGAGCCACCGCCCCATGCGATCTTTGTGCTGGCGACGACGGAGGCACATAAAATCCCTGCCACCGTTATTTCCCGCTGTCAGCGCTATGATTTCCGCCGGGTAACCATCCACAATCTGGTGGCACTGCTGCGCACTATTGTGGAAAAAGAAGGACTGGCGGCCTCGGATGATGCGCTTTATGCTATTGCCCGTGTTGCGGAAGGGGGCGTACGTGATGCGGAAAGCATTCTCGACAAACTGATCACCTACAGCGAGACATCCATCACTTTCGAAGATGTTTTCGACGTGCTCGGGCTGGTTCCCTGGAAAGCCTTTCACGATCTTTGCGACGCCATGCTGCAGGGTGATATAGCAACGCAGCTGGAAATTGTCGATGACGTGGCCGCAACGGGAAAGGATCTCTCCCAGTTTGTGGAGGATTTGCTCCGCTATTACCGTAATCTGCTCATCTACCGCACAGCCGGGGCGCGGGAAGCCTTGCTGCGCCTGCCCGAAGCGGAAATGGAAGCAATACGGATACGGTCAGCACGCTTTCCTGTTGTGAAACTGATCCGTCTCATCGAAGCATTTTCTGATCTTTGCAACAATTTTGATTCACAGCTGGCGCAGCGTACCGCTCTGGAAGCCATGCTCATCCGCAGCACCCGGGTGGATGTGGAGGTCTCTCTCGATACGGTTATGGAAAAATTGGTGCATCTCGGTGCGGGAGGCATTCTTCCTCCGGAACCGGGCAGACGAGAAATCCCTGACTCCCGCCCTGCCGAAGAAACTGCTCCAGTGCCAGCGCCCGCTGAAAAGCCCTCCGCCCCGACAGAAAGGAAAATGCCCCGGCCCCCGGAAAACCCTCCTGAAGCCGGGCCGCCTTCAGGCACATCGACGGTTCGGCAGAAGGAAGAGCGCATCACGCTGGGTGCCGACACATTGGAATCACAGTGGCGCCAGTTGGTGCTGGATGCAGGAAAAACATCTCTGAGCCTGGGACTCTGGCTGGGACGGGCCCATCCTTTGGCGATTCTGGAAGATACGGGTGAGCTGGAACTTGAGCTGGAGCCCGGAGCCGTTCAGGCGCACGCCTTTTTCGAAGACGAGGAAAACCGGAAAAGCTTGCACGCTTTTCTGCAGGGGCGCACTAACAACATCCGTTCGGTGCGGTTTACCCTAGCGGCGCCGACAGTTCCCCGTATAAGCCGGAAAAAAAAACCGGCGGAGACAATGAAGACGTCTACCGACAATCTGGAACAGGATGAGAAAATCGCCGCTGTGCTCCATGAGTTCAAGGGCAGAATTGTCCGGGTTATCCCCGGAACTGAAGCAGGCGACGCCCCCTCATCGCAATAAGAGACACAGGATGCAGGACAGCGTATGGCAACACTTTCCGGTGACTTCGGCTTTCTCGGATACGGCAATATGGGTGCTGCCATTGCGGCAGGAATGGTCGCACAGGGAACCGTCACGCCGCGGCAGATTTCTGTTTATGATCCCGATACGGAAAAAGTGCGGGCTGCCGGTGCGCTGGGCTTCCGGTGCGTCGCTTCCGCTGAAATGCTTGCGCAGCACTGTGACACCCTTCTTCTGGCAGTGAAACCGCAGATGCTGGAAGAGGCTCTGGCCCCTGTGTGCGCAGCCGCCCGTCCCGATGCATGCGTACTTTCGGTTATAGCAGGTATTTCCATCGCCCGGCTGCAGGTTCTTTTCGGCGCCGAAGCACGCATCCTCCGGGTCATGCCCAACACGCCCGCTCTGGCAGGAGCAGGAGCCGCCGCTGTGGCTGCCGGAACCAACTGCACGAAGGAGGATATCGCCCGAGGGCGCGCCGTATTTGAATCGGTCGGCATTGCAGAAGTTGTACCGGAAGCGTGGCTCGATGGTGTCACCGCACTGAGCGGCAGCGGTCCTGCGTATTTTTTTTACCTCACGGAATGTCTGATTAATGCGGCAGTGCGCCGGGGCATCCCGGAAAGCACAGCGGCACATCTTGCGGCTCAAACGTTGTATGGCGCCGGCAAACTGCTGATTGAATCGGGTGAAAGCCCGGCAACGCTCCGGGAAAAGGTCACATCCAAAGGCGGCACTACCTTTGCCGCTCTGGAACGCATGCGTGGGCGGGATTTGGAAGGTCTCGTGCAGGAAGCCTTTGACGCGGCAGAAAAGCGATCCCGCGAACTGGGCGCACACTGACGGGCAGGCACAGGCGGATTATCAGGAGGAATTGATCATGACGGAAGAAAGAGAATTTCAGGAAGTACAACCGGGGCATGCACCGCTGCTGACGGCGGAACAGCTGTATTCGGCACAGATCAGCACACGGCCAATGGGTTATTCCAAAGTACAGGTGGATATGCTGCTGGAAGAAGCGGCTGCCACTATTGAATCACTGCGCCTGGAGAAGGAAGGGCTTGCAGCAACAGCGGCTGCGCTGGAGCAGGAACTTCACAAGTACCGCGAAATGGAATCATCCTTGCGCGCTTCCCTGCTCAGCTCCCAGAAAATGGGCGAATCCATGATTGCGTCGGCAAAACTGCAGGCAGATGCACTGGTGGAAGAAGCGCGTATTGCCAAAGAGCGTGCCGTCTTTAAAATGGAGCAGCTCACCCCTGCCCTTCAGGGCGAAATTCAGCGGCTTACCGCAGCCCGGGATCAGCTTCGCCAGGATCTCAGCGCAATTCTGAAGGCGCATGAGGCACTCATCGAAACAATCCCCCGGGCAGAGACGAAAGAACAGGCAGCATCTTCCGAAAAAAACGCCGCTGCAGAAAAAAGCAAAACGGGAAAAAATAAAACAAAGACTTCGGCAGGTTCCTCTGTTGCTGCTGGTCAGGACGGGGAAAACAGCCGGGAAGAGGATAATGCGTACATTGATCTCTAAAACCATGACAGTGCTGTTTCTGGCGCTCTGCCCGCTTATCCTGATGCCCTGCGGTCAGGCAGAAGATGATATCAGCCACTTTTTCAGTGTTTTCAAACAGAAGCGCGACGGCATCGAATCACTGGAAGCTAAATTTGAACAGACCACCATACTGCCTGAAGAAAAGCTGATTACCCATGGTGTGCTCCGATATTCAAAGCCCCGGCGCATCCTTTTTCAGACGGAGGATCCCGAACATGCACTGCTTATGGATGGACGGCAGGGGTATGAATATGATGCCGACATCAGGCAGATGACCATGTTCTATGTGGAAGACCACCCGCGCGCCAACATCTTTTTTCTGGGCTTTGACAACGATACAGAAGCCCTGCGCGCCGCCTATGATCTTACACTGCTGGTCTCGGATGACCCCCGGGGCAGACAGGGTATCCGGATCCGCCCCCGCACAGGATCTGAGGAAGCAGAGTACTTCCTCGAAGTGAATCTCTACCTGCGCGAATCCGATTACTTTCCCTATCGGATCCATATTGTGAATGACCAGGAATCGGAGCTGTATATCGATGTAAAAGAGATACGGACATTAAACGCTCAGGATCACGAAACGCCCCGTATTTTTCTGCCCGAAGGCACTACCATTGTCGCCGAAGACCGGGTGGTGGATGTTGTCGGCGAGGGCGGGCGTTTTGTGCCCGCAGGCAATACCGGCACAGAACAGAGCGTGAAAGATCTGCCGCCGCTTGATGCGGGCGAAGCCAACGAAAGCGAAAAAGCCAGCCCGATCGTACCCTCCGAATAAAAGCCGTATGCCGGACACTCCTGGTACTCGATAAAGCAATACGCCCCGACTCAGGAAGCAGTCGGGGCGTATATTTTTCAGAATTCGGCAGCGGGGCTGACTCAGTTGTCCCAGGCTTCAGCAAAACGCCTCATCAGAGCGAGGCTTTCCCGGTGAATGGTAGGAGCAACATCCGGACCGCCGGAGTTCTCTTCGCCATACTGTGCTTTTTCATAGACAAAGGGCGGTTCCACATCCCACTGGCTCTTCGGCACAATGTAGCCGATTTCATCATTGGCAAGACCAAAAACCATATTCACTTTCCCGCGCATTTCCTTGCGCAGAGGCGGCACTTCCAGCGGCGGAATATCAAAGTCACGACCCGGCTTGGCTTCCACGCCGCCCTCGGCAATTTCAGGATAAAGTTCGCCGGGAACAGTGATGATTTCCAGATCGCCGACGCGAACCACATTCACTTCCGTTTTGGAGGTAATCGCTCCGTCTTTCCAGTAGGTGCCCGGGTGAACCAGTCCCAGCATGATTGCATATTTGAAAAGACCCGCCATGGGCACATAAATTGTCTTGGCGGCAACGCCAACACGGACATCTTCGCTCTTGACCACATCCGGCTCTTTCAGACCGCGCAATGTGATCAGCGCCAGATTGTCGCCCAATGCCTCTGTTTTCGCAAAGCCATTTTCCCGGATCATGTCTACGCCGTTGCGATGCGGTACCGTAGTGTGAAGCTGAGTCATCAGCCCGCCGACCATGCCCTGAAAATAGAGGCACATGCCGCCGATTCCTTCTTCACCGTTGGGGTCAGACACACCTTTTTCCACGCCGTCGCGCCAGTAACCGCTGAAGTCGGAGGTAATCAGCGGGTTGTCACTTCCCGCCGCCTCGGGGTGGTTGCCCCAGCTGACCAGTGTGGCTAGGGTGGTGTCTGTGCCGGCACGGTTGAAGCGCGCTGTGCAGATCTGTCTGTCGATCACAATGGGTTTACGCGAGTCATTGACCAGACCTTCGGGCTCGATCATAATGGTTTTCAGATACATGTCCGCGGGAACCATGCTGCGGACAGCCTGTTCCACTGCTGTCTTGCATGCCATTTTGACATTGTTCATATGACGCTGATCAAAGTTGGCGGGGCGAGGAACAAGACCGCTCCAGTTACCCATCGTATCAGGCGTCTCATGGTTGTGCATGGAGGTGACAATCACATGATCCACATTAAGGGAAGGATCGATCATTTTACGGATATCTATGATTTTGTCATGAAAAATGCCGATGGCATCCAGGGTGACCATGGCAACGGTAACGCCGTTGTTCCGGAAAGCGATAGCACGCGCCCAGATAGGGTCATGCACGCCTTTGGCGGGACGATTGGGACTGAAGCCCGCCATCCATACAGGGTCAAATCGTCCGTTTTTATTGCTGTCGGTCCAGGTGTCCTGGCCTTCCTTGATCAGACCGAAACGCAGTGCAAGGCGTTCAAGACGGTTCATGTCCTTTTTTGCCGGATTGAATTTATTGTTGTTATCCGCATCATAGTAGGTATCGTAGAGAGACAGGTCGGGTGTGATATCGACCTTGGAAACACCCACCAGCAGTGCTCCGGCATCAGCAGCCGATCCAATCTTGACAAAGTCCAGTTCATAACTGCGGTGCGGGCCGCGCGTACGACTGAAAAGGAAGAGACCGATTAGCAGAACAAAGATCAGAAGCACAGTCAGAATACCTAGTAATACTTTTTTCATCAGGCAGTTCTCCATGTAAAGCGGTTCCTGTCAGAAAAGAACCGGGATGTAACAGGTGGGAAAAATCCGTTTTCTATTGCCGTATTGTACTCCTCCGGACCGTGCCAAACCAAAAACAAGAACATATAGGCCTCCGCCAGCGTTAGGTCTGCTCTTTAAATTGCAAAATATGTCCATTTTTGCTATACTCCAGCCTTCCGAGCAGGAGTCGGGACACCCCTGTATCAGGACAGGGCATCGGGCTGAAACCATTCGGATTTCCTGCTTTTCCGGTTTTTATGCTTTTACAACGAAAAAAGTATTGCTTTTGGGCACAAGCAGGATGTTCTCCATCAGGCGGCGAAGGTAAAGGAACGAATCTCACCCGGGAAACCTTCCTGCGCATCATCCACCGGGAAAAATCTAGAGGAGTATAACCATGACAACGGCAAAACTCATTTATAACGGTCAGGAATATGATATTCCCGTCATCGTGGGCACGGAAAACGAAGGTGCTCTTGATATCCGTAAACTTCGTGATACCACCGGGCTGATCACCTATGACCCGGGTTATGCCAACACCGGCTCCTGCCAAAGTGCCATTACTTTTATCGACGGTGACCGGGGGATCCTGCGCTATCGGGGTTATCCCATTGAAGAACTGGCGGGCTCCGTCCGCTTTTCCGCCGCTGCCTACCTGATGATCTACGGGCGGATGCCGTCTGAAGCCGAGTTCATGGAATGGCGCAAGCAGCTGACGCTGAACAGCCTGATTCATGCGAGCCAGGTGAATTTTTTCGATAACTACAGCGCTCACGCACATCCCATGAACATTCTGAGTGCCATGGTGTCTTCCATCTCCTCGTTCTACCCGCATATAGGCGGCGAAAACGACAATATGGACCAGCATATTCAGCGGCTCATCGGTCAGGTAAAGACCATCGCGGCATTCTCCTACCGTAAATCGGTCGGGCTCCCCTATATTTATCCGCGCACGGATCACAGCTATTCCGCCAACTTCCTGCGCATGATGTTTGCCAGCCCTGCCGAAGAATATGTGGTGCCCAAAGTCATGGAAAATGCGCTGGATATGCTTCTGATTCTGCATATGGACCACGAGCAGAACTGCAGCACCTCCACAGTGCGTATGGTCGCCAGCTCCATGTCCAATATTTATGCTTCCGTATCGGCAGGCATCAATGCGCTGTGGGGACGGCTCCACGGCGGTGCCAATGAAGCGGTGCTTAATATGCTTCAGCGTATCGCCGACGACGGCAGCGACTATAAAAAATATGTGGAACTGGCAAAGCGGAAAGATGATCCCTTCAAGCTCATGGGTTTCGGGCACCGTGTCTATAAAAACTTTGATCCCCGCTCGAAAATTCTGAAAAAAGCCGTTGACGACGTGCTTACAGAAATGGGCATTCAGGATCCGCTGCTGGATATCGCCAAAAATCTGGAAGAGGTGGCGTTGAAGGACGATTTCTTTATCGAGCGCAAGCTTTATCCCAACGTGGACTTCTACAGCGGCATCCTCTACCGTGCCCTGGGCATTCCGACAGAAATGTTCACAGTACTCTTCGCCATCGGACGCATGCCCGGCTGGATCGCCCACTGGCTGGAAATGAGCAAGGATCCCGATCTTCGGATTCAGCGCCCCCGCCAGGTTTATATCGGCGAAAATCTGCGCCACTACGAAAAAACGATTTATCCCTGATCACGAGATTTATGACGAATGACGGAGCGTCGGCACGCCTGAGCGGATGTGCCGGCGCTTTTTCCTGTCACGGCCGTGAAACCGGAGAAAAAGCGTCCGGTTGATTAGTGCGGGGCATTGCTCTAAAATATGCTCCATAACCCCGAACCCCTTCCCTGTAGTAAAAAAAAGGACTGTTATGACTACTTCCGCCGTACGTTGTCGTGTAGCCCCGTCTCCTTCCGGCTTTCTGCACATCGGTACCGCCAAAACCGCGTTGTACAACTGGCTTTTCGCCCGAAGCAACGGCGGAACCTTCATCCTCCGTCTGGAAGATACCGATGCGGAACGGACGGAAGAACAATATGTCCAGGCCATGTGCGAAGGATTCAAGTGGCTTGGTATTGAATGGGATGAAGGCCCGGAATTCGGGGATGAACCGGAAAAAGGCGCCTTCGGCCCTTACCGCCAGTCACAGCGGCTGCAGCTCTACAGCGAAGAAGCGGCACGACTGGTCGCAGAAGGCAAAGCTTACCGCTGTTACTGCACGAAAGAAGAACTGGACGCACAGCGGGAACAGGCGGCACTGGAAAAACGGCCGCCCCGCTATTCCGGTAAATGCCGAAATCTCACGCCCGAAGAAATTGCGGCGAAAGGCGATACGCCTTATGCCATCCGGTTCCGCGTGCCCGAAGGGGAAACTGTTATCGACGACATTATTCAGGGGCCCGTCCGGATCCAGAACAAAGAATACGATGACTTTATCATTGTCAAATCCAATGGAGATGCCATTTTCCATCTTGCCGTCGTCGTCGATGACGGTCTCATGAAAATCACCCATGTGATCCGGGGCGATGACCATCTGACCAATGCCGGCAGGCATGTGATGCTTTTTAACGCACTGGGCTATCCCCTGCCTAAATTTGCACATCACCCCCTGATCCATGACGAGCAGGGGCGAAAATACAGTAAACGTCTTCATGGCGCAAATGTGCTGGACTGGCGGAAAGACGGGTACCTGCCGGAAACGATGATCAATTATATTTCGCTGCTCGGCTGGACATCAGAAGAAGAAGGGCGCGAATTTTATACGCTCGATGAATTGAAGCAGCTTTTCACACTGAAAAGACTGACGAAATCCCCGGCGCGTTTTGACCGCAAAAAGCTCGATTGGCTGAACGGGCAGCATATCCGCATGCTGAGCCCTGATGCCCTGTGCGACCGTGTACTGCCTATCCTGCGGGAACAGGGCTTTCCGGTGGATGAACGCTCCCGGGATTGGCTTGTGGAAATGGCGGCTATCTGCCAGGAAAAGATCCCGACACTGAATCATATTATCCCGTACACCGACTTTTTCTTTGCTGCTCCGACTGCGTATGATGAAAAAGGAGACCGGAAGTTTTTCCGCCAGGACACGTCACTTCAGGCGCTGGAAGCCGCTCTGGAATGCATGCGGCAGGCGGACGAGTGGACGGTAACCGCTCTTAAAGAAAGCTATGAGGCCGCTGCGGAACAGAAAGAACTCAAAATCGGTGCGCTGGTCAACGGGACCCGGCTGGCGCTCACCGGAAAAACCGTCGGGCCGGGATTGTACGAGCTTGTAAAACTGCTCGGGCGTGAGGAATCCGTGCAACGGATGGAAGCTGCCCTGAACTATATCAAGACATCAGGAGAAGGAACAGCATGAGTAAGGTAGTCATTGGCGTTGATCTCGGCGGAACCAATATCAAAGCGGCTGTTGTCTCTGAAGACAAAAAAATCATTGTACAGGGCGACTGCCCGACCGGCGCCGCCGCAGGCCCCGGTCCCGTCATGGATCTGATGGCAGGCTTTGTCAAAGATCTGATTGCTTCTGCCGGGCTGACCATGGCCGATGTGCTTGCAGCCGGGTTCGGTGCGCCGGGTCCCATGAACTGGCGTTCAGGCGTTGTCTTCTCTCCGCCCAATCTGCCCGGTTGGAAGGACGTGCCTCTGGCGGACGAAATGAAAGCGCGCCTCGGCGTTCCCTGCTATGTGGACAATGACGCCAATGTAGCCTGTTATGGCGAATACTGGATGGGCGCCGGTCAGGGCGCGGAAAGTATTGTCGTCTTCACGCTCGGCACGGGTCTGGGCGGCGGAATTGTGGTTTTCGGTGAACTGCTGCGCGGCATAGACGGCACAGCGGCGGAACTGGGACATCTTAAAGTCCAGAAAGACGGCAGGCTGTGCGGATGCGGATCAAAAGGCTGTCTGGAAACCTATGCCTCTGTTACCGGTATGCTTCGTACCGCAAAAGAAGGCTGGGACGGAGCGGACACCTCGCTTAAAGCCTTGTGCGATAATGACCCGGGCAAATTGACGGGAAAAATGATTTATGAAGCGGCGATGTCCGGCGATGCCTTTGCCCGTGATGTATTCACGGAAACAGCTGTATGGATCGGTCTAGGCGCCGCCTCCATGGTCAATGCACTGAACCCGGAAAGGATTATCCTTTGCGGCGGCATGAGCAAATCCGGCGATCTGCTCTATGAAACGGTCAGAAAAACGGTGAAGGAAAATGCCTTTGAAGTACCCGCCGCCCGCTGTCAAATCCTGCCTGCCGGGCTCGGCAATGATTCAGGAGTGCTGGGCAGTGCCGGATGTGCTTTGGCGCGACATCACGCCGCTTCCTGCTGACGCACTGCAGACTCTATGCCTTTTGAAGGCAGAAACGCCTGCCAGGGTCAACCCTGGAGAATGACTTATGACGCAGTTTAAAAAGCGACTGCAGATATTTCTTTTCCCCTTCGTACTGCTTGCAGTGGCAGGTGACCGCTGCCTCGGTATGCTTGATGACGGACTGGACGCACTGCGGAGGCACGGGCTGGGCGACTGGCCTGCCGCCCTGCTGCTGCTCCTGCCCGCTGTGATCCTCCTTTCCCTTTTCTCTCTTTACCCCATGGGTGCCTCGTTGCAGATGAGTTTTTTCGGAGGTCGCCACGGAGAAGGTGATTTTGTCGGGCTGGCAAACTACACGGAGGCATTGAATAACCCAGATTTCCGGCGCAGCTTTCTTGTAACGCTTTACTATGTTCTCGGTGTGGTGCCTCTTACTGTATCTCTGAGCTTTATTATTGCCTTCGGTCTTTTTAAAATTACCCGTGGCCGGGGGCTTCTGCGCTCTCTCTATTTTCTGCCTTATGTCACCTCCGCTGTTGCTGCTGCCATGGTCTGGCGGAGTCTCTTCCATCCGCAGCAGGGTGTGGTTAATCTTCTTTTCAGCTATCTGGGGTTTTCCCCGCAGAACTGGCTTCTGGAGCCCCGGGGGATCCTGCATCTGCTGAGTCATGGCTGGATCCCTGCAGACCTGGGACCCAGTCTCGGGCTCTGCTGTATTATGCTCTTTGATATCTGGCACGGAAGCGGATTCATGATTGCTGTCTTTCTCGCGGGACTGAGTGTCATACCCCGGGAACTGGAAGAAGCGGCACGAATGGATGGTGCCGGAGAATGGCGGCTCATGTGGCATGTTACCCTGCCGCTCCTCTCACCCACCATCTTTTTTCTGTCCATCGTGGGCGTGATCAAGGCCTTTCAGGCATTCAACAGCTTTTACGCATTGACTCATGCGGGAGGACTGCCTGACACGCAGAATCTTATCCTTTATGTATATGCCCAGTTCTATCAATACGGCTACTGGGGATACGGCGCTGCCGTCGCCACACTGCTCGTGCTGGTTATTGTGGCATTAACCCTGCTCCAGTGGCGGGTACTCGGGCGGAAGGTTTTCTACTCATGAAATTCAACCGCCTGCTTTTATATCTGTTTCTCTGCTGCGGCGCTTTTCTTGCCCTGTATCCTTTTCTCTGGATGCTGGGTGCTTCGTTTAAAACCCTGAATGAAGCAAGCACACCCAGCCTGAACCTTCTGCCGAAAGTATGGCAATGGTCAAATGTGACGGAAACCTTCCGTGCCGCCCCTTTCGGCCTCTACTTCTTCAATTCTTTTCTTGTGGCAGGATCGGTATGCCTGTCCGTCTGCGCCACTTCCCTTATGGCAGGTTACGCCTTCGCCCGCCTGCAGTTTAAAGGGCGACAGCTTCTTTTCTTCATTATTCTGGGATCCATGATGGTTCCTTTTGAACTGACCTTCATCCCCAATTTCGTGCTGATTTCCCGGCTCGGCTGGTACAACAGTTATGCAGCGCTGATTGTGCCCTGGTGCGTCAGCGCCTTCTCTATTTTTCTGATGCGCCAGGCTTTTCTTGCGCTGCCCCGCGACTTCTACGATGCGGCGGTTCTGGACGGATGCGGCCATCTTCGTTTTCTCGTCAGGATCGGGATTCCGCTGGTCATGCCCTCGCTGGTGACTGTTGCGCTTTTTGCCTTTCTGGGCAGTTACAACGCTCTGCTCTGGCCGCTCATCGTTACCGCCGATGACAGCTGCCGTGTTGTCCAGATCGGGCTTGTTGCTTTTTACAGTGATGCCGGAGCACGGCTCAATCTTCTGATGTGCGCCTCCTCCATCATCATTCTGCCCACGGTGCTGATCTATTTCGTGGCACAGCGATATTTTGTCCAGACAACCATGGGTACCGGCATTAAAGGATAATCATGAAAAAGGCATTGCTTATAGCTGTGACTGCTTCACTGATCAGCACGCTTCTTCTTGTTCCTCTTTTTTCAGGGTGCGCGCCTGCCACCCCCGGAGGCAGCAAAGACAGATCCTTCAAGCCGCTGGATCCGGATTTTGCGGTTTTCTGGGACCGGCAGACCACGGAAAGTGCCCAGCTGCTGCAGGACCTTGCCGCAGAATTTAACCGGAGCTGGCAGGGTATCCCCATTAAAGTGGAACGGGCAGGCAACTATACGGATATTTTCAGAAAAGTCTCCGCCAGTATCCGCGCAGGCGTACTCCCCGCCATGGCTGTTGCCTATGAAAGCATGACCAACGACTACATCAATGCAGGCGCTGCCGTTGATCTCGAGCCTCTGCTGGCGGATGAAGAAGCGGGGCTCTCCGCTGAAGCTCTCGCTGATTACATCCCTGGCGCACTGGAAAACAACCGCTTCGCCAACCACGATAATCACCTGTACGCCTTTCCGTTTGCTAAAAGTGTGCTCATTCTTTATTACAACAAAAAAGTAATGCAGGATGCCGGGATTACAGCCCCCCCCGCCACCTGGGACGATTTTATTAATCAGTGCAGACAGATAAAAGCAAAAACCGGAAAATATGCACATGGTGTCCATGCCGACTGTTCCACTGTCAACGGAATGATTTTCAGTCAGGGCGGCGATGTGCTGAAAGACGGTAAATGCTTGTATGACAGCCCGGAAGCACTTGCCGTCTTCCGGATCTATGAGATATTGGCAAAAGAAAACCTGGCCTGGCTGGTCTCACCCTCTTCATACGAAGATAATGTGGCGCTTTCAAAAGACGAAATTGCTTTCGTCATGCGATCCAGTTCCAGCTTCAGCGATATGAAGCTGCTCATGGAAGGAGATACGGAACGCTGGGGCATTGCGCCCATTCCGCAAAAAGATCCTGCAAAACCGGGCACCACGCTGTACGGGCCCAATGTCTGCATTTTCAATACCACCGAAGCGCACATACAGGCCGCCTGGGCTTTCATGAAATTTCTCACCTCGCCGGAAGTATCGGTACGCTGGTCTCTGGAAACAGGCTACCTGCCCGTACGCCGGAGCACGCTGCACCAGCCTGAGCTGCAGCAGCACTGGGAGAAATGGGAATGCAACAAGGTGCCCTATGACTGCCTTGCCTTTGCGCGGACAGAACCCAATGCGCCGGGATGGCAGGAAGTACGCGATCTTGCCACACGGGCGGTGTCTGAGATTATGGCAGGCGTCACCACAGCGGAAAAAGCGGCCGCCGCACTGCAGTCCGGCGCAGAACGGATCCTGGCACGCAACGCCCGCCCTCAGTAACCACACTGACTCACTCTGTTTAATTGTTGCCGGAGGTGCCGGCATGAATTCTGCCTTCCCTTTATTTCCTTTCCATCATCCGGGTATGGTACAAATAGACGAGGTGCAGAGGGTGTTTTTTTGTATTTGTATTTTATCCGGCGAAAACCCTGAAACTGTCTAAAGGAGAAATCATGCGTAATTGTGTTACTGGATTGCTTGTTGCACTGCTTTGCTGCACGGCAGTTTTTGCAGCCGACGAGGTTCCGGCAAAAGTAGGCGTATTCCCTCAGGAAATAGCGAAGAATTACAGTGTGGCAGACGGATTACCCGATCAGAAAGTCCTTTCTTTGCACCAGGACGAAACGGGTATTGTGGCTGTGACTGCCGCAGGTGCCTGCCGACTGGAAGGGGCAACATGGAAGCCGGTCCGGGATTTCACGCCTCAGCGCTTTGTGCTCGTTCCCGATGGAGATGCCTATACGCTGGCACCGGCAGAAGCTGCCCCGGGATCAGGCGCTGTGATTGTCCGGTCCTTCGCCGGAGACGCCAAAGCTCCTGTTGCCATTGCCGCGGCAGAAGGTCTTTTCCTGAGAAATGATCAGGGTGTATATGAAAAAAGCCCTGCCTGTGACGGACAGGGCAGGCTCTGGGGTGCCTGCGATGTCCGCGGTGTCACGTTGGACAGCGACGGAAATCTGTGGGTTGCCATGCTTGCAGGGCTCGCCTGCCGTACAGCGGACGGCTGGAAATTCTACACAGGGCACGAAGGGCTTCCCTACAATGACTTTACGAGCATAGCCGCCGGTCCTGATGGCGCTGTCTGGTTCGGCACTACCAAAGGAATCGTCCGTTTTAAAAACGGGACCTGGCATTATCGCCAGGGACGGCGCTGGCTGCCGGATGATCACGTCAATGATCTGCTGGTGGATCAGGCAGGGAATGCCTGGGCGGCAACACAGCACGGCATCGGCTGGATCGGCTTCACGCCCATGACGCTGGCGGAAAAAGCAGCCTTTTACGAAGAGGAATTGGATAAATACATCAAGCGCACGCCCTTCGGCTATACTTCGGAGGTGAAGCTGGAAAAAGCAGGCGACCGCTCCACGGTCGTGTATACGGACAGCGACAATGACGGCTTGTGGACAAGTATGTACGGCGCCGGAGAATGCTTTGCTTATGGCGCTACCCGTGATCCTGAAGCCAAAAAACGTGCTGACAAAGCCTTTGAAGCGCTTCGTTTTCTGCAGACCGTTCCCCAGACAGGCGATCATCGCCCCCCCAAAGGCTATGTTGCCCGCACAATTCTTCCAACCGACGGGAAGGATCCCAATGAAGGCAGGATAGAACGGGACACCTATCACCGGGACAACCATGACGTGCTCTGGAAAGTCTATGAGCCACGCTGGCCGAAAAGTGGCGACGGCAAATGGTACTGGAAGAGCGACACAAGCTCGGACGAACTGGACGGGCATTTCTTCTTCTACCCTGCCTATTATGACCTTGTTGCCGAAACGAAAGAAGAAAAAGAAGCGGTACAGCAGGTCATCCGTGATCTGATGGATCATCTTATCGACCACGATTTCAATCTGGTAGATTTTGACGGCACACCGACACGCTGGTCTATCTATAATCCGGATTCGCTGAACAAAGATCCGCTGTGGTGGGAAGAGCGTGGCCTTAAATCGCTGAGCATGCTTTCCTATCTGACCGCTACAGAACATGTCACAGGCGATCCCAAATACGGGAAGATTGCCAATGAACTGATTGAAAAGCACCATTTCAGAACAAACGCCATGATCTATAAAATCCATTTCGGCCCCGGATCAGGCAATCATTCAGACGATGAAATGGCGTTTATGTGCTACTACAATCTCCTGAAATACAGTCAGGATGAAGCGCTTAAACATGAAATTCTGTACTCATTTTTCTCCGCCTGGATCAATGAATGGCCGGAAATGAATCCCCTTTTCAACTTTATGTATGCAGTCTTCGGGCGGGATGCAAAGCACACCAATCCCTGGGACACCTACGACATCAGCCCCTGGGAAGGCTGGCTTGATGATTCTGTTGAAACGCTGAAAGATTTTCCGCTGGATCGGGTCGCCTGGGATCACCATAACAGCCATCGTCTGGATATCGTGCTGCTGCCCCGCCAGCAGGCAACGGAACCTTATGAATCGGAAGTGCCCCAGCGCGGACACAGGGTCAACGGAAAAGTTCTGCCTGTTTCCGAACGCTATTTCAACCACTGGAATCATGATCCCTGGAATCTGAACTACGGCGGAAAAGGCCATACGCTGGGAAGCGGCACCGTCTTTCTGCTGCCCTATTATATGGGGCTGTATCACGGTTTCATTGACAACTGAGAGCGATTCTGAAAAACCTGAATATGCTACAATAGCGTGTTGTATCGTCCGGGCATGACACGGAAAAGATGTCTTTTTTGTGCATGTTTTGTTTTCATGCAAAAATGCAGCCCGGTTGATGCCGCCTATATGTTCACCGACTGACAAGCACCACAACCCCCAGACAGAGGTACAAGGATTGCGCCCATGAAAGAGATTCAGGCACCCGTATATGCAAACATTGAAATAAATATTTCCCGTGCAAAGTCCAGTGCTGTAAGTGCGGCACACGGTATCACGCCTGCCGAATTTGCGGCTATCGAAGAGCGCGTGCTGGCTGCGCACAAAATCCTGCAGCAGGAACGCAAGGAAGGGAAATACGGATTTTATGATCTGTACAAAGACAAAGAAACGCTGGCGGATGTAAAAAAGGCTGCTGCGCATTTCAGCAGCTTCGGATACGAGAACCTGGTAGTACTGGGAATCGGCGGCTCCGCCCTCGGCATCACCGCACTGCAGACCGCCCTGAATCCGCCTTACTTCAACACACTGAGCAAAAAGCGGCGCAAAGGAGCTCCGCGCCTTTTTGTCATGGATAATATCGATCCGGACACCTTCCGTGCCATGCTGCGGCTGTGCCCTCCCAAAAAGACACTGTTCAATGTGATCTCCAAATCGGGAGAAACGGCGGAAACCATGTCCCAGCTGATGATCGTTGTAGCGCTTCTTGAAAAAGCGGTCGGCACAAAGGCAATGAAAGACCATCTGGTCGTCACGACCAGTCCCACCGGAAAAGGCGCGCCCAAAAGCCTGCTTCACCCCGTTGCCAAAAACTACAAGCTCACCTCCTTTTCCATCCCGCTCAATGTGGGCGGACGCTTTTCCGTTTTCTCGCCGGTGGGCATGTTCCCTGCTGCCATGATGGGTATGGATGTTGATGCCATGATGGCGGGCTGTGCCGCCATGGATACCCTTTGCTCCAGGGCGTCGCTGATGGAAAACCCGGCTTATCTGCGTGCGGCCATTCAGTATCTGATGGACGTAAACAAAGGCAAGACCATGTCTGTCATGATGCCCTACGCAGATGCACTTCGGGACATCGCCGACTGGTACCGGCAGCTGTGGGCGGAAAGTCTGGGAAAACAGAAAGATCTGGACGGCAACGATGTTTTCACAGGGCAAACACCGATCAAGGCGCTGGGTGCCACCGATCAGCATTCGCAGGTGCAGCTCTACAGAGAAGGACCGAAAGACAAGATCTTTAATATTCTTGAAGTACGCCGTTTCAATACAAGCCTCCGCATCCCCGACACGCTCTCATCCATTAAAGAGTTGGATTACCTGCGCAATAAGAGCATGAACAAACTGATGGCAGCGGAACTGCGGGGCACCATGGACGCGCTGAAGGCGAGTCATCGCCCGGTAGTGCGGATTATCCTGCCCCGCCTGAATGCCTATACCGTGGCACAGGTGCTCTATCTGCTTGAAGTGGAGACAGCCATGGCAGGACGGCTCTACCATGTAAACACCTTCAACCAGCCCGGTGTGGAGGAAGGCAAGAAGATTGCCCGCCGCCTCATGGGAGGTGAAGCGTGAGCGTGAATCCGCTGCAGGGAATACCGCGTTGTGACCACACGAAACTTCGCCGGTCACAGCGCGCTTTCCGCATGACGGTAACCCTTCTTCTTGTCCTTACCGCGGCCTGGTGGTTTTCAGAATCCTACCTGCGCTACGACCACAGCGAAACGCAATACAGAATGGCGCTGACTCTGCAGCGGGCACAGGCACGGCCTATTCTGCGAACCGTTGTGGAGCGTGAAAGCAAAGAAAAAGACACACCCTCTGCGCTTTATCTCGAAGCGCTGGCAGAAGTGGAAGAGGCGGAAAAACTGCTGCCCGCCTATGCGCGCGCCTATCAGAGCAATCCTAAAAGCGAATCGCTGCTGATCAATTACGGCTGTCATCTTTACGAGATGGGGCAGTATGGCGAAGCGCGGGAGCGGTTCCGGGAAGCGGGCATCAATCCGCCCCGCAACTTACTGCCGCGTTATCTGGAATCGGCGGCGCTCCTTGCCTCTTCAGAAGGAAAAGAGGAGCGCAGTAATGCCCTCGCTCTGATTGCCCGGGCCAATGCTTCCGGCGATCCCCTGCTTGTTCCCGAACCCCTTTGGCATGACAGCCTGCCACGCCACGGAAAAGGCTACCTGCATAAATATTACATGACAGCCGATCGGATTTTTGAGACCATTCATAATTCCGCTCTTCTTTTCTGCGCTGCATTGGATAGGGAGGCAACTCAGGAAAATGCGGCGGAATTGAACAGCCACCTCGAAAAGATCGAAGCCATGAGTATGCGCCTTCTGGGGATGAATAAGGGAGACTCGCCGCCTGCCCTGCGCCAGTTGGAGCACGCTCTCCAGATCCAGTTGGCAGTGCATCAACAGCGCGGGAGGCTTGCGGACAACTTCGGGCTTCCCGCCGAGCCGGAGTATGCGGAACGGTCGCAAAAGCTCCTCAATCTGCTGAAGGAACTGGATCAGTTCAATGCCTCCGGTGACGCTCTTGCACAAAAGTATGCCCGACGTCTTCTGATTCCTTTTGTGCTTATTCTCGAAAGTGTCGTGCTTTTCACCCTCTTCTATTTTGCTCTCCTTCTGCTGCGTCGTTTCCTGAAACCCTGCACGCATTTGCCCTTTCTGCCGGTAACCGGAACAGGAAAGAAACTGCTTTTCACGGGCTTCACCGCACTTTTTCTGCTGTTGCTGCTGATGCCTGCTCTGTACAGCACCAACAGAGAATATGTGTGGGAGTATCCCATGCAGCTGCTGGGCGAAATTCTTTGTGTCGGTCTGCTCCTTTTCTTCGGCATTTACTATCCCCTGTCAACACTGCGGGCTTTTCTGAAAGATGCACGCCGCCATGAACTGCAGGAGGCCTGGGTGGAGCAGAAAAGACTGCAGCTCAGCATCTTCAGCTGTCTTGCGCTTCGATACGCAGGATTTCTTCTGGGTGGCCTCATCATCTGCGTGTGCCTCTGGTTGAACTTTACCCGCATTTTTTACAGCGCCTATCCTTTTCAGAGCGCTCTGCTTCCGTCGGGTCTTGAAGCGGATATCGGCGCTCTCGTAAACTCCATTAAAGATCAGCTAAAAAACTTTTAGCCTGCCGCATGTTCCGATGAATAAATTCCTGTCAAATGGTGTTATTTCATAAAAAATGCCGTCTGAGGAAGTGTTTTCATCATTAGAAGTCAAAAACTGTCTTTGTCCGGTGTCCTGCAAAACGCACTTGCATAGAAGCAAACCGGTATGCGAATTAGACGCAGGAAATTACACGGACAGGCGGCACCTGACGTTTTCCACAGTCATACAGAAACCCATTATTCCGTCAATTACAGGAAAAGGAGTTTTAAGAGCATGTCAAAAGTTATCGTCATAGTAGGCGGTGTTGCCGGCGGCATGAGTTGTGCAGCGCGAATCCGGCGTCTGGATGAAGAGGCAACCATCATCGTTTATGAAAAAGGAAGCGCTGTTTCTTTCGCTAACTGCGGCATGCCCTATTATGTGGGCGGCATTATTGCGGACCGCGCCAACATGATTGTTCAAAGCCGGGAAACGCTTCGGGGCAGGTACAATCTTGAAATTAATGTACGGCATGAAGTAACGAAAATCCTGCCTGAAGAAAAAGAGGTGGAGGTGCGCAATCTGGAAACAGGTGAAACCTACCGCCGTTCCTATGATACGCTGGTTCTAGCGCCCGGAGCCGAACCTATTCGCCCGCCCATCCCCGGAATCGACAGCGAACATGTGCTTACGTTGAACAGCCTGGACGATATGGATAAGATCAAGGCGAAGGCTGCCGTTTCGCAGCGTGCCTGCATTATCGGCGCCGGTTTCATCGGTCTGGAATTGACAGAAAACCTCAGGCATCTGGGGCTTAACGTTACGCTGGTGGAAATGCTGGATCAGATTCTTCCGCCGCTGGATAAAGAAATGACTGCGCCGCTCCTGCAGGAACTGCGTCTGAACGGTGTGGAAGTGAGGCTGGGTGTCCGTGCGGAAAAAATTGACGCTCACGGAGTCACGCTGAGTGATGGAACCAATATTCCTGCCGACCTGATCTGCCTGTCTGCCGGTGTGCGTCCCCGCAGCGAGCTGGCACGGGATGCCGGGCTTGAGCTGGCTGCTTCCGGACATATCGTTGTGGATGCGCAGATGCGTACCAGCAACCCCTCCATTTTTGCCGCAGGTGATGCTGTACAGGTGTGGGACCGGGCAACACAAGCTCCGGCAACGCTTCCTCTGGCAGGACCCGCCAATCGACAAGGGCGCATTGCCGCTGACGTTATCTGCGGGCGTGAAGCTGCCTATCCGGGCGTGCTGGGCACTTCCATTGTTCAGGTGTTCAATCAGCAGGCAGCGTGCACAGGCTGGAGCGAAAAGAAACTGAAAAATGAAAGCGTCCCGTATTTCAGTGTTTATATCCATCCTATGCAGCACGTTCAGTACTATCCCAATGCCGTGCCAGTGAGCATTAAGGGGCTTTTCAGCCCCGAAGGGAAACTGCTGGGGGCGCAGGTGATCGGGCCGGAAGAAGTGTGCCGAACGATTGACACCCTTGCCATGGCATTGGCAAACGGTATGACGGCAGCCGATCTGGAGCATTCCGAACTTGCCTATGCGCCTCAGTTCGGCGCGGCAAAAAGCGGCATCAACATGCTTGGCTTTACCGCCAATAATGTGGTGAAAAAAGATCTGGAGCAGATTGACTGCCGCGATCTGACCAAAGAACATTTTCTGCTGGATGTCCGTATGCCTGATGAAACGGCATGCGGTATTATTCCGGGTGCGGTAATCATTCCGCTGGATGAATTGAGAAATCGCCATAATGAACTGCCCCGTGACCGTACCATTGCATTGTATTGCGCCGTCGGCCTTCGCGGATACGTCGCCTACAGACAATTAAAAAACTACGGCTTTAATGTGATCAACATCAATGGCGGCTACCGCACCTGGGCGTGGAGCCATGGGGCTGCACCTGCCACCGGGCAAAACTGTTCCCCCTGCAGCGGTGCCATTCCAGGCAAATCACCCGCCCCTGCCGGAAAAGTGACCCAGCTGGATGTGTGCGGGCTTCAGTGCCCCGGTCCTATAACGCAGGTGAAACGACTCATGGATGGCATGAATCCCGGCGACACGCTGGAAGTAACCTCGACGGATGTCGGTTTCATTGCCGACATTCCGGCCTGGTGCAAGAGCACCGGAAACACGCTGCTGGAAGCGCGCCCGGACGGAAACCGTTATCTTGCCCGGCTGGTCAAAGGCGGCACTGCCCCGGCAGCAAGCACTGCCCCGGCAGCGTCGGGTTCTGCATCAGCAGCCACCAGTGGCAAAAATTCCAAGACTATTATTTGTTTCAGTGATGATCTGGATCGTGTGATGGCGACTTTTGTAATTGCCAACGGCGCCGCTGCCATGAACAGCGAAGTCACTATTTTCTTCACCTTCTGGGGTCTGAATGTGCTGAAGAAATCCAGACCGCCGTCGGTGAAAAAAGGATTCCTCGACCGCATGTTCGGCATGATGATGCCTAAAGGTCCGGAAAAACTGAAACTTTCCAAAATGCATATGGCGGGCATGGGCTCAAAAATGATGCGCTATGTGATGGCAAACAAACGGGTTATGGCGCCGGAAGAACTGGTAGCTGCCGCCCGCGCTGCCGGTGTTCGCCTCGTCGCCTGCTCCATGAGCATGGACGTGATGGGCATCCACAAAGACGAACTTATCGACGGGATTGAAATAGGCGGGGTCGGTGCTTACCTCGGAACGGCGGAACAGTCCAACGTTAATTTATTTATTTAGCCCGCCTTCTTTCACGTCACCCTCCCGAATTGGTATGATGGGGGAAATGGAATATCCATTTCCCTCTTTTTTTTCGAAAGGATTCCCCTTGTCTGCTTTGCTGCTTCCCGTTCTGGGCTATATCGGTGCTCTGCTGTTTTACGGACGCTTTTACCTGCAGTGGTTCGTTTCTGAGCGGCAGAGAAAAAGTGTCATTCCCATCGGCTTCTGGTACATGAGCGGCATCGGCTCCATTTTTCTGCTTTTATACGGAACGCTATGGCTGAGCTCTCCGGTAGGTGCTTTGAGTCACTGCTTTAACAGCCTGATTTATGCACGCAATCTGGTGCACATCTGGCGTGAACGGGGACTTCTGACCCCGCGCCGCTCCCTGCTTTTTCAGGGGGCTGTTCTGCTGATGATCGCAGCAGGAATGTTACTCGTCGCCTGGACCTGGCTGAACGAATATGAAAGCACCCGGGATATTCCAGTGGTGGATCAGGCACGCAATTGGATTTGGATTGCTGTAGGTGTGGCGGGTCAGGGTCTTTTTGCCCTTCGTTTTCTGATTCAGTGGGCGGTCACCGAGCTGAAGCGCAAGAGTATTGTCCCCGCTTCTTTCTGGTACCTGAGTCTCGTTGCTTCCCTCCTTCTCATGAGCTCGCACCTGCAGCGGCTCGAATGGCTTTACGCCACGGGCATAGCGAGCACGATAGTGGTATATCTCCGGAATATTTACTGGATACACAAAGCACCGGAGCGCAGCAGCGCAGAATAATTTTCCGAAAACGCCGGAAAACGAAACTTCTTTTTACGCTTTCAGGTCTTGAGAACAGAGCTGTATTGTGCCGGAAAGGAGCTTTTCTGTGACTGCCCAACGAATCTCTTTGCTCATAACCGCCGTTTTTCTCGTGCCCCTCTCCTCCTGGTCTCAGACCGTTGACAGTATCATAGAAGGCAATTTTTCCATTCGTCTGGGAGGGCATCGAAGCGGCAGACTGGAATGGCCGGAAAATACAGTCACTGCCATCCGGGCTTTTTCAGACCGGTGGAAGCAGGCCCTTATAGAAGTGGACGTTCAGACCACGGCCGACGGAAAACTGATTCTTCTTCACGATCTGGATGTGGAAAGCGTCACCAACGGAAGCGGTGTTGCCATGCTCATGCAGTTTGAAGCATTGCGCGCCCTGGATGCGGGCTGGCAATTCACGCGCGACAGAAAAGAGTATCCATACCGGGGGCAGGGCGTCGTCATTCCCACGCTGCAGGAAGCCCTGGCTGCCGCACCGGATCACCCTTTTCTGATCGAAATGAAGGACGGAGCGGAAGTTGCAAAAGCTACCGCCGCCGCCATCAGAGAAGCGTGCGCAGAGCAACGGTGCTTTGTAGCGACTGTAAATCCGGTCACCCTTGCCGAGTTCAAATCTGAGGCGCCTGAGATTGCCACCTGCTACGATGTGCTGGACGCCGCCGAAGCCATTGCCGCAATGAGGAATGGAGCTTGGGACAGCTACACACCGCCGCACAGAATGTTTGTTCTGTCGTTGGAATTGCAGAAGCAGTTTGATCTGAGCTGGGAAGAATTGCGACGTTTTCAGGAACGTGGGATACTCCTCTGCTTTTTTACTGTGAACAGAGAAGATGAGATGAAACATCTGGAATCGCACGGAGTGGACTGCATTCTGACGGACTACCCCGCCAGGCTCGCCGCTGTTCTGGGATATGAGTAGGCGCAGACTCAGCCTTCGCCGATTTCTCCAATCACGCAAGGCTGTGCATTGGGCACTACAATCACCAGCTGCTGCCCCTCTGTGCTCAGCTGCAGCCTCCCGTATGCGAAGTCATCAGGCAGAACACGGATCGACTCGATATTGGAACTCGGGATGGCGGTCTGGCTGGGTCGCGCGTCTATCTGCGCGCCATTTTTGCTCGCCCGGGTCAGCATGATACCGAAGCCTTCAACCACTATCCAGTCATTAGTGAAAACAACGCACTTCCCCACATAGGATGTGGGCTTCTGCTCATTGAAAAACTTGCGGAGCCGCACCCGTACGATTTTATCTTTCAGCATTCTCTGATCTCCGTAGTGTCTGTCCTTCGTCCGAATATGCAACCTGTCGTCTGTCCGGCATATCCGGCTGATGAGTAGAATACCTGAGCAGGGGGCTTGGATTCCATCCGCCTCAATCAGGAAGCGTCATGTTGAATCCTTTTCCTGTCATAACAAAATCAGGAACCAATTCCGGCTCTCCGGATTCGGGAAGCACAATCTTCATCGAAGTAGCATCCAGGATATCCTTCTGAAGATCGATACCGGGCATGATGTAAATCAGTTCCATCCCCCGGTCTGTAAGCTGAAACGCACCGACATGGGTAATATAAAACACTTTTTTGCCATGGCGAAGCGCTTCGCTGCCGTTGAAAGTGATCTCGTCCACAACATCGACAAATTTGGCTTTTCCGCTGTCGGTTACTTTGATGGTATCGGGCGTCAGCTCAAATTGAGCGCGATCGCCCCAGGCACTGCAGAAAAGGAGAGATTTTGCGTTGGTGATCAGATCAATAACCCCGCCCGCCCCCACATAATTTCTGGCACCGTCGCCGCGTTTGGACACATTCACATTGCCGCTGGAATCAATTTGCAGCGCACCCAGTATCGCCCAGTCAAGACGTTTGTAAATACGGCAGAAGGCCTCCGCTGAAGAAACGATCTCCGTGGGATTGACAGCAGCACCGAAGAAAACGCCCGGCGCGGCGACTCCGCCAAAAACACCGCTCTCGTTGATCATGGTCAGATCTTTAAGCACGCCATTTTCATAGAGCAGCCGGGATACTTCCTCAGGAAGCCCCACACCGATGTCGACGTGATCGCCTTTTTTCGCATTCTGAACGAAAATGTAGGTGCCCAGCCGTGCCAGTAAAGAGTCAACTGCTTTACGGCGCGGTGTCACTTTCAGAAAAGCGTTAATGACTTTGACGCGGGCGAGACCCTCTTTTTCCGTTTTGCGGCTGTTAAGCGTCAGACAATCCCATTTCGCACGGTGTTTGATCGTCGCCGACTGCTCGGTGTCCCGCCAGTAGACAACAGCGTCCACATCGTCCGCAGCAATGCCAATTTCATCATATCCTTCGTCAACAATCAATCCGACATTGACAATGACCTTGCCGCCATTTTTTTTGGCTGCCCGGGCAATTTCCAGGCTTTCGCAAAGCACCGCGCAGTCCTTGAAATAAATATTACCTTTGCGGTCTGCCGCCGGCGCATTGAACACCGCCACATCAATGAGCGGCAGATGATACTTGAAGGACCCGTCTTCAAGAACTTCGACCAGTTGCTCGGCGTTTTCAGGCACAAGAGGGGTTCCGCGACCGACACGGGGATCCAGAAAAGTGCCGACACCTGTCCGGTTAATCACATGATCCACTCCTTCACCCTGGGCCTTCAGAAGAAGGGTCAGGGTTCCCTGCGGCAAAATCTGAAGTTCCAGATCCCCGGCATCAGCCATTTTAAGCTGCGCCTTAAAAGTTTCGGAGTGCCCTGTTATAAAACGCCTGATTAAGCCTTTGAGTGCAATTTCTTCCAGCGTTCCCGGGATTTTGCCGCGACCGCCCTGGCCGCCAACACTGACAATAGTCAGATCTTTCGGTGTGCCTTCTGCCTGAAAACGCTCGCGCATCGCCCAGTACATGGCGGAACAGCGCTGATTGCCACCCAGACCGGAAGTGCCCATCACGGCCCCGGGCGGAATAATGCCCGCCGCTTGCCACGGGGTCATGAACTTGGGATTATCCTTCACTGGAACCGCACAGTGGTTGTTATGTTTTCTCCAGGTCATCAGCCATTTGAGCGTATGCAGTTGAATGGCGGTTTTGGTGAAGAAGTTCATTTGATTTATCCTGTTTGGTTGGACCACATCAGAGAAGCGCTGAAATGCTTCGAAGAATGCTGTTTTGCTTGTCTCGACAAAGAACCTGCCCGCCCCGCAAAGTGCCTGTAAACACACACATCATCAAGTATAACGGAAGCCGGCCGTGAAAAGCCAATACCGGAAGAAAAACAGACACGTAAAAAAGAGCATCTGCGACGGGAGTTGAAAACGTTTCCCTTACCGGCTGCTGCTGCGGATCTTGTTTTTTTCATCCACATGCACCGTATAAGGAACGTAATTCAGCGCCTCCTCTTCTCCCATCTGCGCATAACTGATGGCGATGATGAGGTCTCCGGGATGTCCGAGTCTGGCGGCAGCGCCATTCAGGCAAACCACACCGCTGCCCGGTTCTCCCTCAATGGCATAGGTAACAAACCGGTCGCCCGTGTTAATATTCAAAACATGCACCTGCTCATAAGGCAGTATATGCGCCGCGTCCATCAGATCGCGATCCAGCGTCAGGCTTCCCTGATAATTCAGGTTTGCTTCCGTGATCGTCGCCCTGTGTATTTTGCTTTTCATCAGGGTTAATAACATTTTCAGATTTCATCCTCAAGGTACAGAGCGGCAAGACCTTCGCGCTTCCGTCCTCATGTTTCAGAACACACGATTCTCAACGGGATCGTAAATAATATTGTCAATAAGTCTTGCAGTGGGCAGTACTGCGGCCGCTGCAAGCGCTACTTTTCCTTCTATCCGGCAAACTTCCTGCATAGACTCTGCATCGACAAGGGACACATAGTCAATCTGCAGGGCTGCCATACACTCGCGAACTCCCCGAATAAGTTCGGTACTGTCCCGTTCTCCGCCACACATCCGTTCGCCTGCCTCGAACAATGCCCGGGAAATGGCGAGCGCCTGCCGTCTGTCTTCGGGCGACAGGTAGGCATTTCGGGAACTCATTGCCAGACCGTCGGGCTCCCGGACAACAGGGAGGATAATAATATCAACACCCATGTCCATGTCCCGAACCATGCGCTTTATCACAGCGCACTGCTGGACATCCTTTTGACCGAAGTAGGCGCGATGCGGTTTTACTGCGTGAAAAAGTTTCATCACCACAGTCGCAACACCGCGAAAAAAATGAGGCCTGCTTCCGCCGCACAACCCTTCAGTCACTTTTCCGATTTCGACATAAGTGACGAAATCTTCCGGATACATGCTTTCTGCGGACGGTGCATAAACATAAGAGACCCCGGCGGCTTTCAACTGTTCAATGTCGCTTTGAAAAGTGCGCGGGTATTTTCCGAAATCTTCATGGGGGGCAAATTGAGTCGGATTGACAAAAATGCTGACAGCAGCCACATCGTTTTCCCGGAGTGCAGCATGCACAAGACTCATATGCCCGGCATGCAGCGCCCCCATCGTGGGAACGAGACCGATGGTTTTGCCCTCTGCACGCAGATGATCCGCACAGCATCGCATTTCCTGAGGATCATTGATGATATTCATTCGAAGCTGTGTTCCTTACCGGGAAATTCTCCGCGGCGCACTTCTTCGACATAAGCCGTAAATGCGTCAAGCATAAGGGAACGGACATCTTTGAAGTTTTTTGTAAATTTAGTCCGTCCCCAGCCTGCCATGTCATACCACACGAGCACCTGCCCGTCACAGCCGTTGCCGGCACCGATGCCGATGGTGGGAATAGAAAGATTGTTGGAAATCTGCATCGCCAGCTCTGCAGGAACACACTCAAGAACCAGCGCAAAACAACCGGCTTTCTGCAATTCCAGCGCTTCCGTCTGAAGTTGACGTGCCTGTTCCTCCGTTCTGCCCTGGATTTTGTAGCCTCCCAGCTGATTGATAAACTGAGGGGTCAGTCCAAGATGTCCCATGACAGGAATGCCCGCACGGCCGAGTCCGGCGATGGCTTCTCCGAAAAACCTTGCCGACCCTTCCAACTTCACTGCCTGGGCTCCGCCTTCCGCAATAAGGCGTCCGGCATTCCGGATCGCTTCTGCGGTATTGATCTGATAGGACAGGTACGGCATATCCGCTATGAGCATGGCGCGGCTCAGCCCGGCACGTACCATTTTCACATGATGAACCATCATGTCCATGGTCACATTGAGCGTGTTTTCCATACCCATGACTGCCATGCCCAGCGAATCGCCCACCAGCACAGCGTCTACACCGGATTCATCCATCAGCATTGCTGTCGGGTAGTCGTACGCCGTCAGCAGTGCGATCTTTTCCCCCGCCTCTTTTTTCTTTCTGAAAGTTTGTGTTGTTACAAGCATGGCTCGTTCTTTCCTGAACCGTGACGATTCCGTCCCGGTCCCTTTTGGGCTCCAAGCGGAGCGGTTCAAGAGAAAAGAGGATCCGCTATCTGCACCAACCCGCCAGCATCAACTCTGCCTGCAAGAGCGGTAACAGTCATACCGCTTTCCGGATCTACGGCGGCAGGAGCGATTTCTGCCAACGGGGCCAGAACAAATGCGCGATCCCTGAATAACTGGTGTGGAATCGTCAACTCCGGAGTGCGCATACAATGAGACCCCCAGAGAATGAGATCAATGTCTATGGAGCGGGGTCCCCACTTTTCAGAAGGTTGGCGCCCAAGCTGCTGTTCCACATCTTTGACTGTTTTCAGGAGTTCAAGCGGTGTCAGAACCGTCTCAATCTCCACTACTATATTAAAGTATTTCGGTTGATCCGTCAAGCCCCAGGGCTCACTTTCGTATACAGAAGAACTCCGCACGACACGCACTGATGCATGCCCGCCAAGAAGCTGGATAGCTCTTTTGAGCATCGTCAGGCGGTCACCCAGATTGGAACCGAGGCAAAGCAGTACTGATGAAACACTTTCCATGGAAAGAAATTTCCTTTCTCAGCTGCTTTGCCTCCGGACCGGAAAGACGCTCATTACTTTGAAATATCGGGAAGGCTGGCTGCGGCTATGGACTGTCCGACACGGCGGCTTTTTTCGTCGGGAAGCTGCACACACATTGACTCCGCCAGTGCGGGGAATTCTTTTTCCAGCACTTCCTGCGCTCCGGACAGAAGAAGGTCTCCGCCTTTGCCGGAGGTAACCCGTCCCAGAATCAGGGCATGCCGGATGTCGTAGAAGTCCGCATAATGTGCCAGCGTGTACCCGAGATACACGCCCATGCTCTGCCAGATTTTCAGTGCCCCTTCTTCGCCTGCTTCCATCTTGTCCTGAATGATTTTCAACTTTTCCGCATTGAGAATATTGTCGGGCAGGCTAATGCCTACCTTGGGAGCAAGGCGGAAGGCGCACTGCTGGGAAAAATAAAGAGCACCTACGCCGTAATCTTTTGACCATTCATCCACAGGGGCGGCAGGATTATAATCTACGGGGCAGAAAGCGAGTTCGTTCAGCCAGCCGGTAATATTACCGTCCAGGTTGACATATCCGCCTGCCTCACTTGTTCCCATGGCGATACCGAGCACACCGTTGTCTTCCAGAGACATGGATCCGGCAAGCGCGGTCACTTCGCCATCATTCACCATCACAAGAGGCACGCCCATTTCCCGGCTGATTCGGGGGAAAAGATCGTGCACTTCATGGTAGCGTTCTTTCGGCACTGCCCTGAAAAGCGAGGCGATGCGAGCACGGTTATCCACATAAACGCCCGCAGCACTGCCGCCGATGGCATCGAGACGCGGCATTTTAGACGCCGCCGTTTTGATGGCGGTCATCACTTCATTATAGTGATACGCAGGGTCGGCAGTCTGGATAGGATTCCACATGACCTCTTCACTGTAGATCGCTTCGCCATTCACTACAGCACTGACTTTTCGGTCTGATCCACCCAGATCAAATCCGATACGATAACCTTCGAGATGCCGCCCGAGCGCGCTTGCGTTTTCTTTCTGGGCAGGCACCTCATCCGCGTCGCAGATAACCACGGTAAAAGCCTTGTCGTAAATAGACACGCCCATAAATTCAAAGTCAAAAGCGCGGCTGCCGCCTGCCTGATAACACTGTTGGATATGCTCGCCAATGCTCTTAGGACCACCCACATAGACCCGCCAGCCGCCACGCTGCCACAGCAGGAATTTGACAAGCCTCTCCACATAAAACTTGGAAGCTTCTGTTCTGGGATCTGACTCCTCAAATACCCGGGTTTCAAAACGTGACAGAGAACCGTCGCCCCGCTCAAGCCCGAGAACCAGAGGCACGCCACCACCGGCATCTTTGACTGCCTGAAGATAAGTCCGATGAGCAAGCACAGGCGGCTTGAAATCAGGGTCTAATGCCGGAAGAATAGAGGGGCGTGACAACATCCAGTCAATCATTGCTCGTTTCCTTTAAAGTAGTGGTTTCAAGTACTTTTCAGTCTGCCTGAAGAGCATCCGTTCCGCCGTGGCAGGCAACCCTGCCTGAGTCATTTCACGAAAGCGATACGGAACCAGCAGACTGCATACCGCTGGTTGCGATGGAATGGTGTTACCAGATGATACCCTAAAAAGAGATAAGCAAACAAATGTTTTTTTTGCTGCTTCCCTTTTTCAGTTTAAAAAAAAGCATACCGGCAAGAAGTTACGAACTGCGTTCAGATTCCTGCCAGCTGTCAAAACACAGGTTGTTCTGAGCGTCCGCCACCAAAAAACGAAGGAACCAGTCACCCCGGTTATTCACCGTTTTGATGGAGAGGACATTCCAGCCGGCATTAAGGTGCAGAGGAACATAGACAAAAGGCGAGGGTCCTCGCAGTGCCTGCCCTTCCTCAACGAGGGATCCATTCAGGTAGAGCTGTGCATAGTTGTCCGCATACATGAATCCGTGGGTGTTCTGCGCTTCAGGACTGAATACACGGCAGCTGCTGAAGGTTGCGGCAAGATCCAATGTGCCTAAAAGACCATTTAAATTGACAAGCCCCCGGGCACAGCTTTCAGCAGGGTGCCACTGCTGACCGCCGTCATAGCGCACTCCTTTTTCATAGCCTTTTTCAGGTCCCAGTTCATTTACAAACCACAGATTGGCCTTTTCCGGATCCCGGGGCAGTGCTGCCGTATTAATATCGCCTATGATAAACGGATCTGTCTGCTGCCACGCCGGTGCCATTTTCCAGCAATGCGCCGGGTACAGGGGAAGAGCAGCCTCCTCTTCCATATACATGATTTCTTTTTTGAGCCACTGTCCCTCATACTGCACTTCCCACTCCAGGAGAGGCGGTGTACCGATACGCTCCGCAGGCACCCGGCATGCAAGAGAAATCCGCTTTTCTTCTCCGGGCAGCAAAGACACTTCCGTCTGCGCATCACCGCTCTTCACATTAATATCCAGTGCGGAAGGATCTTTCAATTCCCAGCGACACGCCTGCAGTGAAGTCACGTTCAGCCGTACCGCAATCGGTTTTTCAAAAGGATTTTTTACCAGCGCAAAAGGCTTTGTCTCAACAAACTCCGGATCGGAACAATCGGGAAAATCCGCGTCAGGGAGGACCACTTCCCTGTTTATCTTTTTTCTGAAAGAAGACGGTGCTATGTCCACAGGATGAATAATGCCATTCGGCTCCATGACAGAGACATGCACCTTGCCGCTGCGTACCGTCACAGGTGCAAAAGCATGAAAACCGCCGAAGGGCAGCACTTCGCTTTCATGAACTCCCGCCGCCGTTGCATTCATGACTATCAGCAAATTACTGCCCTGCCGTGACACGGAAAGATAGTGTTCATGACCGGCAACGGCTGTGAAGGGGCGTTCCCCCAGCCATTGAAGCAGCTGCCCCCAGTCCCGGAGAAAGCGGGGATCATCCCACATGGGCTTATGAAAGAACAGAAATGTATGTTGACAGTCTTTTGCATCTTCCAGCGCCTTTTCAGCGAATTGCATCATCGCCTCCCAGCGCGGACCTCTTCCGTCAAAGCGTTCTTCCTCCGTATTTAAAACAAGAAAGAGGCACTTTTTATAAGTGAACTGAAAATAGGTGGCGCCGAAATCGTCCATCCAGAACTGGTGGCATTGCGTATTGGAAATATCGTGGTTGCCCGGTGTCATAATCAGAGGACACTGCAGGCGACGGGCATGCTCTCTATATTCTGCCCATTCCAGATCCCACTGCCTGCGTTCTTCCATGTGCCCGGGGATATGGTCGCCCGTGGTAATCACAAAGTCCGGGGACAAAAGATTGATCGAATCCACGGCCTGATCAAACAAAGGCCAGAGATCTTCGCCACCGCTGCTTTTGTCACCCAGTATTACGAATTGAAAGTCATCGTTCTGCCCTTCCGGAAAAACTCCTTCCATCGGAATTTTTTCAGGAACGAAAACGGGAACGTCAGCACAGATAGCCGCAGCAAGGCAAAAAAAGAGTAAAAAAGATGAGAAACCAAAAAACACTCGAAAACGGGGTATGATAAACACTCAAATTCTCCTACGGAAATCTGTTAAAAAGAACAGGTATAGCCTGGCTTTCATGGTAGCAGGCAAAGGGTTATGATTAAAAGAAGTGGTTTATGCTTTCAGGACAAGCCGGAAAGGAGGCAGATTATTCCCGGGGCTATTCCTGTTCTGCTCTCTCGCCCCATCGGGACACAGGCATCACAGGGAGGATGCCGTCGGCACTGTCGGCAGCAGAGCCCGGGGTAAAAACCACTCTGCAAAGCACCTCTTCTTCCGGTGCCAGATTCATAAAAAAGCCGACTTGTCGAAGATGCCCCCGGGGCTTGTCCCATTCCTGCCAGGCATGCTCCGGCAAAGTCTGCAGTTTCTCCGACAAAGGGGCGGTCACAGCCATACGGAGCTGGCGATCACGGCAGTGCAGTATTCCTTCCGTATCCCCTGTCGCTTCCAATACTGCAGGCGTGCTGATCGCCCAACGGACAGAAGAGGGCTCTTTTTTGTTTACAAGTTCATCCTGAATCACCACCCGTCCATCAGGCAAAAGGGCTGCTGCCCGAACCGCTTTAGCAAGCTGATCCTGATATACCGCCGTCATGTCAAAGACCGCAAAAGGAAACGCCCCATCATCGGAGAACTGGACAAGAGGCGCATCTCCGCCCACAATCTGCCCGGTGCCGTTTACTACCAGCGTATTATGGCTGAGGTTGCTGTAATCAAAAATTTTCCAGCGATCCGATTCCTGTTTCATGGACCAGAGGCTCAAGCCCAGCGCTTCCAGTTCGCCGTAGCCTTTTCCCATAACATCAACCGCCCACCGGACACCGTCCGCTTCCAGTATAAAGGAGCCTACGTCCATATGGCCATGGTTTGCCCGGGGCGTGCCGCCTTTCATCGCAATGAAAACAGCATCCGGGCTCTCCCAGGAAGATCGGAGAACTGCAATGGGATTCAATCCATCCCCATGCCATGCCAAAGACTGCTTCGGCTGAGCAGGCGTATCACCCTGCCACCAGAACAGCATCAGGGGAAGAAAACGGCCACCGTAATCGGTGCTGCCGTCCAGCAGTTTCTGGAGCCACCGATGCTCCAGAGACGCAATGCCGGAATCCTGCCAGCGGCGGGCAAACCAGTACACAGCTGGAAACGCCTGACCTTTGGGGCCGCAGTCACTGAATGTGAAATGGTCACCGGTAGGTCCAGTCATAAAAAGCGGAAAAGTACCTGTTTCTTTAAATCCCGGAAAATCCGCCAGACCGAAATCTGTTCCCAGTGATGATTCCAGGGCGGCAATAGCAAGCACATTGTAGGTAGTGCCGTATTCCCAGTAGGAAGGGCCTTCCACATAAAGGCCGTCGGGCTGGTAGGTCGCCATGGCATAGGGAAGCCCGTCAAGAGCCCGGGCAATCACTTTTTTTGCCAGAGCCGGCTCATGCTCCGCCAGTGCCAGCGCACCGAAAAGCATGCCGCCGTTACATACCTGATTCCAATTGTTGTCCCGCCGTGCCCAATGAGCACGTCCCTGAAAGGAGGGATTCAGTCCCTTAGTGACAATCGCTTCCTGCAGCAGCCCCTTATCTTCTTCAGAAAGCTGTGCGAAAAGCCAGTCATAACCCAGCGCAAAAGCGGTCGTCATTTCAGCAACGTCCAGAAAGTGCGACGGATTCCAATCGGAAAATGAAGCGGCAGCGCGCAGCTCAAGTACTGCCCGCTCCGCATATTTCAGATCCTCTGTAAACAAATAGGCCGTACTGAGAAAAAGCACACGCCTGAGCACTTCGCGGGACACAGACAAAAGCCTGACCCCCTGCTTTATACGTTCCGACGGCGCTTTCTCCAGCATCTTGTCCGCTTCCGCCACGACTACCTCAAGAATCCTGTTTCTGTTTCTGTCAGCGGGGATTTCTTTCCGCAAAGTCTCCAGATCACGGGCAGTAATGAGCAGACGCGGATGACCTGGCGCCGAAGCCAGTGCCTCTTCTATAGACTTTTCCACCTTCGGATCTGCAATGATCTCGGCATCGGTGGCAGCGAACAACAGGCTGCACAGCAGCAAGGGGGTTGCGATAAAAGGCATTTCACATCTCTTTATATTAAATCGTTTACCTGTCTGAAAAAAGCATCCAGAGAAAAGGGTTTTTCTATTATCGCACAGACTTCGGGATCAAAAAGATGCACGCTTGCTTCCTCCTTCGCGAGCGTGGACATGAGAAGTATTTTCCGCTGAGGGCAGTGTTTGGAAATCTCTTCTGCCAATACTGCATCGTCAGCTAAAAACTCTACCGCATTTATAATAAAAAGGTCTATTACCTCATGTTCCAGCGCTATCAGCGTCTTTGCATCTTCGAAAGAAGAAGCCGCAAGCACCGTATATCCGGCTTTTTTGAGTATTTCCACCAATAAGTCACGCAGATCCGGCTCGCTTTCTATGATGCAGACCGTTTTCGTCACCCCGTCAACAGAGGCAGATCTCTTTTCCGATTCAGCCACCGCTCTGTCAGTACAGGCAGGCAAATAAATGATAAAAGCCGCTCCTTCCCCCGGCGTGTTGCGAATATCCAGAAACCCATTGTTCTGTTTGACAATGCCAAACACGACGGCAAGCCCCATGCCCGTTCCTTTACCAGGAGCTTTGGTCGTGAAAAAGGGCTCCAGTATTTTAGACTCAATCGCAGGATCGATCCCGGGTCCTGTATCCTGAATAATTATTTTTACATACTGCCCGGACGGCAGACTTGAGCGCACCAGAAGCGGCTCGTCTTCCAGCTGAACGGTATCTGTAGACACATGCACGACGCCTTTGCCGTTCAGTGCGTCTGCAGCATTGACTGCTATATTGGTCACAATCTGGTTCAGCTGGCTCTGGTCAATATGCACGGGCAGAAGATCGTCTCCCGGCTCCCATACCAGCTGTAAATCGCCGACAAAAAGAGGAGACAGCATGTGGATGTTTTCGGAAATTGCTTTATTCAAATCCAGTACCATCGGGCAAACCTGCTGGTTTTGGCCAAAGGCAAGCAATTTTCCGATCAGCTCAGCGCTGTGCTGTATTGCTGTCTGTATTGACTGAAGATGAAATTGCACTTCCTGAGGCAGATCCCTCTGCTGCGATGCCAATTCAGCGCGCATCCGTATGATGGCAAGCATGTTTTTGAAGTCATGGGCAAAACCGCCTGCCATAAGGCCCAGCGACTCAAGTTTCTGTATTTGCAGCACTTGTTTCCAAAGCTGTTCCCGTTCCATTTCCGCTTTTTTTCGCAAGGTAATATCATGACCGATACTCATTATTTCCATGCCGACACCCGCCCTTTTGGGCACGCTGCTATGCGTCCACGAAACCCATACTTCGGTGCCATCTTTGCAAATATGCTTCTGCGCACTCTCTATATGCTGTGACGGTTCGCGAAGTATGTGCGCTGCAAAATCCTCTACCGAGAACGCGTCAGAATCCAGCAGCACAAAAGTGTCCTGAACCTTTTGACCTATGAGCTCATTGCTGCCATATTTCAAAAAGCGTTGACCGAAGCTATTCATGAAGAGAATCGTGCCGGTATCATCCCACCGGATTATAACGCTGTTCGCATTCTCCACAAGCGTCCGGTAGTTTTCTTCGCTTGTTATGAGCGACTGAGCAAGATGCTCCCGCTGCTCCATCTCTTCGACGAGCCGTTGGTTCGCATTGGTAAGATCCTGGGTACGCTGCTTTACACGTAATTCCAGTTCCATATTAGCGCGATGCAAAGCCGACTGCGATTTACTTAGGGCTTCTTCTGCCCGACGCCGCTCTGCTATTTCATCCTGCAGCCCCTGTTGCTCCCGCTTCAGCAGATTATTTGCGCGACTGCTTTCGAAAAGAGACAAATAGAAACTGCCAATCAGCGCTCCCAGTCCGCACACAAAACTGATTTCTTCCACTAATCTCGATGCATGGGGAAATGTCTCCTCGAGAAAGGGGAAAAAAGCAATTTGCGAATAAAACAGAAGTTCCTGAAAAAGGGAATAGCAGATAAGAAGCGTTCCGGCAAGAACGAGTCGCCGAATGGGACGGGAAGTTCCTAGATGGAAAATTACATAGACAGAAACGCCGCCCCAGACAAAAACAGCCAGAAAACTGCAGGTTACTCGGAAGCCGTGGGCATCCTCCCAGAAAACAAGGGCTATTCTTGCGATTAATTCGAGCAGGGCAGCAAGACCTAGGCCCGACATCTGCAAGAGAAGAAGATTTCGGACGTTGCCATCCTGCGGAAGGGCTGGCGTTTTCGAAGACACTTCGTCGTTTTCGGCCTTTTTAAGCGGATCCATAAAAATCATATCCCCTCTATTTTCTCTTATGCCCCGAACGCGGACTCCTTTTCCTTATTCAGAGTAACACAGGCGGGGCTATGTGTCAAGTCTCTTATAAATGCAGGGTGAGACTACGGAAAAAAGCATAGAATAATTTATTTCGCAGAGATTGGAACACAAGCGGGTCACGGCGAAGACAGTCACTCAGACCCGCAGCGGAAATATGCTCTGTGACATACCTCCTCCTTCAGTCCTACAGACGACGCTGTCATTTCTCCCTTCCGGCGTTATGTCCGCCCTCCGGCGTCATTCCTGCGCAGGCAGGAATCTTAACACGAGGCGTTATTTATAAGGGTCGTGCCGTTGTTGTCAACTACGCGTGAAAATCTTTGAAAGTAAGTATTCTTTTTGTATGTCTTGCAGTCTTTGATGTGGATCAGGGCGATATGCGAATCAAGGCATCAATACCCTGATTAAGATTCCTGCCTTCGCAGGAATGACGAAGGAAAGGCAGGAATGACGGAGGAAAGGCAGGAATGACGGAGGAAAGGCAGGAAT
>ERZ795030.1096-NODE-1096-length-38620-cov-27.631635_pt1 | contig 38620 bp, 31 predicted proteins | sample MGYA00375122_ERZ795030 | MGnify/ENA primary metagenome ERZ795030 (study PRJEB30165, sample SAMN05720146) | activated sludge metagenome | isolation source: anaerobic digester from wastewater treatment plant | place: Japan | collected 2015-04-20 ... | reverse complement strand
GAGGTGGATAGCTAGCCTCTTGCATTTGATTTTTTTTGGTTTTCCATGGGAAACAACAGGCAGAATGGTATTATGATGGACCGGGGCTAAGTTGCAACGAACTTGAAAACCCGATAGGGATTGAAACAACACGAGCATCTTTACGGGCAGCCACATTTAACTTCGTTGCAACGAACTTGAAAACCCGATAGGGATTGAAACTTAAAATAGCAAGCAAACATATTTTTTGATACCATGTTGCAACGAACTTGAAAACCCGATAGGGATTGAAACATTGCGATTAGCTGGGATGGTGCGGAAAGCAAACGTCGTTGCAACGAACTTGAAAACCCGATAGGGATTGAAACCTGTGGAGATGAGCCGAGGCCCGCAAGCTGGCGGAGGTTGCAACGAACTTGAAAACCCGATAGGGATTGAAACCTCCATGTCACCCCAGCGACCAGCATCTCGTCTAGAGGTTGCAACGAACTTGAAAACCCGATAGGGATTGAAACATTTCTGGGTGCTGTAATAAGAAACGATGGCTTTTGTTGCAACGAACTTGAAAACCCGATAGGGATTGAAACATCTGATCAGACCAGCCAGCCGCGGCGTAACTGGAAAGGTTGTCAACGCCGGGATAAAACTGTCCAATTATGGCGGAATAAAACTGTCCAGTTCTACTTAAGTCTTCTGCCCAGCCATATCTCAACGCACCTTATCCTGAAAAGCTCTGAGGAATTATCCCCTGCCTCTTGCGATCCTTAAGTCGATAGCTATCTCCTTTTATATTGACAGTAGTGCAATGATGGAGAATCCTATCAAGAATAGCCGCTGCAATGACATGATCTTTGAAGATGTCTCCCCATTCGCCATAGGACTTGTTTGAGGTGAAGATAATCGAAGCTCTTTCATATCGCCTGGAAACGAGCTGAAAGAAGCAGTGAGCGCCAAAGTCATCAAACGGCAGATAACCCATCTCATCAATAATGATAAGCTGAAACCTCGATAGTTCCCTAATCATCTCTTCAAGTCTCTTCTCTCGGTCAGCTTTTGCAAGACGCTCAATCAGAGCTGAAGCGTTGGCGAATTGAACTCTGAATCCCGCCCTGACAGCTTCAATTCCTAAGGCGATGGCAAGATGGGTCTTTCCCACACCAGGCGGACCTAGCAAGACCACGTTCTCTGCATTATGGATAAACTTTAGAGATGCGATCTCATTGATGACACTCTTATCCAGAGACGGCTGAAATTCAAAATCGAAATCATCTAACCTCTTCTCCATAGGAAAGCCCGCCTTTCGCGTTCTGAGAGCCAAAGACCGAGACTCCTTGCTTCTTAATTCCCGGTCCACCAGATAATCGAGGATCTCGATAGTTGATTTCTTCTCTTTAGCGGCGATCTCCAGATAGTTGTCGAGAACCGACTCAAAGGTCCCCAGTTTCAGGAGCTTAAGATTATGATGAAGTCTTTCGTATTCGAAATTTGTCATCTGCTATCTCCCTCACCAAGTCGATCATAAACAGAAAGCGGTCGATGCTCGACATCTGTGTCCACAAACTTAAGAATTGACGGATTACTATCTCGGAGCGTGCAGTTCTGCTTCAGGATCTCACTCAGAAGCCCTTTGAAGTGCTCTTTGACTCGCATCACTTTTCCATGACCAGGTTGAATCTCGTGAGTGCAGATCTCATCAGATCCAACAATTATCTTAAAGGTCAAGTCAGAAATCTGCAATCGTGCGGTCATCCCAGCGTATCGATATGGAACAGAATAGAGGTTGCCCAGGTAAGAGACGAATGAGTCCCTGGAAATCTTTCGGCTCTCATCTCTGCGATTATGATAGGATGGAGCATTTCCGATCTCCTGGAGACCTTCCTGCCTAAAACGTTCAATCGGAATCTCATGGGTTGTGCCGTTAGGTATCGAGTTTACTCTGGACAGCCATTTCTGAAGCTGGGAGTTGAGATCAGTGAACGAAGTGAACCTGCCTCCCATGAAGAAGTCCTTCTTCACGAACCCCACTGTCCTTTCTATTTTCCCTTTGGTCTGAGGTCGATAGGGACGACACAACCGGGGAATGAAACCGTAGTGCTCGAAGAAGTCCTGGAAATGAGAATTCCAGGTGGAATCCGATGATTTTGGGGCTCGCTTCTTCACGATTTGCGTTATGTTATCATATAGAAGCTCTTGGGGATAACCTCCAAAATACCCAAACGCATTTATGTGGCACTGGATAAGGGTATAAACGTCTATTCGCAGAGTAAATTCGGCATATCTCATTCGCGAATAACCGAGAACCATGGTGAAACAGTAGAGTTTCCTTTTCTCCCCATCGATATCGATGTAACCACATTCTGCCCAGTCAACTTGAGCCTGAACTCCTGGTTTGGTCTCGTAGCGGTATATCGCCGGAACTCCAATTTCAGGCCGGACTTCACGCACGAAATCCTTTACAATTGTATACTTCCCAGTGAATCCCCTATCCTGGATCTCACGATAAATACGGCTAGCAGAAAGAGGGAACTCTTTGAGTCTATCAATTATGTATTCCCTGTGACCATCCAGTTTGCTCGGCTTTTTGGATCGCTTCTGGGGCAATGGGGGAACCTGTGAGTTCAGATACTTCCGCACCGTCATCCGGCTGTGTCCTGTCTGTCTGGCGATCTCGCTGATGCTCAATTCTTCGTTGAATAAATCTCGCAACGTGAGGAACTCCTCCATATCTATCATCCACATGACCCCTGGGTTTCAATCCAGGGAATTGGCAGGTGGACAATTTTATCCCGCCACTATTGGACACTTTTAGACCGCCATTGACAAGGTTGCAACGAACTTGAAAACCCGATAGGGATTGAAACAACATTGCAATCCAGGAGGGATAATGACGAAAGAGCGTTGCAACGAACTTGAAAACCCGATAGGGATTGAAACAATGCAGATTCAACAGCCGCTACCAAGGATTCTCTGATGTTGCAACGAACTTGAAAACCCGATAGGGATTGAAACATGAACGTACTTGAGACCATCTAGAGCGGCCTGTTCACAAGAGCAGGTTCCACGAAAACAAGGAGTCAACTACCGCGTCCTGAAGGGCGCGGCTTGCCTCTACGCAAAAAGTCGCGAGGCGTAAGGGTGGTTGACTCTTCATGCTGACTACACTGTGGCACATATTCGCGTGCTGGCACCCCAGGTATGGGAGGAGAGGTTCATTTGTCATCCTATCACCTAGATCGGTTGCCCGATCTCATATGCCTCCGATACCGTGTCCCTGTATTTGCTTGTACGAGTCAGTTAAGCTGTTGTCTGTTCCTCGTCAAAACGAGGGGAAGTGCCCAACCATATCAAATGGTCTGACTCTAGCAATGGACATCAGGAGGTGAATTTGTGATCATAAATAACTTACGTGAGAGCCCAATTCCTCCCTACCCTGAAGGATGGGGACTCCTTGGGCAACGTGTTGAAACATAGTGGCTTTAACACCATCCCTTTCTGGCAGATCAAATTAACCATGGCACATAAGACACGATATCCTGCGCCTCGTCGATGGTTTTTGTAGACAATTTTGCTCGCAGTTTCTAATAGAAAGTGAAATGTATATATACTATCTACGCAAGCTTAGACTTAATGCGTTTGAACCGGAACGAGATCAAAGCTCTGCTCCTGATAACCAGCTCAGAGAGCGTTCTCCGTCCTCTGGATATCAACGCCCACCTTGGTCTGCGGCGCGGGTCAGTGTCTCGAATAATCACCAATCTCAGGAATAAAGGACTGGTAGACCGAGAGAATTCGGAGATAGTCCTGGCCAAAGCCTCTCCAGCAGACAGCTTCAAAAAGCTCTACTATGCCCATCGGGCCTCTCCCTTCCTGCTTCTTCTCGCGGACGGACGGATTGAGCTTCTCTCCCGGCTGGACCAGAGCACGAAGAGCGCGAAAGAGCTTCATGAAGAGACCGGCATTCCTCTCAAGACCATATACTACTATCTGCACGACCTGGCCCGCTTGGGCGTGGTTGTTACGACCAGGAAGAGAAAACACTCGTTATACTCTTTCAACTATGTCTACTGGGGCGCTCTTAAGGACTTTGTCTCTGCCCTGCAGGATTACGACAAGTCTCGCCTTGTTCCCAGAGACGCCCTGCTCATTAAGATCTATAAAGACAGCGTGCTCTTCAAGAGCCTGCGAGTGCAGGATGCCACCCCCACATCTTTCAGTGCCTATATAGACTACGGGATTGAGCTGGGCCTGCGGGACAATTACTACACATTGCCCAAGAGAGAACTGTCTATTGAGGATGTTTTCATCCACTCCTTAGACTCGGCAGAAGGCCGCTCTCAAAGGCTCTTTTGCATATTGTTCTATTTGAGGAACAGGGATAAATTGCAGAGCGTCCTGCACCCAATGGTTAAGGATATAATGGCGGTTTTGCAGGGAGAAAAGGTCAAAGGCTATCCTTCGATAGAAGATGTCGAGGACAGGGCGGAGATGTATGGCATCGAGCTATGACAAGATAAACCGGAGAGAGGAGGTTAATGAACTCTTCGAACAGCTCGGCCAGGTTCTTGATCGAAAGGTCCAGGTCCTGCTCATAGGCGGGGCCGTGCTGCTGGAGCAGGGACTTAAGGACTCCACCAAGGACATCGATGTGGTCTGCAGAAATGAGAATGATAAGAGACCCTTCTCTTTTCTGCCAGAAGACTGGGATTCGAACTGGTTGGCCCGGAGAAGAGACATGCTCGACTGGGTGTCAACAGGCTGGCTGTGAAGGGTATGCGAAATCTGGACGTCTTCGCTGGCAGGATCTCTTACGACTTCGAATTGAGTGAGCCCATGTGGCAGCGGGCCATCGTGTCCAGGACCTTTGGAGATCTGGTGGTGAGGGACGCTTCGCGAGAAGACATCTTCGTCATGACCTATATCGAAGAGGGTATAGGCAGGCAGGAAGAGGAATTCAGTATGAAGGTGCCCATTGCGGACAAGATTTCACAGCTAGCGAATGAGTATCGGGAGAGGCTGTATCAGAAATGGCTCTTCGCTGAATTATATGGGTGAGGTCCGGCAGAGGTTACGGCCTCTGTGCCTCTGTGTCCCTATAGTTGGGTCAGAGCATAGCGGTTTGTCGCAGAAGCATAAAGGCACAAAGGAATATTTTCTGCAGTACATTACCCACACAATTTAGAGAAGAGCCAGACTCTCTAACGATTCTTAAGTCCAAATCTTGCTGTACCGATCCGAGGTCGCTGTACTATCTCTGGCCATGTTAAGATGGTCTGTGACGCTGTCGAAACCTCTCCAGCTCCAGGAGGTGCTCCCTGCCAGATGAAGGACGAAACGTTCCAGTCACGGCATGGGCTCTCCCGGCCGGACAATAGAGCGTAGAAGGGGAGATCAGCTGGAGATTGCCCCTTCACAGTAGAGGGATCCCGAGGCGCTCGCTGTCTCCATCTCGAACTTCGCCTCCCCCAGGGTGAAGACTTTGATCCCTGGATGGACTAAGATGAAGAATATCAGAGCAGTGAGTAGCATCTTATTCTCCAGGCTCGGCCCAGTATCGGTGGTTGTAGTCTTGGTGCTCTTGGATTCCGTGGTCTCTGAGTTGCCCTTGGTGACATTCTTGAAGAGATCCTCCTGGACCATGGTGGTCTTATTGTTGTCAGAAGGCAATATCTTACCTCCCGAGAAGGAGATGGCTACCATATTGGCGACCATCAAAATCAGGGCGATTACCAGCAACCCTCCCACCATCCCTCGGAGCCGGGATTCAGATTTTTGAGGCTTGAACCACCAATCCCACCAGCTGGTATGCTCTACCCTCAATCGACCCAGGTTGACGTTCGCCGCCTCGAAGAGAGGATTCAGGCGGAGGGCGTCTTTGAGATAGCTCTCTGCCTTCTCCTTCGCCCCCTCTTTATTGGATATAGCTGCCAAATTGGTGTAGGTCTCTGGAAGCTCCTCAGATTTGAGGGCGACCTCATACTCCTTTTTTGCCCCTTCTAGAATCCCCTGATTAAAATATAATAATCCTAAATTATTATGCAGTGCGGCGATGGTCTTCTTTTCCTTCCTCTTCCCTCGGGGCGTAAGCTGGTCGATGTGCTTTTGGATCTCTTCCCTCTCGCAGATGGCCAGACCTTCCTGAAATAGTCTCTTCGCCGCTCGAACGTCGCCCTCTTCTATCTTGATCCGGCCCAGGTTGTTCAAGGCGGAGGCCACCATCAGCTCATAGAAGATCCTATTGGCGAGATCGTCCTGGTGAAGGTTCACTTGGGCTCGAAACTTAATGATCGCCTCCTCAAGCGCCTCTTTTGCAGGAGAGAGCTCTCTCTTCTTGATGTGGGCTAAGCCGCGGAAGAAGTTGGCATGGCCGGTGTTCGCCTCTTCTGAACTTTGGTTATTGATCGCCCTGTCGTACTGCTCTAGCGCCAGGTCAGGCTTGTCCCATTTGTAGTAGGCCCAACCGAGATCGTTTCTGAAGATGCTCTTCTCGGACTTCTTCAAGGCTTCCTGGAGGCATCTCTCTGCTTCAACATAGTTACACTCCTCCAGATAAGCCATCCCCAGGTCGTGATAGGCCCAGGCTAGATGGCCATCATCGTTGGTCTCCTTCTCAAATTCTCTTGCCTCTTTGCCGTAGATCTTCTCGTCGCACCTATTTGCCAGATCGTTGTGGAACTTCCCAGATCTTCCCTCCATTACCACCAGGGACAATTCTGAGATCGCCTCTTTAAACTCCTCCTTCTCCAGATGGATTATGCCCAGGTATCGATGGGCATTGAGGTATTCGGGATCTTCTTTGGCAAGCTCTCTCAGCTTTGAGGCGGCCTGGTCCAGATTCTTGTTCTTTCCCCTAAGAAGTTGGAAGGCCTCACAGTACTTCTTAATTCGATCGGATTCCGCGAGTACCATAATTATTTATTGTGCATATTCCTTATTTGATCCTGTCGCCCCAGGAGGCCTCTTGATGGGATCAAAGAGGGCGGAGGCCCCAATTAAAATTTGTTTTTTAATATTAATAGTTGGTAGGGATGGATGGAGAGGACGACATAAGACCGACCCAACTTCTTTCGCACGGGGACTCTTGGCACCCCTCTCATGAGGCTGACCATCTCTCCTCCGGAAGGATAGAGCCCCTCCTCCACCCCCACCCAGATCCTCCTCTCCTCGGAGGAGAGGTTGATTGCCACCAGGATCTCGTCCTGGTCAAGGAGGCGGGAGAAGGCGATCATGGCGAGGCGGTTTGCTAGGGAGGGATGCTCAAAGGACCTGCCGTCCCAGGATACCTCCCGGAAATGCATCCGACCGTATCGCAGAGCGGGCTGCTCTCTCCTGATCTTGGCAAGGACTTTGATATGCTGATAGAATGGGCTCTGGTCATCGAAGAAGTGAACCCCAGTCGTGTCAAAGGCCCCCCATCTTCCGCCGAATAGGCACTCCCTCACATAGTGATCCTTATCGCCATGGCCATCGAACCCCTGTTCTGTCCCATAGTAGAGGCAGGGTATCCCTGGGGAGGTAATCAGATATCCAAGAGCCGCCAGGACCAGATTGGTTGATTCCAGGCCGTGCATGAACCGCTCGTTCCGGTCATGATTATCCAGGAAGGTGACGAGATGAGAACCGGGTGAGCAGCGATCCTGATAGTATTCCTCCAGCAACAAGTACCTATCTTTCAGCCGGGCGGGATCCCCTCCCTTCTTGAATACCATCTCTAAGGTTTCGTTGAGGGGGAAGTCCAAGGCCGCCTCCAGGGAGAGGAGGCAGTCCTCTCTTCCAGAGATCGGGACTCTCCTGCAGAGGTAGCTCCTCATCTGTTCGTCGTCCCCCGAGACCTCCCCGAAGATCAGGAAGTTGTGCTTCCCGATCCGCCGACAGTACTCTTTAATGGCGTTGCAGAACCGGGCGCAGGGTCCGGGACCAAGATGCCTGGCCGTGTCCAGCCGGAAGCCATCCACATCGCTGATCGCAATCCAGTATTTATATATTTTTATAAGACAGTCCATCACAGAAGGGTGGTCCATGTCCAGCTTCTTATAGGTGGCAAAGTCCCCGTCTTCTATCTCCTCCAGCCCCGCTCCCTTAAAGTCCCTTATGGATCCCCTCTTCTTGTAGTAGAGGGGATTCTGTAGCTCCTGGGGCCAGACGGCGTCATCTTTGCCAAGAATTGCCTCCTTCCTTCTCCAGAATCCGAAGCTGTGGGGGCAGGTGCTTCTGTAAGCCTTTTCTCCGCCCAAATAGGCCCAGTTGTCTCCGGTGTGGTTGATGATAATATCCAGTATGACATAGATCCCTCTGCTATGGGCCTCCTTCACCAGTCTCTTTAGATCTTCCCGGTTTCCGAAGCGAGGGTCTATGGAGAGGAAGTCCTGTATGCCATAGCCGTGATAGGTATCCACCCTCTCCTGCCGATTCTTGAATATAGGGCTGATCCAGAGAGCGTTACATCCAAGATTTTTAATATAATCCAGCCTCCTGGTCACTCCATTCAGATTGCCCCCCTGAAAGATTCCTCCTTGCCTGGGATCTCGGCCTTTAGGGGTGAAGTCGGGATTGAAAGGGGGAGCGTAGCGGCGGCTGTCGTCGAAGCGGTCGATGAGGAGAAAATAGATAAAAATGTCTCTCCAGTCCCTTGGAGAGGGATAGACCTCTCCATGGGGGTCAAAGTCCAGCTCAGAAATCGACTTGGGAACTTCTATTTTTCTGTTCATAAGTCTTTTTAATTCCCTTCTGATCCTAAATAATTATATGGTTGAAGAGATAAGCGAGTGCATAGGTTCCTCGCTATTTCAAGTGGGTAGATTGAACTGCAATTTTCCAAGTCTAGAATATTCGTAGCTCTCAATATGACTCATTTTGCTTTTATCTTCATACCAAACTTCCTGTAAGCCTAATGCGGGCCGAATATGTCACAAATTGAACTTGATCAACGACTCTACTGTTTGTCTCTACTGACCCTTTCTATATCCTTTCTTATACGCCTCCTTTTCTTCATGCGTCATGTCCTTATAGCCATCGTCCTTGGGGCTTCCTCCTTTCCCTTTATTATAACCCTCAGACCTCTCTCTGCCTTTCTTTTCTGCCTCATCTTGAGCTATCTTGGTTGCGGATCTTATTTCCATTTATAACCCTCATTTTATAATGATTTTCATTAAGTGTTTTTATCTCGAAAAACGGATGCAATCCGCTCAACATCTCGCATTGGTCTGTGCTAATACCCATCTTCTGGAATGGGCATGCTTGCGACATAGCCAGCATTTTTTTTATTAATTCTTTATGTTTATATCAATTGCGCCACGCAAATGACACGATTTGAGACGGAGGTGGTGGAGTGAACCCATCCGAGTGGACAATGAGTTAAACCCCCATGAACAAGCCGCTCATGCAAGAAGGATGAAAAACCTGATAAATTAGTCCTTTTTAAATCAATATCTTGATATGGGTGGTGAAGGCTGCGCATTGCTTGGGACCCAGATCCCGATAGTTAAACCAGCCATATACTGCGGATGCAAGAATGCGTCTCTAGAACACGAATGCGAATGAGCACCCATTGAGGATTAAGTTATCCGCCCATATCTGGACGGGTCTTATCATGGAACTGCAGAGAATAAGGTGGTAGTGTGCTGAATTTTCTGTAAATCTTAGCCCCGTATCCACAACTCTTCACTCCTTTATCATAGATAAATACTTTCTACCAGTCAGCCATTCGTCGAATAGGGACACAGAATTAGGCTCTTCGCTGAATTATATTGGTGAGGTCCGGCAGAGAATATGGCCTCTGTTCCTCTGTGGTTGGGTCGAAGCATAGCGTTTCACCACAGGGGCGAAAAGATATAGATTTTTTGCGATTCAAGTTCACCCCCTACAGAACAACGAGCAGCCCCCGAAAACAGGGATATGAAACCAAACCCCTCCCTTGCATTCTTTCGCTATCCGAGCTGATCCAGAGTGCACTCCTCCGGCTCCTTGTCATCCCTCATCCGCAAGAATACCGGAGCTCTCAGGCCGCCGTCATGTGTCCTTTCCAGTGCGGTGACCTGCACCACCATCTTCGGCTCGATCCATACCACTCCCGCCGTTGCTGGCGGATTGGAGAACGGAGGCTTTTCCCTGGGCGAAAAGCGGCCGGTGATATCCTCCAGCTCCTCCTCGGTGAAGCCCGATCCCACTCTGCTGATGTACACCAGCTTGCTCTGGCTGTGGGCGCCAAGGAGCAGTCCGCCAAAATAAGGCGTTCGATCTCCTTTGCCTGGAATATAGCCGCCAACAACCAAATCCAATTTGAGGCTCTTTTTGATCTTCACCCAGTCCTGGCTCCTGGTGCCGGGAAGATAGAGCGACTCTTGCCTCTTGCCGACCACTCCCTCAATCCCCATCTTCAAAGCTGCCTGAAAATAATCCTCCCCTTTCTCGGGAAATGAGTCGATGAGGGTTACAGTCTCGCTATCCTCCAGGTCCTCCTCCAATTCCCTGAACAATATCCTCTTTCTCTCTTTGAGGGGAAGGTGCATCAGGCTCTCTTTATCAAGACTGAGGATATCGAATACCACATAGCTGGCCGGCATGGCGCGGGAGAGGTAGTCTATCTTGATCGGATCGTTCTGATGGTCCCGCTCAGCCAGAGAACGAAAATTGGGAATGCCCTTCTTGAAGACGGTGATCTCGCCGTCCAGGACGCACTCGCCCTGCAGGCTGCCCAGGGCACTGGCCAGCTCAGGGTAGCGATAGGTGATATCCGCCAGCCTGCGGTTGGTGAGCAGGACCCTTTTTTTTGCCAAGGCTATGCAGCGGGTCCCGTCGATCTTCGGCTCGAAGATCCAGCCCTCTCTGCTGAAGGGCTGGCCGGATACAGCCAGCATCGGCTTGATGGGATTCATTTCAGCGAATCTGCCGTCGCCCGCAGGGCCTCCATCAGGCTCTTGGCAGGAGGCTTCTCCTTCTTCTTCCTCTCCGGCACGCTCACCACGCCCTCCATCTTGGACCTCACCAGGGCCTCGATTCTCTTCTTGTACTCATCCTCATAAGCGCTATAATCCAGCTCTCCAGTAAGGCCGCGAACGATCTCAAATCCCAGCTCCATCTCCTTTTCCGACGGCTCGGGAAGCTCTTTCAGGACGGCATAGCCCGACGGGTCCCGTATCTCATCAGGGTACCTCATGGTGGTGGCGGCGATTGCCTGCCGGTAGTAGTGGACTATGACCGGCCTCTCCCGGGAGTGCATGGTTATCCTGCCGATGGCCGCTTTGCCCGTCTTCTCCATCACCGCCCTCAAGAGAGAATAGGCCTCCTCCGAGCGGTCGGGCAGGAGCAGATATGTCTTCTCAAAGTAATGAGGATCAACCTCAAAGAAGCTGACGAAGCGGTCGAGGGCTATGGTGCTCCTGGACTCGGGCTTCGCTTTATCTATCTCCTTTTTCTCTAAAACCACATACTTCTCATTTCCCAGAGGATAACCATAGACGATGTCCGCGAGCATGACCTCCTCCCCCTCCTGGCAGTAGCGTTTGAAGGATATGGGGGTCTTGCAGGCTTTGTGAAGCATGCGAAAGCTTATGCGGGTGTTCCTGATCATGGAGACGGCTTTGACCGGAATGTTGACCAGACCTATTCGCAGGCTGCCTGACCATATGGTTCTGGGAGGCGCAGAGGGGATTGGCTCCTCGTCCTCCGCCCCATCTTCCTCCTTTCCTGCTGTCTTTTCGACCAGCTGCACTACCTCTGCCATAGAGTATTATTAACCCTGGATTGTACAAAATCTTTTGCACCTTAGGCCATTTTTTTAGCCACCCGCAAGAGGCATATGCTCTCGGCACAATCTGGATAATGTGAATTTGGAGGAATGGAATCTGGAGAACATGAGAGAGATCCCCGGCTGGGAGGGTCCTGTCAGTCTCTCGGAGGGGGCTTACCGTTACTCGAAATATATACGCTGGATAAGGCTGTTCATCAATGCACAGATCGATGAGGAAGTGGATGGCGGAAGAATAGCCTTTTCCGGCGGCGCCGTCGGAGACTGTCCAAGCTTTGAGGTCAGACGAGAGAACGGCCAGTGGATGCGCTATGAGATTGAAATGGCCTGGACGCCAAAAGGAGAGCCCGTTCTCAGGCTGAGGAACTATTCCTGCTGGGATCTGGTGTACGACCGCATCTCCGATGGCACTCAGATCGATGAAAAGATCGAGACGATATGCGATCTGGCAGAATACCTGGAGAGATGTCTATCCTGAAAGAACGCTTTGATGTAGCTGTCATCGGCGCCGGCCCGGCAGGCTCCATGGCCGCCAAGTATGCCGCCAAATCGGGAGCTAATGCGGTCATTCTGGAGGAGCATCCAGCGGTGGGCTGGCCGGTGGAATGCGCCGGCCTCCTGGGCCTGGGCGCTCTGGCGGAGTCGGAGCTGCCGGACAGCTCCTTTGTCCTGAGGAAGATAAAAGGGGCAGCGATCTATTCCCCTGGCGGGAATCGATTGGACTTCAAAGCCAAGGATCCAAGGGCAAGTGTAGTGGACAGGAGGCTCTTTGACCGGGCGGCAGCCTGCGAGGCCCTGCATGAGGGGGTGGAGATGAGGCTCTGCTCGCCGGTCAGAAGAATAAGACGGGAGGGGGATGAGAGCGTTCTCTCCCTTGGGGGAGGAGATGAGATCAGGGCATCGATTGTCATCAGCGCAGAAGGAGTCAGGGGCAGGCTGGCCCGGCAGGCGGGGATCATGCCTCCGGAGTTGGTTTTGTCCGGAGCACAGCTGGAGCTCCCGTTTGCAGTAGAGGACCCAGAATCGTTGGAGGTGCACCTGGGAGCGGCACCAGGCCTCTTCGCCTGGGTGATACCCACAGGAGAAGAGACAGCCCGCATCGGCCTGTGCGCCAGAGAGAGGGGATGCGAGCATTTGAAGAGATTTCTCGGGCAGGAGGTGATAAGGAAGAGGATCCTTGGATCGGCAACAACGATAAACGTAGGCGGCCTGCCGCTTGGCCCGCCCCCGGTGACCGTCGCCCATGGCCTGCTGGTGGTGGGCGATGCTGCCGGCCAGGTCAAGCCCACCTCAGGAGGAGGGATCTATCCCGGACTGGTGGCGGCCAAAATCGCAGGTGGCGTGGCTGCAGCTGCTGCAATGGAAGGCGACGGCTCTGCCCAGAGGCTGCAGGAGTACGACAGGATCTGGCGGGCTAATCTGGGCCGGGAGCTTGAGATCGGCATGAGGGCAAACCGGATGCTGAATCGAATGAGCGCAAAAGAATGCGACGAGCTGGTGAATTACCTGGCCGGAAGGCCCGGGCTCATCAAAACCATAGAAGAGCATGGGGATATCGACCGGCCCAGCAGTCTGATGATCAAGATGCTCTTTCATTTGGACTGGGATGGCTTGAAGCTGGCCGGACTGCTGCGCCATCTGCTGAGCTAGAAGGCTTAAGTTTGCCATTTCCCATCTTCCAACAAGATGCGGGGTGAATCCCTTCAGGCCATTGCCAAGCAAGACCTAATCCAGAATTAAAGAATAGTCATTCCAAATTTGGGTCGCGTACGTGGTATACTGAAAAGTGCTAACCAGTGACGCAATCAATGTTTGCTGCCAAAATGAATCTCATGCGTTCGATTCTCGTGATAGTTTTCAGTAGTCCTCACCCGCGACCTAATTTTGAGTCCTTCCCAGAATGATTTTTATAGAATGTTATGCACAAACTACATCGATGTGGCTGAGGACACCAGAATCAATTGAGAAGGTTATCTGGGAAGCGCCAATGGAACCGCTTTCTGACGATGCAATAGACCTCCTAGTGAGGGATATTAAAAAAAGAGAGAGAATAATAATAAATTCAGACGAATTAAAGAACGGATTGCCAATAATTAGTATAGGTTTGCCAGAGGTTTGGGATCTTGTTGATCTGTACCCACCCGGTGGATTGCCCCAATCGATGAAAGTGAGACTCAATGAATCAGATTTTTATATTGTACGCTTTTCTTGTTCATTTAGGCCTAAACCAAATGGGTGTAATATAGATTGGGCTCGATTCATAGTGCAACTTTATCCTGGCGACGAAGGGCAACCTATTGCCTTTGACCTGTATCCCTCGATGGTTACCCAAGAAGTTAAACATAATGTTAAAGTGACTCTGAGCCCAACAATCAGGTTTCAGGAAGTGGAAGCTGGCTTGGGTTGCATTAATTTCGGAATAGAGTATGTTGAGCTTAATCCAATAATTAGCGCAAATGGTGTGGGGGAGGATCAAATCAGTTGGGATTATCATGAAGCCAAAGGATCAAAGATACAAGGAAGCAGACTAATGCATATGTTGCTCAAAGTGCCAAAGGGAATGAAGCCTGTTGTAGCGCGTCTCGATCTCATTGCAGATGTAAAAATACGTGAACAGTTTCTTAGATTAATTCCAGGAAAAAAAGAAATCACAGCAAAAACACTTAGATTAAAGCTTATTGAATGAAAATATAACACGGATCCGCGATTATGTTTGATAATTATGATATTCAAGTTGCATTACTAAGGGCACAGGATGCCATTAAAATTTTTAAAAAAGAAAATAGCGACAGTGCATTAAATGATTCAATCCAAAGATTAAATGAGCTCCTAGTAATAAATGAAAAACGAAACCATTTGCAAAAATATGATATCAATTTTCGCACAATATGTGAATTAGGCAAACTATTTCAGTATCGATATGATAAATATGGAGCTGAAAGAGATCTGAGTTATGGAATCTATTACTATGAACTTGCAGAGAAGCTAGTGGGTGAACTGCATCCAGATAGGCCCAGCATCCTAAATAGCTTAGGTAATCTACTACATGAAAAAATTTTGTACGAAATGAATTCAATCTTTCTCGAAACTGCTATCGAGCATTTCAAAAAAGCTGAAGAATTTTATCAAAAAACGTTGGCTTTTGAATCCATTGATCGTAAGAATCGACCTATTATACTTAACGGTTTAGGAAGAGCTTTGCATGAGAGATATGCAGCTGCCGGAAATATAAAGGATTTGTATGATGCAATAGAGACTTATGAAAAGGCCCTTAGGCTTTCTTCTAGCGATGCACTGATACGTTTAATAATCCTCAATAATCTGGCCCTGAGTATTAGAGATCGATTCGATCATGATGAAAAAATAGCATATCTTGATGAAGCTATTAATATTTGGTATGAAACTTTGAGTCTTGCCAGAGATCCAAAATATATGCCAATTCTATTCAGTAATTTAGGAGAAGCTTTAAGATATCGCGCAATTTTCTATTACAGTCACCTGCAAAAGGATCATGCAATTAAAGATATTGAAGATGCGATAAGATTCTCACAGAAAGCTGTGGATTCAAGTCTAAATAAATCGATTGATAAGGCGACCTATTTAGGTAACTTGGGGAATCAGCTAAGCGAAATGCATAGATTTTTGAGGGATTCTTCTAAACGAGATGAAGCAAATAAAGCGTTAGAAAAATCTATTTCAATTTTTAAGGAAATAGTTGATATTTTTCCAAGAGAATCCATAGCCAGGATTGGCTCACTCAGTAATCTAGGGCTGGCTTTAAGAGACAAATATAATCTATCTGGAGATGTATCGTTCTTACTCAGGTCCTTCTATGCATACAGAGAAGCAAATGAATCTATGAATCGTTCAGCAATTATTGCTTCTATTACCTACAAGATCGGCGTGCGCAAGAGATTCGGTTTTATTGATGATATGCTCGTCGAAACAGCCATTAGGCTGAATAAACTAGCTGCCCAAGACACCCTAATTGAAGGTATAAAAGAGGTAAATTGGGGAAGAGAAGCAATGATCTATTCAGAAGGTGCCAAATCAAGCATACTTTCAGGGCTACTCGGCAGACGTGATATGCCGGTGCTTGGATGCATTCCGTCTGATTTAATAAAAAGAGAGAAAAAACTGTTGAAAGAACTCAATACTATTGACCTGCTAGAGCTATCTAAACTCGGTGAGCTTCCTATAAAAAATGAGAAATCCAATGCAAGATCAGCCAGACTTAAAAAAAGCGCGGATTTGTCAAGAGAGCTAGCAGATCTCTGGAGACAAATTGAATTATTCGGTCCTGAGTCAAGAGAATATGTAGCATTGCGAAGAGGAGACAAGCCCTCATGGGAGGACCTTACGAGTCTAATTAAGAACTCTTCGACTGCTTTGCTTTCACTTTTCCCTTTAGCTCAAGAAACAGTCCTATTTATATTGCGAAAAGATTGGAGCGAGCCGACAATGCTGGAAATTTCTATAGGTAGTGAAGCTCAATTAGATATTTGGCGTCGATTTCAAAGAGAAATACATCTGTATAATTCTGCTTTGAATCTCAAAGAAACCTGGGATCGTGATCTAATTCTATTATTAAAAAAAGCATCTAATTATTTAGATGGGATCGATCAAGTTATCGTTAGCCCTGGGAGGTTTGGATGTCTATTACCCTGGGAGGCTTTGTTCCAGAAGGCAGGCGTCAATGTTAATCTTACAACTATCCCAAATTTAAAGATCTGGTCTCTAATAGATAACCAACCAAGTGATAGTGGTCCTGCATTAGTCATAGGTAATCCAAATGGAGGAGACGATCTGATTTATGCAGAGGAAGAAGCCAGGCAAATAGCCGAATTATTGGGTGTTACTCCTCTTATTGGTCCCCAAGCTACGAAAGAGATCGTATTTGAATGTTTGCCTGAGGCAAATGTCGCTCATTTCGCAACACATGCTTATTTCTCATTAGAGAATCCACTTGATTCAGGCATCATACTTGCAGATGGTGTCTTAACAATCAGAGAAATTTTAAAACTTGACATCCACCTCAAACTTCTAGTACTATCCGCATGTGAGTCAGGAATGAACAGTTCTTTAGGTGGAGACGAGATGGTTGGATTGGCTCAAGGTTTCATGCTTGCTGGAGCGAAATCAATGCTAGTCAGTTTATGGAAAGTAAATGATCTATCCACGGCATCTTTGATGAAGTCTTATTACACTAGATGGATTAATGAGGAAGCAAATAATGCAGAAGCATTGCGTTATGCAATGGAAGAAATTCGCAATATTGATGAAAATAAATGGAATTACACATATTATTGGGGTGCATTCACATTAGTTGGAGATGTAATAAAATACAAATAGATTAAAATTTGTTATACATATCAAATTTGTTCGATCCGGCTGTTGCCCAGCTCGTCCTCCACCACCAGCAATGTATTGTCGAACTGCCCCTGCACGTCGCTGATGTGGCTGATGGCGATTATCTGGGGAAAACGCTCTTCTAAGCTTCTTAACATCTGGATCATCTTCTCCCGGTGCTCGATATCCTGGCTGCCGAAGACCTCGTCTAATATCAGGAAGGAGTAGCTCTCACCATCCGGGCCGAAGCGCATCAAGTACTCGCTTATGGCCACCCGCACCGATACGGCGATCATATCGATCTCCCCGCCGGAGTAGCGGGAGATGGGGTAGTAATTGCCGCCGTCCTCGATCTGAATGTTGAAGTCGTCGTCGATCTTCAGCAGGCTGTACTTGCCTGAGACCTCCTCCAGGATCTCGCTGGCCGCTTTGGCGATATCGTTTTTCACCCGGATCAGAACCTGATCCATAAAATCGTTGACAAGGCCTCGGGTCATCTCCACCACCTCCAGCCTCCTCGAGGTCTCTTCCAGCCTCTTTTGGTGCTCCTTCTTTCTCTTCTCCTCTTCTTTCAATCTCTCCAGTTCCGCCTCCAGGACGCCAAGGCGAATCCTCTTATCGGACAGGTCCTTTTGCGATGCCACGAGATTCCTCTCCCCCTCTGCCAGGGCAAGCTTTGCCAACTCATGGATCTTCTGGCTGTAGGCTAGAGATTCAATCTCCGCCCTTATCCGGGCGATATCCAATTGCCTGGCTTCCAGGGCACCTTGAGACTCGACCAGCTTTTCTTTGACCTCCGGCTCAAGAGCCAGCCGGATTTTGATTTTATTGGCCTCTTCCTCCGCCTGGGCCAGCTTCTTTCTCTCTGCTATTAACGAGCTGTACTCTTCCGGATCAAAGCCCAGATCCTTGACAGATCTCTCCAGCTCCACCAGGGACCAGGAGGCTTTTTCTATCTCCCTCCTCTGAAGAGCAATCTTCTCCTCCAGAGCAGGGATCTCCTTTGTCCTCTCCAGAAGGGTGATAAACTGCTCGTGCGGGAACTTGCAGCTCTCCCACAATCTTTTAGCCTCGATATATTGAGATTCTGAGTAGCCCAGCTCTCTGATCTGCTCCTCCAGATGCTCCCCTCTCTTGGCCAGTGTCTCTATCTCTTCTTTTATCGCCTCCCGTTCCAGTACCCTCCGGGGCAGCTCCTCTTTTCGCACTGCCAGGCCCTGGCACTCCTCCGCCATTGGCGCGAGCTTTGTCAGAGCGGCTTCGACATCCTGGAGCCTTTTGGCGTCAAAGGAGACAGGACCAAAAGATCCGACCATAGCCATGATCCCTTCCATCTCTTCAGTGGCCTCTTTTATCTGCAAATCGGCATTTCTCATATCTGCCTGCAGAGCAGAGCGCAGGCTCTTTTTGGCATTCAGATCCTCAAAGGCCCCGGCCAGCCGGCTACGAGAGCTTGCCACCCCCTCGATCTTCTCAGTAAGTGATCCTGCCAATCCCTTCAGCTTCTCCCTCTCCTCTTTTGCCTGGGCCAGAGCGAACTGGTACTTTCCGAGGAGCAGATCCCTCTGGCCCTCTATAGGCCTCTCGCAGGTGGGACAGAGCCCCTCACTTCCTAAAGATCTGACCTTTTTAAGTGCCCTCTCATTTTCCAGATACGTATTCTCTTGAACCTTCAGGCTCCCTCTGAGATCGGCTAAGGCGTTATTCAGCTCGGATCCGAGAGAATCAAGGTCCCTGTCCTGCCGGCGCAGTTGTTCCTCTCTCTCTTCCAGGTCTCCCAGGCCCAGAAGATTCTCCCGGATTTTTGCTGCCGCCTCCCGCAGGGCTGCTATCCTGCCCGCCAGGGCCTTTTTCTGGCTCTCCAGAAGGTCAAGCTCTCGTTGCCGTTCTTTCTCTCCGGAAAGCTTCGTCTGCTCAACTTTCAGCCTCTTCTCTTCTTCTATTGCCGGCCAAAGCTCTTCGTACCTGGCAGACGCTCTTTGCAGATCCTCTATAGATCTGTCCACTCGGACCAGGTTCGACCTTGCTCCTTGTAGCCTGATAGCATCCTCTTTCTGGCTCAGGCTGATTTTGGCATACCTCTCTCGCAGCTCTTCCAACCTGGCCAGGAGCACTTGAACCTCTTTGTAATCCTCTTCCTGGGGCAGAAGCTCATCGAGCCTGGCCCTATCCCCTTCAAGCTGCACGAGCCTCTTCTCATCCTTCTCCAGAGCAGCTCTATCTCCCTCCAGTCGAGACTTTGCCACTGCTATTTTCCTGGAGATCTCCTCGTACAGGTTCCTCCTGGGCTCAAGCAGCTCGAGCCTTGACAGGACTCCGGTCAGCCTATCCAGAGCGGGACCGATCTTTTCGAGAAGCCTCTTTGATGCCTCGATCTCCTTCAGACGCCCTTCATCTCTGGCTACGAGAACCTCCAGGCTCCTGGCTTCCTCCTGCAGCCGGGAGGCCCTCTCCGCCAGAATGCCATAAGAGTTCATCTTCTGGTTAAGAACATCCAGTTCCATGAGCCGCAACTCCTTCTCCCCCAGCAATTGGGCTTCGCATCTTTCCCCCTCCACCAGCCCCTCTCTGACAAAGGATATCTCCCGTGACGCCTCCATCAGCCGGGCCTGGACCTCCCCGATCTCCCCCAAGGCTCCGGCCAGCCGGCTTCTCTGGTCTTCAAGGCTTGATCGATCGGATTTGATCTGCTCCAGGGCGCTCTCCTTGATGTCCTCAAGGCCGAGGAGCTTGAGCAGATACTCCCTCTTTCCCATTCCGCCCTCTTTGAGGAGGTTGTCCAGGTCCTTTTGCCGGGCGTAGAAGGTCTTCATGAAATCCTGATAGCTGATCTTCAGAATATCCTCCAATCTCTGGTCGACCTCCTTTGTGCCGGCGGCAATCCTCTGCCCGTCCAGGAATAGAAATGCCTCCGGTGACATATTCTTCCCTTTCATGGAGCGGTAGATATCCAGCTCCCTCTTCCCCAAAGAAAGGGAGAGCTTGACCTCCACAGTCTCCGCATCACCTGCCCGGGAGTTGCGTATGAAGTCCCTCTTTATGCTCGAAGCCCGGCTTCCATAAAGAGACCAGGCTATGGCCTCCACAATGGTGCTCTTGCCGGCGCCGTTGCCCCCCACGATGCCGGTAAGCCCATCCTGAAACTCCACCTCCGCTCGGCGGAATTTCTTGAAGTTATGCATGAAAAGCTTGTTAAGGTGCATCTGTAGTCTCTTTTTGCCTGGCTAGTACTGCCATTTTCATAACAACTGTCCCGTAGCTTACCACCTCGTCCTTGATAGTCTCCGGTATCAGATTCGCCGAACGCCTCTCCCCCAAAAACCCGGCGAAATCCACATGAAGCATCCTTCGGTCCACCGGCCGCTCAATTCTGTCCTCTTCATCGCAAAAATCCAGCCGGATCTTGAAGTAGATCGCTGCCCCTCCCAGGCGGTTGAGCTTTCCCTGATCTATGCTCCTGTAGGCCACCCGGTTGACGTTCTTTAAATTTATCCGAACCATCCGATCTGAAATTTCATCCTCATGGCACATATCCATGATGATCTCTGCTATCTCATCGGATCGCATGCCGCTGCAGTCTATCGGCGGGTGGTCTATCATGTAATTGGGCTTTACCGGTACATTGGATGCTTTTCCAGTCTCCAGGTCAACGAGAAGCATGCCTTTCACATCTCGGGCCTCTCCGAAGTTGAAGTACTCCACCGAACCGCTATAATAGGCATTGGCAGCAACCTGGGCCTGGCCGTGATAGTGGCCCAGAGCGATATAGTCGAAGTCGCTTTTCAGGAGGCTGTCATTCAGCTCGTGCTCGCCCACGCTCCTCATCTTCTGGTTTTTCAGAGACTCGACCATGCCGTGCATCACCAGGACATCCCTTCCCGAGCGCTTGATTTCCCCGAATTCCGTCAGGTAGTCCTGCGGCTCCAGGCAGAAGGGAATGCAATGAAAACAGTGGTCGCCCACCTCGAAGCGCTCATAGCTGTAGCGCTGGGCGATATGCACATCCCTCAAACCCTCGAAGAGCCGGAAGGGGCTGGTCTGGTTGAAGCTCTTGGGAGCATCGTGGTTGCCGCTGATTATGATCACTGGAATTGCTGCCTCCACCAGCCGCTGCAGCCCCCTCTGGAAGATGAACAGGGGCTTGATCTTGGGCCGGACGTGATGGAAGACATCTCCTGCATGGACCACGGCATCGGGATGAGCCCTGATTATCTGCTCGATCGCCTTTTCAAAACCGGAGTAGACCATCTCCTCTATCCTGTTCTGGCCGTGCTCATCCAGGCGGCTGTAGCTGGAGAATCCCAGATGAGAATCGGCGAGGTGGATTATCTTCATGGCAGGAAGGGCTTAAAGCCTCCTCTCTTTATGAGGCCTTCGTCTTTCTCCTCCTGGTTCAAACGGCGCAGGTAATCCTCAAAGCGGTGGATCTTGGCAGGCACGGGGAAGGGGATCTTCAATGTGGAGACCACCGCCTCTCCCTTCTCCAGGGTCTGGATCTCTATGTCCATGGAGGATAGATCCTGCTTGGCCGACTCCTCTAATTGCTGGCGATCATTTCTGTCTCCCAGGCCCATAACCACCAGGGTATTGAACTGAGAGAGGAGCTGTCTGTCTATCAGCTTTGGCTGCTGGGTGATGGCGCACAGACCCACCCCGAACTTTCTGCCCTCCCGGGCAATGCTCTCGAAGCGGGAGATATTGTTTCCTCCGCCCAAGACCCTTTGCGCCTCCTCGATGGTGATAAGGCAGTTCTTTCTCTCCCCCGACGGGTCTTTCTTGTACTCCTCCAGTATATGTCGGGAGAGAACGGAGAGCAAGAAGAGCTCTGAGCGGTCGCTGATCCTCGGTATGTCCACCAAGACGACATCGCCCTTCTGCAGCCGGGCTATGATGTTGTCAAGGCTCGACCTCTTCTTTATGTATTTATTTCTCTCCAGCTCGTTCTTGATCCTCCGGGTCAGGACCATGATGGTGGTATCCTTAAAGCCATCCTGCACCATCCTGGCCAGGCCCTCAGGACGCTGAATCTCCTCCAGCCAACTGCCCGAGTCCAGAATCCTGGATATGGCATCCAGGGCATCCCTCTGGGGCGGCGACCAATCGTATAGAAGCGCTATATCTTCAGGCCGAATGTTGCTCTCAGCTATCGCCAGCTCCTCCACATCCGGATCAGAGGCATTCTTTGGATCTGTGGAGTAGCAGGCCAGCCCCTCTCGGTACCTCTTGAGGTGAACCAGCCCTCTTGTCAGGTCTTTTCCCTTCAGATACTCTCCATGAGGATCAACGATCAATAGGCCGAACTTCGACTCTCCCCGAGCAGCCAGCCGCATGCATGAGGCGGCAAAGACCTTCATAAAATTGGATTTTCCCATGCCGGTGGTGGCGAAAACGCCCATATGATGGTCCATGGCATTGCTGTGCAAAGAGACTGGTATATCTTCGACTAGAATCGAGCCGTTTCTCAGGTATCCCACCTCTATGTCTCCCATCACCGCCCGGAGAAACCCGAACTCCTCCTTCTCAGCCCGCTCCACCGGCGAGAACTTGGTGGGCAGGGTCCTGGCCTTCCTGAAAGCCCCGTCCGAGGATACGCAGCCTAGTGGCTCTGCGATCACCCGGTTGAATATCTGGTCGTCATCATAGAACTGGGTGCCCCTCATGGTGGTATCCCAGTGGCCATCATAGTTAGAGCTGTGCTCGATGTTCAGAATCCGCGCCAGAAAAGTGAGGTCGCGATCCCGAATGGAGAATATCTGGCCTACCTCCACCCGATCCTGGTATGAGTCGTAGGGTACGATGAAATGGTACTCTCTGACGCTCTTGGAGAGAATGCGGTAGGTAGTCCTCTCATTCTCTATCACCAATCGATCTGAATCTCGCTCTGCTCTCTCCCCTCTGATATGATCGATATCTAGCTTCGGCGTCACCATATTTATCCTTCTTTTGGCTTTTTTATTGTCTCATCTATTGCAGCCCAAACAGCCTAGATTCTCTGGTGCATCTCCAGGATATCATGATAGTCCTGCATGAGCATTGTTATCTGGGACGGGCTCAAACCCTCTCTGCATAGCATATCTCTCAGCTTCATCCTCAAGGATATCCCCTCGTTCTCTGCGATTTTTATGTCCCGGTGAGCCCGAAAGAGGGCATGAGGGTAGCCTGGGCACTCCGCCGAGGTTGAATAGGATGATATACCGGCCAGTGTTTGCTCAATTTTGCCGGCCAGGTATGCGGGGACATCCACCCGGAAGGCATGATCGCTCCAACCGGTGAATCGGACGATGTAACTCTCCCCTCCCCATTTGCCCGGACCTCGATTCACTTTCTTGTCCTTCAGGTTCAAATACCAGGGAGAGTTGGGCAGGATCATGCTTCCTGCCTGATTTGTATGGTGCATGAAAGGAAGCGATATGCCCTCGCCCCAATAGAGCGAACTGGACTTGGCCACCGCCAGGAGGGCGACCTCTTTCTCCTCTGCTCGCTCGAAGACACGAGAGAGAGCTGCTCGCAGGGGCTCGAATACATCGAAGCTGCCGTCATAGAGGATTATGTCGCCGGGATTTGCCTCGTTGATGGCGTCGTCTATGGATACGTACTCCTGAAGCTCGCGGAAGTAAGTGGAGAGCCTATCCAAATCCTCTTCCGCGAGGCGGATCTGATTTTGGCCCAGGCGCCTCAAATGGGGCTCGAACTGGTCGGCTGAAATTGCCGGATCGGCAAAGAATATATCATTAAAGGTGATGACCGTCCTCTTCCAGTCTCTTCCCTGATAGACCACATAGCCAGAACGGATTAGATTGATGCTTGCCACAGACCAGCCGCAGACGGAGACATTGGAGCCGTCTATGGCCAGTATCCTCCCCTGGAAGTCAGCTGGCTCGATGGGGATAAAATCGCTGCTATGCACTCCTGTCTCCCGGCAATATCCATCGATCCCGTCTAAGGCGATGTGATCCTTTATCAGCTCAGCCACAATGGAGAGGCGCGAGTCGCTCAACATTCAGGCCAAGTTGAAACCGGCAAGGCATATATGGATTGCCGTCTCAGCTATAGGCAATTGATCCGTCACAAGGCAGTAAAAGGGCAATAAGGAGGGAGGCAAAAGTCTGTGATGTAGGAGGGAAAAAGAATTCTGACTTTTGCCAATACGCTATACTGCGATTAACGAATATATACTTTTCGGTATTCGTTCATTAACGAGGCCGAAATATATAGATGAAAATATCTTTGGCACAAGAATTATTAATGCGCAGAATTCATTACATTATTGGAGTTTTATTAATTATTTTGAATGGCCGCAAAAGCATCCACTTTCTCCAGCTGATGCCCTCTCTTAATCCCTGTCAGTTCTGATTTTATCATCTGATAGATGCCATAGATCGTTCCCAGCATTGCGGGAGCGAGAAAGAATCCAAAGACCCCGCCCACAAGCCCTCCGCCCAGAAATGCGAGCAGCACCAGCATGGGATGGATCGACGATCTGGCATAGACGATATAGGGCCGGACGACCAGCTCCACTGCTGCCACCAGAACCGAGGCCGCGAAGAAGAAGACTGCTGCCTCCATCGGCCCCATCTCAATATATCTGGATATGGCGGTCAAGAGGAAGACAAGCCAGGTTAAAAACGGCACCACCCCTGCCAGGAGTATTATGCTGGCCATGGCCAGGGGCCTGGGAATGTCGAAGAGATAGAATATGGGAACGGAGGCGATCGCATAGACCATGGCGGTGGAGATGCTGCCCGTATAGATGCCGCTTAAGATGCCATCAATTCTGCCCAGGCATCGAAGCTCAAAATCCCCCTTCTTCTGCCTCAAGAAGTCTACCGTTGCCCCGAGGAGCCTATCGCCATCCACCAGCAGGTAGTAGCATACGCAAAAGGCTATTAAGAGATTCAGAAGTCCGAGGGTCAGCGTCGTTCCCAGATCGAATACCGGCAGGCTGGTGAGCATCGATAGTCCTATTCCCATCAGATTGTCCATGCCTCTGGAAAGCTCATCGAAGATGAATTGAGGAATGTAAATGCTGGATATGAACTCCTGGCCAGTGGCTACGATCTGCGCCCGATGGCTCTGCAGCCATCTGAGCTGAGATGCTGCCTCAAAGACCCCGGCAGCAAATATAATGGATAATGGGGCGATGATGCAGATAATAGCCGCCAGAGAGCCAATCTGTCTTCTCTTTCCAAACAGATCCCTCACCGGACGGCCTAGATAAGTGAAGACTATTCCCAAGACAATGCCGTCCTGCAGCGGCCAGAGGAAGTAAGAGGAGAGAAGTATGAGAAGCAATGTTACGGCGAAGAGCCAATTTCTATGGCTCCATAGACATGACAGATCATTCTCCATCTCTGATTCTCAATTAGAGCTGCAACGATATGAACTTTGGGATGAACAGGACTTGCCCAGCCATTTGCCTCAAGTACGGTAGCGTCTCAGCCATTCCAGAGCCGATCTGGCCTTCAAGCCCAGACCGCAAAATCTGGCTCCAGGAGGCAGGCCTTCTCCCTCTGAGAGCTCGACAAGCTCCTTTTCGTCTATTGCGCCCTCCTCCTTCAGCATATAGACTCTGGTCCTGAATGCCGCCAGAAGAAATCCGTAAAGGAGCGGCCCTATTATGAATCCGAGAAATCCCACCACAAAGATCGGCGCAGCGAAAGCGAGGAGGGTGATGGAGGGATGGATCTTTGCGCCCTGGCTGGCGAGCTTTGGACGGATGACGTTCTCAGGGATGGTATTGATGAAGATCAGACTATAGATGAACAGACCTATGCCCGACAAGTAGTTCCCGATCAGGAGGAAATAGATGCATATGGGCACGAAGATGATCGGCGGTCCGATCATGGGCAATAGGGCAAATATGGCCGTTGTCAAGCCCCATAGGAAGGGATATGAAACCCCAAAGAGGGCAAATCCAATTGCAGCAAGCAGTCCGGTTATCAGGGAGGTCAATAGGTAAACATTGAAAAGATTATTATAAATTTTATTCAGCTCCCCCATAAAATAATTCATCAATTCCCTCTCAGGAAGGATAAGCAAGAATCCCTTTACCGCGCTGGAACCTCCGATGAGAAGGTAATAGGTGATCATTATGGCCACAAAGAACTGGGACATAAGCACAGGCAGCTCGCTGATGAAGCCTGTGGCTAAATTGGTGGCTTCAAATGCAATCTGTGGCAGCAGATCGGAGAGGATCCTGTCTCTGGGGGCCTCGATGAAAGGCCTCACCATCTCCCTCAATCGCTCTACAGTCTCATCTGCGGTTGACTCTGAGACGAGATTATTCAAGACGACATGCAGGGTGTCAAAGGATTCTTCGGTCTTCTGGGTGATATAAATGTCAATGGACTGAACGATATCCTCCTGAGAGGAAAACAGGCCCGATGTCTCTGTGGCAATGGCGTTAAGGGCACTGGAAAGAAAGATCATGAAAAACAGGACGACCAGGAGCAAAGACATGAACGCCGATAAATTCTTCCTTCCAGTCAGGCAATAAATCCGAGAGTAGACCGGAAGCAGGACGAAAGCGAAAAAAAAGCTCAGAAGCAGAGGAGCAATGAATGCTTTTGTGACATACACTGTGCTGATAAAGACAATGAGAAGTACAGCGGATGCTAATAAGTTGAATCTCTTTGACCCCGGCATGTAAGCTATCCTTTAGCTATTCTAAAATATATAATTTTTTGAGGGGCACCATTATGCTCCACCAGCCTTTGAATCTTTATTTATATGGCTCTCTCTTGGTGCTGCCTTCGCCTGCCTCCGTCCCACCATCTGGGCGACAAGGTGCGCTCCAAAGAGGCAGATCAAACCGCTCAGATAGATCCACAACATCAGGATGACTACAGTGCCCAGTGAGCCGTAGACCAGCATATGATTGGAAAGGCCGCTCTCCAGATACCAGGCAAAGCCCATCTTGGAAAGCTCCCAGCATAAAGTGGCCACAAATGCCCCAAAAGCGGCGTCAGACCATCTAATATCCACCTTTGGAGCCCACCAGTAAAGGATGGTGAAGGCGATGAAGATCACAACATCGGGAAACAGTCTGTACAAGAGCTTTGACTCCAATGGCATATGATAAACACCCCCTTCGCCCAGCAACAGGCCCAGGCTAAAGTCCAGGAGTCCGATCAGGGAGACTACCACCATGGAGAGGATGATCAGTCCGATAAGGAGGCTCCCGACCATGGCAATGCCTACTAAACGCCATTCCAGAGGATTTCGCCCTTCGGAGTTGCTCCATGCGCGATCTATGTTCTTGGACAGAATCACAAACACACCAGTCGCCGACCACAAAAGACCTGCCCCCGCAGCTATCCCCACCGGCAGCCTCAAGTGAAGGATCTGATTGACATTTTCCTGCAATAGATCCTTGAGGGGCAGATGCATATTCAGCTTATCCCCCAGATCCTGGATCACCTGAATGTTCTCTCTTGCCAGGCTCTCTGCCGGGGGGAGAATCCCGCCAATAAAATTCATCAGCTGATGGTAGTTTTCTTTGGTCTGGAGAAACGAAGTCCCTAAAATCACCAGCAATATCAGCATTGGAAAGAGGGAGAAGAGGGAATAGTAGGCAATCGCTGCTGCTGCATCCCAGCTTTCCGTCTCAGACATGCGGCTGAATGTGGCGGCTAGAAGTCGAAGAGCTCCGCGACTGTGCCGGTCGGCATGATCAAATCGCCTCAAAAAATTTTCCGCCATTCTCTTTCTAAAAGCTGAGGCGCTATCTTTCATGCTCATTGCAATTGATTCCTCCGCTCCAGGCTTATATCTTTTAGCAGTTGCTCCCGAAAAGCCATAAATAGATTATTTCCTATCTTAGGCCTGTGGCAAAGAAGATAGGGCTTCGGCGCACCCTGGGATTGCTTGAAGTCACCATATCCGGGGTCGGCATAATTTTAGGAGCTGGGATCTATGCCCTTATCGGCGAGGCAGCGGGTCTGGCGGGCAATGCGGTCTGGATATCCTTTGCTATATCGGCATTGATCGCCCTATTGACCGGCCTCTCTTATGCCGAGCTGGCCAGCATGTTTCCTAAAGCTGCCGCTGAATACGAATACACCTCTCAGGCCTTTGGAGGGTTCTTGGCCTTCCTCGTCGGCTGGATGATCATATTCAGCGGAGTGGTGGGGGCGGCTACGGTCTCTCTTGGCTTTGCCGGCTACTTCCAGGCGCTCACCGGCACGCCCATATTGCCCTCTGCCATCGCTTTGCTGGCGGTTCTCTCTTTAGTCCTCCTCTTCGGCATCACTCATTCCACCCGGCTGGCCATCGTCCTGACCACTGTGGAAGCCCTGGGACTGGTGCTTGTGATCTATATGGGCATTCCCTATCTTGGCAGTGTGGACCTATTGGAGATGTCTCCTTTAGGCAGCGCGGGCATTCTGCAGGCATCTGCCCTGATATTCTTTGCTTTCATTGGCTTTGAGGAGATAGTAAAGCTCTCTGAAGAAGCGAAGGATCCGGAGATAAACATCCCACGGGGGCTGGTTCTGGCAATATCCGCAAGCATCATACTCTATATACTGGTGGCCATCTCTGCGGTTAGCGTCCTGGGCTGGGAGGAGCTGAGCTGCTCCTCTGCCCCCTTCTCTGACATCGCCCGTTATGCCCTGGGGCCGAATGCCTCTGCCATCATATCCATCATGGCGCTCTTTGCTACCACCAACACCGTTCTGCTCATGCTCCTCGCCTCATCCCGGATCATCTACGGCATGGCCAGTTCCGGATCGCTTCCCCCAATCCTGGCATCTGTCCACCCTCGAACCCATGCTCCCTGGATTGCTACAATCCTCTCCATGATCATAGCCATGTCCTTTGTCTTCCTGGAGGATATCGCCTTCGTGGCCAATGTCAACAACTTCACCGTATTTGTGACCTTCATTGTGATCAATGCCGTCCTGATATCCCTGCGATACAAAAAGCCCCAGATCGCTCGCCCCTTCCGGGTGCCAATATCTTTGGGGAAGCTTGCGGTCCTTCCCGTTCTGGGGATATTATTCAATCTTCTGATGCTGATTCAGCTGGAGACCAGGGTTATGGCCATCGGCCTGGGCCTGGGCGGCCTGGGAGCATTAGCTGCCCTAATTAGCATGCGCTATATCAAGTCCGATGATCCGCAAAGAAAAGGGGAATAAGATCAGGCTCTTAGCTGAATTATGTGGGTGAGTTAAGGCAGAGAATATGGCCTTTTGTTCCTCTGCGCCTCTGTGGTTGGGTCAGAGCATCGCGGTTCACCACAGAGGCGAAAAGATACAGAGAGTTTCCGATTCAATTTCACCCATGCAAAATAGCGAGGAGCCTTTTCTTTTTGCCAAAGTCGCTCCTGCCTGACCCATTTCGCTTGAAATTCTTGAAATAAATGTATGCCGCCGCCAGGATGAGAATAATGAGAATGCCAGCAAAAAAGAGCATCCATGCCTCAAGATGAGAGTCCTCTTCTACCATCACCAGGAGAGCAATATCCTCCCGCCTCTCGCTACCCTTGCCTATCTGGTCCATATCCTCCCCGGGTGGTGAAATCCGGTAAGAGATACTGCAGGGAAGGGGAGCGTATCCGGACGTGGTATTGCCCTCGGTGAGAACCATGAGTTCAAAGGATGCCTCAGATCCCGCCTCGAGGTCCTTATAGTTTTGTTTTTCATCCGATTCATTTCCCAATTCATCTCCTGCCCGGAGGAATGGTGGATTGACTCTTGCCTCCAGCCGGAGGTCAATGGCGGCCTCGTCTCCCTCGTTGGCCACCACAACCTCAAGCTCAGTTGCCTCCCCCGGCCTTGCCGCTCCTTTGATCTCCGGTATCATTATCTTCGGCCCGAGGACCACCTTGACCGGCAAAGGCAGCTCTTCGGATAGATCCCCATAGACAAATATGATGTCAGGGGCTATGTCCTCGCTGGAGGTCGAAACCCTCTCCAGGCGAGAGTAGCTCAACCTGAGCCTGGCGGGATAGATGCCCACCTCTGCCCCCTCTGCCAGGGCCATGAACTCCACCGTGGTGTTCTCACCCGGACCAAGGGAGCCGGCCATCTGGGGCCCGGACAAAACCCTCACCCGCTCGTCATCGCTAACAAGCTCTGCTGTAATTCCCCTGGCTTTTGCCGGATCAAGATCCAACTCTTGGGATTCTTGTCTCTCGGTGGCTTGTGCAGTAGCATTGTTATGCAGCAGGACGTACAATGTCGAAGGGCCATTTGTATCCAGCCTGCCATAGACCGAGGAGATATCCAGATCGGGACGCCCGTTCTCTTCGTCCTCTGCAGAAACGGAATATGAAAAAGAGACAGCCGCCAGGAGGAATAAGAAGAGAATAACCGCTGATGCTATCCTTGAGATCGAAACATTCCCTGGCCCTTTCATCGAACTAATGGAGGCTTTTAGATCTTTTTATATTTGCTGGCCCCTCCGGCTTTAAGTTGAATGGCCTCCGCAGGAGGTCAGTCTTTTATAGATCTCTCTAAGGATGCCGCCTCTTCCGCCTTGAGCCCTTTGTGCACCACCCCGCAGATCCTTCTGGTGATCAGCTCGGGATCCTGGTGCTGGAAGACGTTCCTCCCAATGGCAACCCCCCGCGCTCCTGAGGCGATCGCCCCCTCCACCATGCGGAGCAGGTCCAGTTCCGTCTCCACCTTGGGGCCGCCTGCGATCACCACTGGAACCGGGCAGCTATCGACCACACTGGCAAAGCTATCCGGATCTCCTGAGTAGTTGGTCTTGACGATATCCGCCCCCAGCTCCGCACCCACCCGGGCAGCATGGGCGATGCTCTCTGCAGAGTACTCGTCCTTGATCTTTCTTCCCCGGGGGTACATCATCGCTAAGAGAGGCATGCCCCATTCCTGGCAATGGCGGGAGATCTCGCCCAGCGTGGAGAGCATTCTGCTCTCGTCCTCTGCACCCACATTGACGTGAATGCTAACCGCATCCGCTCCGATCTTTAAAGCCTCCTCCACCGTCGCCACCAGGACCTTGTTGTTCGGATCAGGTCCCAGAGCAGTGGAAGCGGAAAGGTGAATTATCAGGCCGAGATCCCGGCCGTAGCCTCGATGGCCGAAGGTGGCCGCGCCCTTGTGAACCACAGCAGCATCCGCTCCCCCCCGAGCTACGGCATCGGCGATGTTCTTGACGCTCTTGATTCCCTTGATGGGTCCAACGGTAACCCCGTGATCCATGGGTATTATGACTGCGTTTCCGGTACTGCGGTTGAATATCCTCTCCATACGTATCGATGTTCCTCTCAATCTCGGCAACTCCTAAGTCGTGGCTTATTCAGCGTTTTTGTTTGATGCGCATTTTAGTACATTATAGTATATTACACTGCTACAATGAGCAATATTGTGTATTTATAGTTTCTGTTAAGGATTTGGGAGGATGATCTGGCGATGATCAATGGAAGGGGGGAGGAGGAGGAGCAAAGGCGAAAGGCAGGGGTGGGCAAAGGATTAGCAAGCCTGAAATAGTGGAAAAAATCCATACCTTCTGAGTGATTTGGATGGGTTTGGGTGTATCTGGTCAAAAGCAGCAGCGAGAGATTGCAGGAACTGCTTTTTTCATATCCCTGCTGGCAGCCACTTCTCTGATTATCCTATTTGGCACTGCACTGGCAGGCACGGAGACAGGGGAGTTCTGTCCCGACTGCCCGGACTGGACGAACCTGGATGGCTGGTATGCCCAGAAGGAATCCTATGAGAACAGCATGCTGAGCCCAAGTCCTCCTGTCGAGCAGAACATGCCGAATTCACAAGCCCAGGCCGAATCGAATACCATTGAAGATAAGTCTGCCGATTATCCTGTAGCTTCGATCCTCACCCGGGCGAATCTGATCGAAAACGATCGAATTGTTCTGGATGTGCGCTCTGCTCAAAAGTACCAGGAGGGACATATCCCAGGCGCTCGCAACCTTTACTGGAAGGACCTGCAAAAGGATGGAGTCCTGGATCCGATCCTGGCCCAGGAGGCTCTGGGCCGGGCGGGAATAATCGCAAGCGATCGGCTCCTCATCTATGGCGATTCCAGCGATCATGGTGCACCCTTTGTCTTCTGGGCCCTCTCATACCTGGGGCATGAGGACATCAGCCTGCTTGACGGAGGAATTGATGCCGCCCTGAATGCAGGATTGGATCTGAGCGCAAATGCACCGTCTATTACGCCTACCAACTACACCAGCCACGTGGTGCCAGGGCTCCTGGTAACTCCCGAGAGTCTTGATGATATGCTTGGGCTATCCGATATCAGCATTCTGGATGCGCGGGACTTTTCTGAGTACGGCAAGAACAGAATCACCAATGAGGCCATGCCCCTGAGCCTGGATAGGATCTATAAAGATTCAGGGATTAAAGATGCCAGCATCCTGGAGGATCTATTCGGCAGCCGGCTGGATGAGTCCGGGACCGCCGTGGTCTACGGGACGCCAGAGGCCTACAGCCTCTTTTTCAGCCTGCGGCTCATGGGCTACAATGCCACTCTGCTGGAGGGCGACTGGTGGAAGGAGACCAGGTGGGCAGTTAGCAATGTGAAATAATCCAGCTGAAAAAAAGGGCTGGCAATTTTTTATCTTTGTTTATATCAATTTCATCAATCATCCTTGAGAAGCGCCCTAACCGCCACTTCCAGGGCCCTGGCCGATCCCAGCTCTGGACTCCAGCCCAGCCTTTTGATCTTCTCAATGGAGAGAAGCATCAGTTTTACGTCCCCCCTCCAGCCCCGGCCATCGATCCCACCGGTGTAGTTATACTCGACCCTATCAAGGCCCATCTGCCCGACCACAATATCTGCAATCTCGGTGACATCCACCGAGTCCTCAGATCCTATGTTGAAGACATTGACCTCGCCCGAGGAATGCTCGACTGCATGAATCATGGCCCGGATGCAATCTTTCACCTCCAGATAGGACTTGCGTTGCTTTCCTGAGCCCAGGATCTCCAGCTTCCCCGAATTCTCTCGTAGCTTTCTGATGAAGTCCACCAGCACCCCATGTGTCCCCCGCTCGCCCACGATATTAGCAAACCGGTAGATCCAGGACTGCATCTGGAAGGTATGGCAGTAAGAGGAGATCAGCGCCTCGCAGGAGAGCTTGGAGGCTCCATAGAGGGAGATGGGCAGAAGCGGGCCGTAGTCCTCTGGAGTGGGGACCTGTGCCGCCTCGCCGTAGACGGTGGAGGTGGAGGTGAATGCCATCTGGCGCACGTCATTTTTTCTCATGGCCTCCAGGAGATTGTAGGTTGCCAGCACATTCTGCTCCAGATGAACATGAGTGTCCTCTGCCCCCAGCTTTACATCTGGATTGGCGGCCAGGTGGAAGATGAAGTCCTTTCCTGATACTGCATTATCCAGCATTTCGGGATTCATGAGGTCTCCAGTAAGGAGATGAAAATCCGGATTATCCCGATAAGGCGTGAGAAATTCGATTCTTCCTGAACTGAAGTTATCCAGCACTGTCACCTCATTATCCAAAAGCAGCCTTTCCACCAGGTGGCTGCCTATGAAGCCTGCACCTCCGGTGACGAGGATGGATCTATTCTTTAACATCATTAAATGGAGCTCTATTCAGCTTAATCAAGATTTTGGAGCTTCCTGTGGGAGAGGATCTTAGATTATTTCTTCAGATTCCCGATGACGATTCTTGCCGCTTTTTCTCCTGATAGGAGCATGCCTCCAAAAATGGGTCCCATTCTTGGGCCGCCGCAGACGGCAGCAGCAGCCATGCCTGCCACAACCAGGCCAGGGTAGACTTCTTGTGTCATCTCCACCACGGTCCTCTCACCCACTTCTGCCCACATGGGCTTCTCGCCCTTTACCCCATCTATGCCGATGATCGCTCCCGGAATTTTGCGTGCCACCACCCGGCAGACCGATGCCTCATGGCCTGTGCCGTCGATGACATACCTGGCTCGAATGCAGAGGGGATCAACGTGGATCTGAGCCATCTCTGCTGCAGTCCAGTTTATGACCAGGCCCACCACGCGATCCTGCTCACGAATCATTACATCCTCGACTGTAACCAGATTGACGATCTGTGCGCCTGCATCAATTGCCCCAGCCGTCAGCTTGGCCACAGTCTCGATTGAATTTGCGACATAGTATCCCTTGAAGTGCTCATGATACCGAATGCCATATTCCTCAAGTATGCGAGTTGCCGCCTGCTGTACTACGATCCTGGGAAACATCATGCCGCCGCCCCATAGACCACCACCGACGGAGAGCCTTTTCTCAAAGAGCACTGTCTTGATATTCGCCTCGGCCAAACACTTAGCTGCCACCAGATTGGCGGGTCCCGCGCCCACTAATGCTGCCTCTACCTCTGTATTCTCCAGAAAGCTCTCTAGATAGCCTTCAACAATGGCCTTTGTGACCATAACCTCATCCAGAGACATAGTGCCCCTGCTAGTGAGCGATAAATGATAAAGATATCCCTTATCGGCGTGAAGTGTCCATTATTGCCATATAATGCTGGTCCAGGAATCGAGAAGCCTCTGGGGAGCGGCCCTTCTGCAGGATATCAAGAAGGACGCAGCTGTCGATTACCTCCTGCGGGACATGGCGGGACAATTGATCCCAGTGATTTTATATCAAAGGATAAAAGGGATGAATTTATCTTTTTATACCTCCAATTTATGAGATGATAAAGATGATTTTTGAAGAAGAAGGAGCGGCAGAGATGGGTGATTCGGAAAGATTGGAAATGGATGCGGAAGGATCCTCCTATTCCTTTCTGACCAAAAGGCAGCTTGAGGTGCTGCAGATGCGCCATCAGGGCCTCTCTCAGCAGGATGTGGCCGATCGGCTGGGGACTACCCGCTCCAATATCAGCATTCTGGAGAAGAGGGCTCACCAGAACATTGCTCGGGCGCAGAGGACCGTTCAGCAGTGGATGATGATTCGCGCTCCGATTTCCTTATTCGTAAAGGGCGGAACGGATGTCTTCGAGATCCCCAGGATGATCTTTGCAGCTGCCGATGAAATGGGTATCAGGCTGCATGTGACATCGATGGACATACTGGTCCAACTGCGGCGAAATGCGCCCCGTCTCTTCCATAAGAGAGTTTTGGGGAGGGATGTCCGGATCTATGTGAACGAGAATGGGGAGGCGATGGTTGAGGTAGCAGAGTAGAAAAAATCATTTATGAAGTGCTCTCTGCAGGGAAAAGCTATTTCTCTCCTCCAATTGCATTATCAGAATCGTGAATAGAATATCCGTCTTCCCCACACTCATCTTTGCATTTATCCTGCTCGCCATCGCCTCGAATACCCCCGCCTTTGGCTCAGTCACTGAGTACGGCCGAAGCGTAGAGGACCTGATAGGCGCTTTTTCCATCGAGAAGACCATCCAGATTGGTGGCAGCAGCCAGGACTTCCTCTCTGGAAGCGAGGCCGATCCCCTGAGCCCGCCCAGGAGACTCTCCTCCAGCCTGATGGCAGACGATCAGGCCCCCAGCCTTGCGGGCCTTGTCATCGAGCCACCATCGATCCCGGCCAATTACTCCCAGCCGGTCAATATCACCCTTCATGCTATAGATGACCAGGCTTTCTTTGGAGCTGAAGCCAGGTTCACCGGGCCCGGTGGAATGGAAGCGGCGGCCCTCTTCCCTTCGGCAAGCATCACTGCAGGATCGGCTAAGGATGGGTGGTATAATGCCAGCATAATCTTGCCAGCCAATCAGACCGGCGAGTGGCGCCTGGAGAGCCTGACGATGGTAGACCGGGAGGGAAATAGAAGGATTTTGCTGGAAAAAGAGCTGGAAGAGCGCGGATTTGATGCGAATATATTCGTGGTTCAGCCTGATAGCACTCTCAGCCAATTCACCTGAATCCCTCGATGAAGCTCTTTATGCACCATCCCAGGTCCGGGTGATATCCTCCCTCGAGCAGGGCGAACCTCCTGCCCATGCACTCTTCCTCTGCTCCTTCCCGGATGGCCTTGCCTATCTCTCTGTAATCCTCTCTTTTCAAGAGGCCTCCCCAGTCCTCCAGATATGTATCAAAGCCGGCCGAGACTCCAACAATGTCGCAGTCGAATCCCAAAAAGGCCTCTTTCACCTGTGCCAAATACCGGCTCTGGTCCATGTTCAAATACTCGAAGTTCTCGTCTACCGACCAGGGGTTGACGATTTTTACGTTGCGGTCTCCTCGGAAGATGCTCACTGTGCCATCGCCAAAGTGAAGATCGATGTCGATTATCAGCACCCGCTTCGCTTTGGGCCGGATCTTCTGCACCGCTATGGCCATACTATTGAAAAAGCACATTCCCCAGGCACGGTTGGATGATGCATGGTGGCCTGGTGGTCGGATGAGGGCGAAGGCCGGATCTCCTCCGACGGCCTGCTCGGCTGCGCAGATAGCCCCTCCGGCGGCAAGAGCCGCAGCGTCGTAAAGCCCAGAGGCCTTAACCCGACCGATGTGCTCAGGCCCGTGCACTCTGGCGATATCCTCCAGATCTGCCGGAATGGGCTCAATAAACTCAAACTCCTCAAGCATTTCAGCGGGAAGGGAGACCCTGTCCGGATTCTCCACCGGGTTTGTCGGATACCTCTTCTCCATCTCTCTGCTATATACTATCTTCACAGGCTTTGATTTGATGTCTAGCCACTTAATTCATTCGATTTGGCTTGACCGTTCGACTGTGCAGTCCCGACCGAAAACTACAAATAACTATAATGATTATATATATAGATTGCCGCGTCAAAAGCTGTATGAGCGAGAAAAGCTTGACGGCTTTGCTCTCAAGGCCATAGGTATCGGACGTATCTCACCATAGATACGCCGCAGACCAATAAGACCTGAGAGGTGCTGTTATCGGGACAGCATCCGAAAAAGCACCAAAAAGGCCGATAAGACCCCGCAGGTCAAAGAGATACGCGCCTTGATCGGCGTAGTATGCCTTAATCGGCTCAATATGGGAAATATCGCTCCGGCTTTCATGGCGCGGCACAATGCCGCAGGCAGTGCAATTGAATGACCCGGCATCTGGCGATGATTTCGGGTTCCTGTAAAAAGGACGCTGTGTAAGGGCCCAGTGCGTAGATTGCATTATAGCCCGGCATTGAATCGGTCTCGGGGCGTGGGCAGGCTGTCACAATGTGACTAGCTCCTCCTGAAAGGGCGCTGTGGATCGGCGCTGGCCCGTCCGAGACTCGATTTTTCTGCGGAATCCCAAGATCTATCCTGCTATCGCACAACCTTGGATGCATGACTCCAGAACACGTGCCAGCTCCTCTATCTCTATAGGCTTGCTTATGTACGCGTTCATTCCCGCGTCCAAACACTCGTCCCTACTTTCGCCCATTGAATGGGCAGTCATGGCGATGATGCAGGTGTTGTATCCTGAATCTCGAATGCGACGGGTTGCCTCTAGGCCGTCCATCTCCGGCATCTGCACATCCATCAAGACGATATCGTAAGGCTTCTCCTGCAAAGCCTGCAAGACCTTCAATCCATTTTCCGCCACATCTGCCTGATATCCAAGCCGTTTGAGCATGCTGAGTGCTACCTTCCGATTGACGGGATTGTCCTCTGCCATCAGAATGCGAATGGTGCGAGCTTCAGCAATGGGACCTTCCAGGAAAGCATTATTCTCTGCTATTGGCGTCTCGTTTTCTGAGTGCGATATGAGATCCTCTAGAAGATTGCGGAGCTGAAGAGCTTTCACCGGCTTGTTCAGCCAGCCATCGGCCATAACCTTGGAACTAGAGCCCCGACCCAGGGGTGAGAGGAGAACAAGCCAGACCTCTCCATATCTGTTGCTCTTGATTTTTTCTGCCAGATCCTGACCATCCTCATCCGTCATCATGGCATCCATGAGCACGACATCATATTCCTCTCTCTCAAGGTGGGTCTTGCCCTCCTGCAGGCTCGAAGCCCCATTGGTGATCATTCCCAGCGACCGGGTAGCGCGAATCAGCATCTCTAAAGCAGAACCATTGTCATCTATGATAAGCGCCCTCTTGTTCTCCAATCTCGATCGAGGGGTAGGTGAACCGCCATCGAGATCCTGTAGATCTGCTGAAATATCTGCCACATCAGCAGCAAAATCGAAGTAAAAGGAGCTGCCAGTTCCAATCTCGCTCTCCGCCCATATCCTCCCACCCATTCGCTCCACAATCCCCCGGCTGATGGCTAATCCCAGGCCTGTCCCTCCATAGCTCCTGGTCTTTGAGGAGTCAACCTGAGTGAAGGACTGGAAGAGCTCGCTTTGGTTCTCAGGGGAGATGCCTATTCCCGTGTCCCTGACTGCAAAGTGAAGCTCAACCTTGTCGTCACTCCCTTCAAGCCGTCTGGAGCTGACCTTTAGCACAACATCTCCTCGATCTGTGAACTTAACAGCATTTCCCAGAAGGTTGACCAGGACTTGCCTTAAGCGATTGACATCTCCCACAATCCTCTTTGGAACGTCATTCTCCAGCAGATAAGCCAGCTCCAGACCCTTCTCCGATGCCTTTATCGCCACCAGATCCAAAGAGTCCTCAATGCAGATCTGAAGGTCAAAAGGCACATTCACCACCTGAACAGCGTGGCACTTACTCCCCACTAGAATTTATCCTTCTGTTAATGAGC
>ERZ795030.1091-NODE-1091-length-38667-cov-7.285637_pt1 | contig 38667 bp, 30 predicted proteins | sample MGYA00375122_ERZ795030 | MGnify/ENA primary metagenome ERZ795030 (study PRJEB30165, sample SAMN05720146) | activated sludge metagenome | isolation source: anaerobic digester from wastewater treatment plant | place: Japan | collected 2015-04-20 ... | reverse complement strand
GAAGTATCCAACCGAGAAACGAAAGGTAGAAAACAAAAATATCGAGCTTATAGCCCCTTGTCATAAGATTGCTCAGGCGAAAAGCGTCAGTGATTTTTATGTCGGGATAGTCTGCGATAATAAAATGTACTTGTGAATATGCAAAGGCTTTAATGATTCCTGGGATTATCAATAGTAGAGTCCAGCCGATAAGCCGAAGCATAAGCAGTAAAAAAGTAAGAGTTGCCTTCCAAAAGAGGTTAAAGCCGTCTAAGAAGGTTTGAAAGTTTGCAGCCTCTCTTTCTCGAATAAAGCGCAAGTAAAAAAAAGCTGATGCAACAGAAATGATAAAAGCAAAAAATTGCCATATGAAACTGAATACTTCATCAGTTGCACTTAGGCGTATACCTGTTACATAAGACATACTTGTCCTAAAGTTAAATAAGGTCGAAAGTACGAGCGTTACAAGAGTTATAAGGATTGGATATTTCCAATTGCCCCGTAAGTGTGTTTTTGCTTCTGTTTTGATTTCAACACGATTAATCAATTTTTTCTCCTTTTCGATGAATACGATGTTCATCATGTTTTATGTTTTTATCTATCAAAATGATAAAAATGTGCTTGTTTTGCAAAGCCGGCAAAGCCGTCATCTTCAGGCTTATACTGGCTAAAATTGTCTCCATAATGACAGAGGAACATTTTTTTCTTTATGTCATTTGGAAGCGTTTTCAGGTCTTCATAATAGGCGTGCACTCCTCCAGGATAAAACTGGGTGTCATGAAAAATATATTCTATACTTGGATAGTCTTCGAGCATCCAGTAGAGCATATCGGTGTCAAAACGGGTATCAGAAGGGTAGAGAATGCGCTCATCGACGAGAACTCCAAGCGAATAAAAAGAATTGCGCCATGATTGAACGGAATCTGGTATATGTTTTGTGCGAAAAAGCTTTAAGTCTATAGAACCGCAGCTTACTTGATATAGTGGACGAGGTTTTTTTGAAATAAGCTTGGGTTTTATTTGGGTAAAATAATCGTCAAAGTTGAGGTATTTTCCCTCAGAGATTTCTCCATAGGAATTTCCCCCACGTAAAGATTGGCTCCAGAGAATTTTTTTATACTCATCTGAAATAATCATAGTCGGTTTTTGCTTTGAAACATAGCGCCCCATAAGTGCCGCTTCTTCTAAACCACCTATATGATCAGCGTGGGAGTGTGTTATTAAAAAATGCTGTATTTTCGTTATATTTGACTTATAACTGTGGAGTGCGTAGGGGCAAAGAGTACCGCAATCGATTAAGAGGTGGTCCTCATTTTTTGTTATGATAATGTTTGTTTGAAAATGCGTTTTTGAAAAAGCACTTCCAACGCCGACAAAAAAGAATGATAAACCTGCATCTTTTGGTAATTGTAATTCACTATTAAGTTTTTCTATTTTCATACATCCCTCAATACAGCACAGTATAACACAGATTTTTTAATAAATCTGCACTTTTTTTTATTTTTTATTAGTAAGATTCAGTGTTTTAAGGAGAAATTATTTTTTTTATTTTCGAAATATTTTGTGTTGCAGTTTGGATACTTGAATAAATGCCGAGAGAAAAGAAGGCAATAGCCGCATTTCCGACAAGTTCTGCGTCTACGCAAAGAGGAATCTGTATGCTAACTTCCATAATTTTTGCTTTTAGTTTGAGCCAGGCTTCATTTTTTGCCTGCCCTCCTGTAACAATTATTTTTCGCTCAATGTTTTTTTTGGTTCCCTGCTTTTGGCAGGCATCGCTATAGGCATCATAGAGAATATCAAAGGCAAGTTTGCATTCATGGGCAAGTTCTATCATTATTTTATATCCAGCTTCGTCATGATTTTCGAGAAGGTATTCGACATAGTCGGTGTAGGAGCTTTGCGCAAAGCGAGATTGTCGTTTTGTTTTGCTAAAGCGAATTCCGCTGTCAGGTATGAGGGTGCTTGCATTAAAAAAAGGGCTTATAATAGACGGAAGATTGCGAATTTCTGTATCGAATGTTTTATCTTCATGTTTTAGCTTGGTGCCGGCTTTGAGAGGCCATTCTGTGCAGAGATTAAAACCCTCACTGGAACCTGCTCTGTCACATATGAGTCCGGGGCTTAGGGTATTGGTTCCTATGAGCGCTGATGTAAAATCGGGGCCTGCACAAAGAACCGCTATGTTTTCTGTGTTTCCTTCATTGTTTTTTGGGGAAAAATACGGCAAAAAAGTCTCTTTTAAGTAGCCTGAGTTTTCACCAATCTGTATAAAATCGGGTAGTAAGTGTTTTGCTATACCATAATGCTCGAGTTCTTCGTCGCACCAATATGCAGGGGCAAAACGGGGGTTTGGTAAGAGCGTATGAGCTTTTCCAGTGAGTTGCCACACGAGATATTCTGGACCGGAGATAATTTTTTGTAAGCTGCGTAGTTTTTGTATTATTGAGATTGGGTGATTTGGTTTTGCTGTGGCATAACTTCCGTTCGAAGAAAGGGAGGCAAAATAGCTGAGAATGCGGGGGATAAAAAGAGATTTTCCTTGGTATTCGCGAGTGATTTTATTTGTACTTGAAGGCTCTGTAATTGGTTCGTTCCAAAGTAAAATATCGGCGCTTTCTTTTCCGGAGCTATCCTTATGTAAAAAGGCAAGAGTCGGTCCGTTTCCGGAAATACTGATGGCTGCAGGCGGAGCATGTCCTTGCTCTTGGAATATTTTTTTTACACAGATTAAAAAAGCATCGAGCCACATCGTCCCTGGCTTTTCTTTTGAAAAACGTTCCCGTTCAAAGGCTAAAAGACTACCTGTCGTATCTATAAGACCAGCTTTAAGCGATGAGGTGCCTATATCTATTGCGAGGACCCTTGTTTTACCTTGCATAGGTACAGAGCCTACTCTTTTTTTACAAGTTTTTCAATAATCGATCGGTTGTCGAGGAGGTCGCTGAGCGATTGGTTGTGATGTATTCGTATAATCACATTTGCAAAAAGTCCAGAAACATTTGAGTTTATATACCATTCGTATTTGAGAAGTTCTTCATGGTAGACAGCATTTGTCCCGATGATGCGGTAAAAAAGGCCTTTTTCGTAGGCTTCATTAAATTGCGCAATAGCGTTTCCGTTAAAAAAGGGTAGGCTGATGGCTGCGATAACCTTTGTGGCGCCTTGTTCCTTTAGAAATTCCATCGCCTTTAAAAGTGTGCCACCTGTGCCAAGCATGTCATCGGCGAGAAAGGCAACCTTTCCTTTTACATCTCCGAGGAGTTTTATAGACACGATATTTGTTGTTTTTGCATTTTGCGTAACTTGTGAATAATCTCTTACTTTATAAATCATTGCAAGGGGTTTTTTCAAACCTGTTGAGTAAAACTTATTTCTATCAACCGCACCTGTGTCGGGAGAGACAACGACGAGGTCATCGCCGTCAGCTGAAAGATTTACAAGTTTCGTAAGTTCACGAATAATTTGATAACTTGCGTGTAAGTTTTCGATAATTGCTTTTGAAAATGAATTTTCTATCTCTCGTGAATGTATATCGAGGGTAATGATGCGGGAAACACCCATGTTTTCGTATATATGTCCGAGTAAACTTGCGGTTAAACCCTCTCTTCCCTTTTTTTTATGCTGACGACTGTAGGGATAGACGGGGAGCACAAGGGAAATATCGCTTGCTCCAGCTTGGCGAACAGCATCTATCGTAACAAGCAGGGACATAACATGGTCGTTTATAGAAAGAACCTGTTTGTTTTTTCCGCCATTTAAAGTGAGTTCTTGATGGTTTTCAACATCTTGAAAAATAAATACATCTCTACCGCGAATGCATTCTTTTATTTCGGTTTTGAATTCACCGTTCATAAAATAAGTAAATTCTGTATCAACGAAAAATTTTGGTGCGCGATACTTTTTTACATGCCCTCTAACGCATAAATCTGAAGTATGTAAGTCGTTGTATAGATTTATATCTCTTACGAGGTCATCTTTGTCAGTATCGTATCTTTTTGAAATAACATCACGCTTTAGATTGAAGCGGTGCTTGTACATATGGCGAAGGTGGGTGATAACTTCGTTTGCAAAGTGTTCGCCCCCTGGACAGGCTACAACGGCAAGCTTTGTTGGCTCTGAGTATGGCATCCTTAAAACCCCTGGGTAATTCAAACTATGTGTTTATGGTATCATTTTACAGAGCTTGGGTCAAGGAGAAGATTTTCGTACAAAAAAGAAGGTGCAATGAAGGAACTTCTGTCAATAAAAAATAGTTTTTATTGACAGAAGTATAGTCCTCTGTTACCTTATAAAGCATGGATAGACGACATAATTCTTTAATGATTGGCAGTCTTGTTAAAAGACTTGAAGGTATTTTGACGACAAAAAGTAATAATTTTTTAAAACAGTATAATATTACTTGGTCACAAGTACAGATTCTCAAGTACCTTGCCGTACAAGAAGAGCTTTGTCAAGAAGATGGTAAAGAAAGAGCCGTTTTTCAAAAAGATATAGAGATTTTTTTTAATTTAACAAACCCAATAGTAACGGGTCTCATAAATAGGCTTGAAACAAAGGGCTTGCTCGTGCGTGAAACCTTATCGCGAGATCGTCGTTGGAGACGTTTACGTATAACAGAAGAAGGGCTTGCTCTTGAAAAGCATATTTACGAAGAGTTTATTAGAATGGACGGCGATATGATGGCTCCTTTTTCTGATTCAGAATTGGGAGATTTTACACTCTATCTAGAGCGACTTTTACATAGTCTTAGTCCAGAGATCTTAGAAAAAAGTCGACAAAATAAAAATCTTTTGTAAATTTTTATCTCACTCCCTTTTAACTAAGGTCTTTTTTTTGAATTAGTTAGATTCTATCAAGCTTTTACCATAGTCTTCTGGAGCCTTGTAGCCAAGTAAGTATCAAATTCCAAAATGTTAAAAAAATAAATCGGTCTATAGTAAAGATATTTTAAATTTGCTATACTTTGATTAATTAGAAAAAAGCAATGTAAATGTATTTGGTCTTATATGGCATACGTATTGTTTGGCGGTGAGGAAAAAAGTGAGTGTTACAATAAAAGATATAGCTGCTTTAGCTGGGGTTTCAAAAACGTCTGTTTCTTTTGCCTTTAATAGCCCAGAGCGAATTTCAGCTGAAACATACGAGAGAATTATGACTATTGCGCGAGAACAAGGGTACTCGCCTGATCCTATTGCTCGAATCCTAAGCAATAAAAAGACAAAAAATATAGGTATTGTACTTCCGCAATCTATATCTGTTTTTTTTCAAAATCCATATCTCGGAGAATTACTACGTGGTGTTGGTTCTGTTTGTGATCAAGAAGGTTTTGCTGTTTCAGTTTTATCCCCATTTAAAGGAATTGTTTCACAAACAATTTTGAATGCAGCAGTAGATGGAATTCTTATTATGGGGATTTCAAAAGACAGTGAGGTGCATACGACCTTTAGGCAACGAAGCATGCCTTATGTTACTATCGATGCAGCAGAAGTCGGAGATTTTGTAAACGTTGGGATAAGAGATGTAGAATTAGCAAAGCAACTCATGGATATTCTCCTTAAAAATGGTCATAGAAAAATCTGTTTTTGTCTTTTGCAGTCTATTTCATCAAATCTCCAAAAAGCAGATACTTCTGGAACGAGGGAAGCTCGCTTAAATGGAATATTGCTTTCTGCAAAAGAATATGGCTTAACCGAAGAAGAAAAAAATGACTTTTATTTTATGAATGTTCCAGCTACCTTGTCTGACGCTTATGATAAGGCGCTTTCTGTTCTTAAAAAGAAAGAGAGACCTACTGCTATTTTTTGTATGGCCGATGTACAAGCCTATGGTTTTTATCGTGCTGCGCAAGTTCTTGGTCTTTCTATTCCTGATGATCTTTCCATCGTTTCTTTTGATGATTTACCCTTTACTGAAACATTGGCGCCGGGTTTAACCTGTGTGCATCAAAGTGCGTATAAAAAAGGGCGCATTGCAACGAAGCTTTTATTTAAAATGATTGCTGGGCAAGAATGCGAATCTGCAATTTTGGAGGCAAATATAAAACATCGAAGCTCTGTGGCAAATATTAGCTAAGAAGCATGAATAGCAAAAAAAAAGCAGATACTTCAAAAGTACCTGCTTTTTTTTAATTTCTAATATTTCTGCCGTATAACATACTTATTTTTTTTAGCCACTCAGCCTTTTCTTTGTTATAATGTGTTTTTTCCATACGCCATTGCCAGTTAATACCGCCAATTGTCGAAGGTAGATTCATACGCGCTTCGTTGTTTAGCGCAAAGATATCTTGCAGTGGAATAACAGCAAAATTAGCTGTAGAGCTAAAAGCGAGCCGCACGAGAGATTCGCATAGTTTTCCATTTTTTGCAAAGTTTTCTATATCATTCTTCTCAAAACCAAGGTATTCCCCAATTAATTGTATTTCATCTTTTGTTGCTGCATCTAACCAACCTTGCATTGTCGCGTTGTCGTGACTTCCTGTGTACACTACGCAATTTTTATCATAGGTATGGGGTAAAAAGGTGTTTGTAAAACCACCTTTTCCTGCTTCGTTTGTATCAAAGGCAAATTGTAGAATTTTCATTCCCGGTAACTCAAAGTCATCACGTAATTTTTTTACTGCATCGGTTATGAGTCCTAAATCTTCTGCTATAACTGGAATATCACCAAGTTCATTTTTTATAGCTATAAACAAATCATGATTAGGACCAGGAATCCATTTCCCATTAACAGCAGTTTTTTCGTCCGCGGGAACGCTCCAGTAAGCCTCAAAACCCCGAAAGTGATCAATACGGACAAAATCAACCATCTTTAATAAGGCTTTAATACGATCTAACCACCATTTATAGCCTTCTTTTTTAAGTGCATCCCAATTATATAAGGGATTACCCCAAAGTTGCCCTGTTTCACTAAAATAATCAGGTGGAACGCCAGCAACTGCAAGTGGTTTTCCATCGTTAGAAAGTTGAAATAAATGTTGGTTCGCCCATACATCAGCTGAATCTGCTGCAACAAAAATAGGGACATCTCCAATAATTGAAATTCCCTCATTATTTGCATATTCTTTTAGAGCATTCCATTGTGTAAAAAAGAAAAACTGTATAACTTTTTGTATTTCACATTCAATAACGTGGGTTTCATGCCATTTAGAAACAGCCTTTGGATCATGAGAGGCAAGTTCTTTCGGCCAGTAATTGCTCCACATTGCTCCCCAAATATTTTCAGTTTTAGCTTTTGCATCATAGACTTCTTTTATACTCATGAAAATAGCATAATTATCAAGCCATGAAGCATTATCGTTTTTAAAAGCCTCGTAATGTACTCGGTCTTCGGGTTTTGCCCGATTTAAAAATTGCTGAGCAGCTGTTTTTAATAAAGGAATTTTCCAATTAACCACTTTTCCAAAATCAACGCGAGAACTGACGTTTATGTCATTCGGTGGTATTGTTTGCTCTTCATCAAGCCATCCATCTCTAAAAAGCATGTCTATGTCGATAATCAATGGATTTCCAGCATATGTTGAAAAAGATTGATATGGGGAATCACCATATCCAGTGGGACTTAGTGGCAAAACTTGCCAAAGTGTTTGATTCGCTTCACTTAGCCAATCAACAAAAGCTCGCGCCTCTAAGCCAATTGTCCCAATACCGGGTGTTCCGGGCAAAGATGTAGGGTGTAATAAAATTCCGCTCGCTCGGTTCATGTTCATAGTTTTATCCTTTTACTGCGCCAGCAGCAATTCCTTTAATAATGTATTTTTGTAAAAATAAATAAAACAAAATAATGGGTAATGAAGAAATTGTGAGAGATGCTGTCATTGCACCATAATCTTTTAAAAACTGTCCATTGAATCTCATTTGAGCAAGTTGGATTGTACCTTCTCTTAAAACAAGGAGTGGGAGAAGAAAATCATTCCAAATCCAAAGAGCGTCAATAACTGCAATTGTTGCAATGATTGTTTTAAGGAGCGGAAGGACAATAACAAAAAAGGTGTAAAATCTTCCTGCTCCATCGATTGCTGCAGATTCTTCCAATTCTCGTGGGACGCTTTTTACAAAGCCATGAAACATAAATATAGCTGTGGGACAACCAAGTCCCCAGTACATAAGTATAATGCCAGGTGTATTTGTAAGGTTAAAGTCTGATGCCAAGACAGCTATTGGTACCATAATAATTTGAAAAGGTATGACCAAGGCAAAGGTAAAAATAGAATAAATTATCCATGATGTTTTTGTAGTGGTTCGAGCAAGCATATATGCACACATCGAACTTGTTAGAATTATGCCGACAACTCCGGCTGTTGTAATAAAAAAGGTGTTTAAAAACACTTTTGGAAATTCCATTTCATTCCAAGCTTTAATATAGTTACCCATATAAAAGCTATTAGGAAGACCAGTTGGAAAACGCGTTATATCAGCACTTTCCCTCAATGAATTTATAATTACGTAGATCATTGGGTAAAAGAAAAAAATTGAAAAAATAAGGACTATACCAAATACTACTTTCGTTGTTGGGCTTGTATGTTTTCTTTTTAAAGTTGCCATTATTGTTCTACCTCCCGTTTTTTCATAACCTGTAGTTGTAAACCTGTTATAAGTAAGATAATCAAGAAAAGTAACAAGGCCTTTGAAGTTGCCATTCCTGCGAGTTTGTGTGAAAAGGCTTCATAGTAAATATCAAGTACAAATGGAACTGTACTCGTTGCATAACCTGATGGTCCAACCATTGCATATATGAGATCAAAGCTTTTAAGGGCATTTGCTATTGTTAAAAAGAGTGAAATAGTAATAGCGGGAATAATAAGAGGTATGGTTATAAACCGGAATCGTTGAAAACCACTTGCTCCGTCGATTAAAGAGGCTTCAATAACATCGGTTGGAATATTCTGTAAGCCAGCAAGGTAGACAATCATATAATATCCACAGCCCTGCCAAGTAGCTACTAGTATAAGAAGCCATGGTGCCTTACTTGCATCGCTGAGCCAAAGATCTATGCCACTTATTGCTGGTAGGATTTGATAGAAAAGCATTTTCCAAATGAGCGCTACGATAATCATTGAAAGGACGTTTGGTAAAAAGAAAATCGTTCTAAATATTTTTTGCCCTGGCAAGTCTGAGTCTAAGACAAGGGCAAGTAAAAAGGCTAAAACGTTGATTCCTATAACAGAAAATAGAGCAAAAAAGAAGGTAAAGCCAACTACACCGAGTTGTATTTTATCTGCAGTCCATATTGTCGAGAGTATGTTTCTAAAAGTTCCAAGGTTAAAAATTTCGTCGGTTGTTTCGTGTATAATAGTTTCACTTGCCTGAGAAAAAAGGTTTGCTTTTAAAAATGCGTCTACGTTGTTTTCTTTTGCTTTGCTATCTTCTGCCAAAGAAATATCGTTTATTTTGCGAAGGTAGATATCTATGTCAGAGTCGCTTACAGAGCCGAGAGAGTATTCGGGAAGAGACCATATTTTTTCTTCTATATAAAATGTATTATATTCATTTTTTAATATATAAAATGTATCTTCAAGTTCGTAATGAAGTAAAAAAAGAGCTTTTTCTTCATCAGAAGCTTTTTTTAAAATTTGTTTTGTCGCTTTTTTTTCTTCAATCCGTAGAGGTAATGAAGAGCTTGCGTTGTAATATATTTCTGTTTTTTTTCTTGGATAAAAGGTATCCTTTACCTTTCCTGAAAGAATATCTTTGTAGTTTTTTAAGCCAACAAAGCTGTTTTTTTCGGGTGAATATTTAACAGACTTTAAAATTCTTTCTGTTTTGTTTCGTTCCGCTCCACCGATGTTTAATCGACTATAGGTATGAGCATTTTCGTCGAGTGTATAGACAGATAAGAGAAAATCTTTATCTGATTGTTTTTTTATTTTATCTAGAATGTTTGTTTCAAATTCAGTTTTATCTAAACTGATGGGGGATTTTGGTGTCAATCCATCCCAGTTTGTCATTGAAATCGAAATTCCTCTAAAAAATGGATAGATAAAGAAAAACGTGTATAATACTACGCATGGTAAAATAAAGGCTATGAAGTATCCATATTTTTTTGTTTTGGGTTCTACCATTTTATGCCCCTTGTATAATTGTAATGAAAGGCTGTTTACAAAAGTAAACAGCCTTGAAAGTCTAAGATAAGTCAGCTTATTTTGCTGCTTTCCATGTTGCATCGATGTTTTTTATTACATCGTTTGCTGTTGTTCGTTTAAGCATGTATTGTTGTGCACCGTTTTTACAAGCTTCCTCAAATACAACGCTTGGGTACATTGAGAAAAGCCATGGGTAAGAACCTTGTGCTGCAATACTGTCAATTAAATCGCTATATGCTGGAGGTAAAGCAGAAACGTCAGCACCTGCAAAAGATACGGTTAATTTATAGCCTTCAATCCAAAGTTTTTGTGCTTCTGGAGTTCCAAGCCATGTAAGGAAGTCAATTGCTGCTTTTCGTTTTTCTGGGCTTGATTGTGATGATACACCAAAGCATGAGTCAACGTCTGCATAGAATTTGTTATTTGCAGCTGTATTAGATACAGGGAAAGGAACAAAACCCATGTCAAAAGGAGCGTCACCAGGTAAGGCAAATAGACCTTGTACCATCATAGCTGCTTTTCCTGCAACAAAATCATTTTGTTGCTCGTCCCAGTTCATATCACCGGCATTTGAAGCCATGTTTGCTGCATAGAAATCCATTGTTGAGAACAATTTTGCAGTGTCGATCTCTCCATAGGAACCCTCTCCAGCATTCATGTTGTTAATAAAGGTATTGAAATCAATTCCTTTTTCAGCAAGAAGTGCTGTGTGTACGAGGGTTACAAAGTGACCGGCAGACCAGTTTTCTGCTAAAAGTCCAGAAAATGGTGTAATACCATTGCCTTTGAGCACATTACAAACGTTTTCAAGTTCTCGATAGGTTGTTGGTGCTTTAAGATTTAGTTTTGCAAATAAATCTTTGTTATAGATAATACCAATACCTTGTAAGTCCATAGGAAGTGCATATTGTTTGTTGTTATACGTTACAGATGGAAGAGAACCAGGAACAACTTTCTTTAAAACATCTTCGTTGCTAAGGTCAACAAGATAACCTTTTGCTGCATATTCATGTACACGTGAGTATGATTGCATTTGTAGAATATCTGCAAGTTTCCCTTGTGCTGCGCGTGCAGCCATTGTTGCATCAGCATCATTTGGAATGATGAGTGTTTTAATTTTTACACCAGGATTCTTTGCCATATACGCATCAAGCAAGGCTAATAGACCCTCTTGGTTTTCCTGTTTGTAATAGTACATTTCAAGCTCGATAAGATTCGATGCTGTTTTTTCCTTACTTCCGCCAGCAAAAACGGAAACCACTAAACTCAAAGCCAATAAGACAGTTAAGAGTTTTTTCATTTTTTCCTCCTAGTTTCTGGAAATCTCCAGTTTTAACAATGTTTTAACCGGTTTACTAAACCGGTTAAGCTATTATAGTTAAACATGCTTTATCTGATTTGTCAATTAAAAAAAACCTTATTTTTGAAAAAAGTGTGTAGATTGCGTAAGTTTGTATTTTAGCATAGAAGATTAGTAGAAAATGGTGAATGTTTAAACCAAAGCCCCTCTCACAAGCTTTATTCTGCATTGCGGGAGGGCTTTGGCGACATAGAATTTGATGGTCTCTTTTTTGTATTAGTTATATTCTATCAAGCTTTTATCATAGTCTTCTGGAGCCTTATAGCCGAGCAAGTCGATAATCGTAGCAGCAAGGCTTGAAATGCCGAGTCCTTCACGCAACTCTTTTTTGTATTCGCCCTTGTATTCAGGATCGTAGATGATGCCGGGGACAGGGTTGAGCGAGTGAGAGGTTTTTGCCTTGGGTGTCCCGTCTTCTTTGTAGGAAACAGAGCCGTCTTTTTTATGCTCGTACATATCGTCAGAGTTACCGTGGTCAGCGCTTAAAATAAGGATACCACCAGCAGCGTCGATGGCTTTTTTTAATCGGCCGAGTTGCAGGTCCATCGCTTCCATAGAGCAGACAACTGCATTGAAAACACCGGTATGTCCTACCATGTCGCCATTTGGGAAGTTTAATCGAATATGGTCGTATTTTCCACTTGCAATAGCTTCTATAACATAGTCAGTGATTTCTGCACATTTCATCCAAGGGCGTTGTTCAAATGGTACAACATCGCTTTTAATTTCAACATAGGTTTCGAGCTGTTCATCAAACTTGCCGAGTTTATTTCCATTGAAAAAATAGGTTACGTGGCCGTATTTTTGTGTTTCACTGATGGCAAGTGTTCTTACTCCTGTTTTTGCAAGATATTCTCCCATTGTTCTATCGATAGCGGGGGGAGTTACAAGGTAGTTATTTGGAATGTGTAAATCGCCGTCGTATTCCATCATCCCTGCATAGAAGACATCGGGAACACGTTTTCTATCAAAGTATGGGAAATCAGCATCTTCTGGCGTTTCAAAGGCGGCGGTTAATTCAAGTGCTCTGTCCCCTCTAAAGTTAAAGTAGACAAGACCGTCTCCATCTTCCACTGTTCCGAGAGCTTTGCCGTCTTCTCCCTTTATAACAAATTCTTTTAAGTCTTGGTCGATAATACCAGGGATTTCCTTTCGGTAGGTTTCAATAGCTTCTTCGGCGCTTGCAAAGAGGCGACCTTCTCCTAAAACATGTGTTTTCCACCCACGATCTACCATTGACCAGTCTGCATTGTATCGATCCATGGTGATATACATTCTACCACCGCCAGAAGCAATCTTGTAGTCACGCCCCTTTGTATTGAAGTCTGCTAAAAAAGCTTCAAAGGGGAGAATATAATCGAGTGCGCTTGTTTCCCCAACATCTCGTCCGTCGATAAGTGTGTGTACACGTATTTTTTGAATATCTTCCGCATGAGCTTGTGTAATCATTGCTTTGAGATGGTCAATATGGGAGTGCACATTGCCATCGGAAAGAAGTCCGACAAAGTGAAGTGCAGAGTTTTTTTCTTTTACTTGTGTGATGAGTTTTTTCCATGTCTCGCCTTCAAACAGAGCACCTGTTTGAAGAGAGTTTGAAACAAGTTTGGCGCCTTGTGCGAAAACTCGTCCACAGCCAATGGCATTGTGTCCAACTTCAGAGTTTCCCATATCATCATCTGATGGAAGACCGACAGCGGTGCCGTGTGCTTTAAGCTTTGTGCTAAAAGCAATTTTTTTAAAATTGTCGAGATGTGCCATGCGAGATGCCAAAACCGCATCGCCTTCTTCGTGCTTCCCATAACCGACACCGTCCATAATGACGAGGACAACAGGGCCTCTTCGTCCCTTCCATGCAGAATTTTTTTCTAATGCTTTCATATAAATATAACCCCTTTTCTAAAATCTAAAATGAATAAAATATGGCTTGTTTAGCTGTTTTTTATTTACTCTCTGTTCAATTGTAATAAAAAGACGAAGGAGTTTCAACAGAGCGGCTGAACAGATTTAGACGATTTGCAATAGGGCTTCACTGCTAAAACAGAGCGGGGCATAGACAACTTGATTTTTTCCTTGTTTTTTGCCTTTATAAAGGAATCTATCGGCCTCCATGATAATTGCATTTATAGAGTCATATTTTTTAGAATTTGCAGCACCGAAGCTTATTGTTATGCTTAACTTTGTATCTTTGTATTCAAATACATGGTTTTCGACAGTGATTCGAATGTTTTCGAGTGTTTCTATTACTTGCGGATTTGCATATGGAAATAAGAGGATAAATTCCTCCCCGCCCCATCGGGCAAATTTTATATTTTTTTGTATAATTGTTTTTATGAGTGTTGAAATAATTTGTAGTACTGTGTCTCCGCAGTCATGTCCGTGTTGGTCATTAATTTTTTTAAAATCGTCTATATCAAAAATAGCGATGGAATAGTCTGAATTATATAAATCTTTTCTATCTTTATAGATTTGAAAATGCTCCCATATGCGGCGCCGATTTATGAGTCCTGTTAGCGGATCGTGATTTGCAATGTAAATGAGTTGTTTTTCATTGCTCTTTGTCTTTTCTCGCGTTTCAGAAATTTCCTTTTCGAGTTTAAAACAAATATAAAAGAAAATAAAGGAAATTATGAAGACGGTGTATATTTTGTGATAAAAATAAAAGCTTTGAGCTGCAGGAAGAATTTCGGGGTTTTTGTACAAAGAGATTAGTATTGTTAACACAAGACCAGGTGTTGCAAAAATAGGATAAAACCATTTTGGGTGTTGAATATTGTATGTAAATAAAAAAAGGAGGCCAATAGAACCAAGGGTAAAGTATTCTACTCCAGCACTTGCTTTCATACTAAAAAGAAATGTAAAGCAATAGAATAGGACTAAAAAATAAGTAAAAATAACTGTATACAGCTCACCTATTGATTTAAAAAAACGCATAATACAGAGATAGGCAAGTATACTAAGAATACTTGTATAAAAGAGTGTAAAAGCTCGGAAATAGAAAAAAATAGGTAAAAAAAAAAGGTGCGCTATAAAACAAAAAAAAACCAAAACAAAGGGTGCTTTTTTTAAATTTATGTATAAAGCCTTTATGTCTTTTGTTAGAATGATATTACTCCTTCATAATTATTTACAACAATTATTTCCATATAAGTATAGATGTCTTATAAAGCTTTGTCAATTAAATTTTTTTCTCTATTATCTCTAGACTTGTCGCTTTATTTTTTATTTGCTAGAATGTACTCATTACCGGGGTGTGATAAAATTTTGTTTTATCTCTGAGATAATACCCGTATAGAGTTTCGCATGAAGCTCTAAACCTGATCTGGATAATACCAGCGGAGGAAAGTAATGAAGTCTTTTTATAAAATCATTACCTTATCAATTTTCTCTTTGGTTATTGCACTTGGAGTCTTTACTTCTTGCAATAAATCGTCAAAAAAACAGCTTGTAAAGGATGAAGGACAAAAGAAAGTTCTTGTCTATGCCTATGATTCCTTTACTTCGGACTGGGGACCTGGTCCTGCCTTGAAAGAAGCTTTTGAAAAGCAGAGCGATTATGAACTCGAGCTTATTTCAGTGGGAGATGCGGGGGAAGTTTTAAGTAAGGCGCTTTTAGAAAAAAAATCCCCCCGTGCCGATGTACTTATTGGTTTAGATAATCACAATGCGCAAGAAGCGGAAAACCATGGGATTCTAGCTATCTATGAACCGAAGGGAAGTGAGGGTATAGCAAGGGCGATTCGTTTTTCAAACTTTTTGAAAAGCAAAACAGAATGGCTTATAACTCCCTATGATTGGGGCTATTTTGCCCTTATCTATGATACAGAGTCTCATCTTCCTGCGCCGAATTCATTAGAGGAGCTCAGTCAAGAGATATATAAAAAAAAGCTCATCCTCATGGATCCAAGGACAAGCACACCCGGTTTAGGCTTTGTTTCTTGGACCTATGCTGTCTTTGGTGCTGAGGGATATGAAGCTTTTTGGAAGGCTTTGAAACCTTCAATTCTTACCATGGCTCCCGGCTGGGATTCTGGCTATGGTTTATTTACCGCGGGGGAAGCGCCGCTTGTTATAAGTTATAGCACAAGTCCTGCCTATCACTTGGAGTACGAAGATACAAGTCGATATCAAGCACTTATCTTTGATGAGGGCCATGTGATGCAAGTTGAAGGAGCTGCCCTTGTTTCTGGCGCCCCAAATCCTGATGGGGGAAGGGCTTTTTTAGATTTTTTAATTTCAAAAGAAGCGCAAGAAATTATTCCCCTTACGCAGTGGATGTACCCGGTAAATGAGGAGGTGGTTTTTCCGGCGAGTTTTGCTATTGCGCCAAAGGCAGAAAAAAATCTTGTCGTAGCAAGTGAAATAGCACTCGAGGCTTCCAAACGCCTTATGGAAATTTTGGCAGATTAAAATGGCTAGAATAAAATGAATAAAAACACAGAGGGCTATTGAGATGGTTTTCACTAAAATAATAGCATTTAGTATTTTTCAAGCATTGCTCTCAACTCTAGTGGCAGTTATTCTCGGTTTTGCATCGGCCTATTATGTAGCGAAAAAAAAATCTCTTTTTGCAGACATTTTAGTTAGTTTTTCGGCGGTTCCCCTCTGTGTGCCGCCCCTCTTGGTTGCCCTCGGCTATGTGCTTTTTTTTGGTAACAATGGCAGTTTTAATCGTTTTCTTATGGCAGTTTTTAACTTGCAAGAGGCACCCTTTTCTATTTTGTATTCTTTTAGTGGCATAATTATTGCACATGGTTTTTATAATTTTCCTATTATAATGAAGGCTGTCGCTGATGTATGGCAGCGGCTGCCTGAAGAAGAGGAGTGGGCGGCTTCTCTTTTGGGCGCTTCTCGCTTTCGTCTTTTTAAAACGATTAGCTTTGCACATTTGCGCTCTCCTCTTGCAAGCGCTGCTTCCATTGTCTTTTTGTATTGTTTTTTTAGCTTTATTATTGTTTTACTTTTTGGTCCCATCGGGCTTACCACGCTTGAAGTTGAAGTCTACCGAGCAAGCCGTCTCAGCCTCGATTTTTCTAAGGCAGCTTTTTTTGCGCTTATAGAAACGATTATCGCTTTGGCGATTGTGTATTTTTATAGTAGCTTTGAAAAAAGCGGCTTGCGAAGTCAGGGAACGAGTGCCGTACTCCGAGAAAAAACAAAGATGGGGCTAAGCTCTCGTTTTTTTTCTATTGTCCTCTTTGGGCTTATCTCGATTTTTTTTCTATTTCCGCTTTTTTCTATTCCGATTAAGGCTGTTTTTACAAAGGCAGCCTTTAAGACTGTCTTTTTTCACAAAAGTTTTTTGCCAGCCCTTGGAGCAAGCTTGCAAAGCGCGAGCATTAGTGCTCTTTTGGCAACAAGTTTTGCGTTTGTCTATGCCCTCTGTATTCGTATAAAAGACCCCTTGAAAAAAAATCGTTTTTTTCGCTTTTTCCCCTTTATTCCCATGGCGATTTCTTCTGTTGTATTGGGCTTTATTATAACAAGTCTTTTATTTGCCCTTCGATTACAGGCAAATTTATTTATTCTCAGCCTTTGCCAAGCTTTTTTGTTTTGGCCCTTTGCCTTTCGACAGATTCAATTCTCTCTTGATGCTATTCCGCAGGCTATTGATGAGGTTGCTCTGATGCTTTCTCCTTCTCTTTTATATCGTGTATACAAAATATACCTTCCTTTACTAAAAACAGGTATTATTTCAGCCTTGAGTTTTAGCTTTGCGATGAGTTTAGGCGATGCGAGCCTGCCACTTTTGCTTGCTATTCCAAATATTCAAACCCTCTCGCTTTTTACCTATCGATTGGCTGGTTCCTATCGTTTTGCAGAAGCCTGCGCTTCAGGAAGCATTATTCTCGTGCTGAGTGTTTTTGTCTTTTACATAGGCGAGAGGCAGAAAAAAAATCTAAAGCGAGAGAAAAAAGTGAGGATGAGATGAAAAAAAAAGATGCATATTTTATGGTAGAAAACCTAAAAAAAACATGGGAAAATGCAGATTCTGCTTTTACACTCGATATCGATTTTTCTGTTGATAAGGGCGAGATGCTCTGTATTGCGGGGCAGTCAGGTTCTGGCAAGTCGACTATTTTGCGTATTATTTCTGGGATTCTTCCTTTTGAAAAAGGCGCGCGCCTTGTTCTCGATGGGAAGGATATTTCAACTCTCTCTCCAGGGAAGCGCGATATTGGGATGGTTTTTCAAAACCCAACACTTTTTCCTCATATGCGAGTGGAAGATAATATTGCTTTTGGTTTAATAAGCCGCAAAGTTGCAAAAAAGGATGCACGCTTTCGCTCTGCGGCCTTGCTCGAACGCTTTGGGCTTTCAGGTTTTGCAAAACGCTATCCAGATTCGCTTTCGGGAGGCGAAGCCCAAAGAGTCGCTCTTGCACGAACGCTCATTGTCGAGCCAAAACTCGTGCTTTTTGACGAGCCTTTTTCTTCCCTCGATGCGCCCCTGCGAAAATCTTTAGCCCTCGATATTCGCCAAAGTCAAAGAGAGCTTGGTTTTACGGGAATTTTGGTAACGCATGATATTGAAGAGGCAAAAACAATGAGCGATCGGGTTATTGTTTTAAAAAAAGGCTCTCTTTTTTGGCAGGGAGTGGCAAAAGACTTTGAAGAATCCCATGTCTCTTCTTTTTAGTTGACGTACAAGAAACTAAGGTTTATACTTTAGTTGGTTGAAAACAGAAACTAAGCAAGGAGGATTACTTTGACCAAAAAAAGTATAACACGAGGCATTGTCGGAATTTTGATGATACTTGTAGTATTTGTGTCATGTAAATCAAATAAAAATAATACGGATCAGAATACACAGGCAATCGAAAAGCCCATGTATAGAAATGGTGATTTTGAGGACGGTTCGGTTGAGCCCTGGGCTGTTTTTACACAAGGTGGATCAGCTCGCTTATCAGTAGAGAAGGGGGCACTTTGTATAGATATAGGAAGTGTTGGTTCAGTTGAATATGCTGTGCAATTATACCAAGATGTAGGTAAGCTGGAATATGGTTGTGAGTATCGCATGCAATTTGATATGTGGTCGACTTTACCGCGTGATGTTGAATATCGTATTCAAATGAACGGGGGAAATTATCAAGCCTACTCTATGAAACATATTTCTATAAATGAAGAGAAACAAAGCTTTATTATCGATTTCACTATGGATCAAACAGATGATTTACTTCCACGTCTCGCCTTTAATATGGGTTATCCAGTAAATTTACCAAAAGGGGAACAGGTGGAAAGTCATAAAATATATTTGGACAATCTTTCTTTAACAGTTACAGATACTTCGAATCGAAGTGAAGAGAGCCTTGGGGGAAACAAGCCGAATATTTCCGTAAACCTACTTGGGTATCAAAAGGCAGAAAAAAAGATTGCAGTTTTTCGCTCTTTACGAATGGATGGTAAAGGTTTAGATAAATCCTTTAGTGTTTTTACCGAAGAAGGAAAAAAAGTTTTTACTGGAAAGGTAGTGAATCCCAAGCAAAATTATAATGCAAATGAAACAAATGCCTATGGTGATTTTTCAGAGCTTTCTCAAACTGGGACTTATTATATTGAATCAAAATTGGCAGGAAGGTCTGAGCTTTTTCACATAGGAGATGCCGTATACGCAGAAGCTTTTGATGCTGTATTAAAAATGCTGTATTTACAACGTTGTGGTTCTGCCCTTGATGTATCGCTTGCTGGTGATTTTGCTCACCCTGTTTGCCATAATACGCTTGCACGTATATATCCTACAGACCGTTATATCGATGTGAGTGGCGGCTGGCATGATGCAGGCGACTATGGTCGGTATGTTGTACCCGGCGCAAAGACTGTTGCCGATATATTGCTTGCGTATATGCATTATCCACATGCCTTTGATGATAATCTAGGAATTCCAGAAAGTGGCAATGGTATCCCCGATGTTTTAGATGAAGCACGCTATGAATTGGAATGGCTTTTAAAAATGCAAGATAAAGAAACAGGAGGGGTATATCATAAAGTAACAGGCGCCTCTTTCCCTGGCTTTGTTATGCCAGAAGATGAAACTGAAGAGTTAATTTTAAGCCCCATATCCCTTACCGCCACTGGTGATTTTGCCGCAGTTCTTGCTATGGCAGTACCAATCTATGAATCCTTAGATCTTGATTTTGCTACAAAAATGAAGGAAGCAGCCTTATTTGCCTGGGATTATTTGGCAGCCAATAAGAGTTTTTATGGCTTTATGAATCCGCCATCAATTGCTACCGGTGAGTACGATGATCGAAAAGATAGCGATGAGCGATATTGGGCAGCTGTCGAGTTATATAAGCTTACGGGAGAAAAACGTTTTCACGATGCGCTTTTATCTATAACAGAAAATGTAATTCCTACGGAACTTGGTTGGCAAACAGTTGGTGATTATGGCAGCATTTCGTATTTGACTATGGATGTAGAAAAACAAGATCCAGAATTTGTTGCAAGATTAAAGACAAGTATGGATTGGAATATACGGAGTTTAAAAACGCTTGTTGAAAATGATGGTTATGGCATTTCAATGGGAGCAAACTATCCATGGGGAAGCAATATGACAGTCGCAAATAATGCGATGCGCTTTTTATTTTTCGATATGCTAAATCAAACAGATGAATATCGTGAAATAGCAAAAAATCATCTTCATTATTTTTTCGGACGAAATCCTCTTATGATGAGTTATGTTACAGGTTTTGGAAATCCGAGTCCGCAGTATCCGCATCATCGCCCTTCAGAAGCGAAGAAAAAAGCAATGCCCGGGATGCTTGTTGGTGGTCCAAATAGTAGTTTAGAAGACCCCTATGCAAAAGCAGTGCTCTATGCGGAAGCACCAGCAAAAACCTATGCAGATCATAGCCAAAGTTATTCGACAAATGAAATTTGTATTTATTGGAATTCGCCACTTATATATGTGATGGCAGCTTTATGCAAATAAAATTGCTTGCTTCGTTGACATTATTTTAGCAATTTGATAGAATACAGGTTCATATAGAATTAGTTTTTTTATAGGCAGGTTAAATATGGCAAGAAGATGTGAACTTTGCGGAAAAGGTACTCAAAGCGGAAATAAAGTCAGTAAAGCATACAATCATACACGTCGTGTGTGGAAACCAAATCTTGTAAAGGTTAAAACAGAAATAGCTGGAACGACGATGACATTGAAAATGTGTACTCGTTGCCTTAGAAGTGGTTACGTTACAAAAAAGGTCTGATAGTTTCGAGTCTCTTAGCTTCGATCACAGTATCGTGGCTTTGTGTAAAGGCTGTTAGGAAGACGGAGGTTTTTCTACACAGTCTTTTTTTTATCTAAATCTTTTATATGTTGTAGTTTTTATCCGCTAAGACGCATTTATCTTTTCCAGAATATTTTGCCTCATACAAAGCCTTATCTGCTTGGCGAATAAGACTTACGCTGTCTTTGCCACATTCAGGAAAGGAAGCAATGCCCGCAGAAAAACAAACGCTGATGTTTTTTGTGAGTTTTTCTTCTTTAAAACTTATCCGTATTCTATTACAAAGCTGCATAGCCCCTTCTATTTCTGTTTCTGGAAGAACAATGAGAAATTCTTCACCGCCAAATCTGCATAGAATGTCTTCTTCTCTAATAGTAGCTTTAATATAGGCAGAGAAGGATTGTAAGACTTCATCGCCGATAACATGGCCATACCTGTCATTTATTTTTTTAAAGTCATCGATGTCAAAAATAGCTAATGAAAATTGTTTTCCATATCGTTCGCTACGATTTATTTCTTTTTGTAAAACAAGATCGAGATAACGACGATTGAAAGTGCCAGTTAAGGGGTCAATCATTGCAAGTTTTTCTGCTTTTTGAAATACTTTAATTTCTACAAGATAGGGTGATTTAAGGTATTTTTTTTCATTTGTGAAGTAATCAACTATAGCGAGATGGAGAGAAATTTCTCGTTTTAATTTTTTTTCTAGTTTTTCGGCTCCTTTCAGTATATTTTTCCAGTGCCGTATTGCCTCTTCTTCGCTTAGATTTATATGCACAAAATTATCGAGCAAGGTTGAAAAGACCTTTTCTTTCGGTATTTTTTCTAAATTCCCAGGTTCGAAAGCTGGGTGCCCAAATAAAAGAATTTTTTTATATAACTCATCATTAAACTTTTTTGATATCATAAAAACCTCTAAACTTTTAATTTACTCCATTGTAAAGCGGAACAGTATTTATAGCAAGCTATTTTTTTAAAATGAGGCCATCATAGGCCGATTGTATCGGGAAAAGAGACTTTTTTGCAAAATACGCATTAATTTCTTCATAAGTATAGTCGTGGCAGATATGTGTTATGTAGGCTTGCTTTGGTTGGAGTATTTCTGCTACTTCCAAGGCTTCATCAAAATTAAAGTGTGTTGAATGGGGTCTTTCACGGAGCGCATCGATTATGAGAAAATCGAGGTTTTTTAGCTTTTCAAGAGAAGGTTTTGGTATGCCATCGCAATCTGTTAGATAGGCTATAGAAAAATCATCTTCTTCTATTCTGTATCCTGTTGTGCCAATATCGCCGTGCTCAAGAGGAATAGCAAGAATGTTAAGACTTCCTATCTTGAGCGGTTTTTCTTTATAGGCTTCGACATTTTTTAAGCTAATACGTGGTTTTCCGCCACCTTCTTGTGTTTTTTTAAATACATAGGAAAAACGATTTTTTATATCTTTTATAGTAAGTCTATCGGCGTAGACTTTTAATGTATCGCAATCTGCACCTCGGTTTTGTGCAAAAGAACAGGTATGGGAAAAAATACGTACATCATCGAGACCATGAAGATGATCGGCATGGCTATGAGTGATAAAAACCGCATCAAGGGAGGGCAGCCCGTAGCGAAGCGCTTGTGATCGAAAGTCGGGCCCAATGTCAATAACAATGCTCTCACCATTTTTCCCGCGAATAAAGGCGGAGGTTCTCAGTCGATTATCTTTTGGGTCTTTTGAAGTGCAGCGCGGACAGAGACAATTGATTACCGGCATGCCATGGCTCGTTCCTGTTCCTGCTAATAAAACTTGCATGACAAAAATAATAAACTTTGTTATAGTATAGGTCAAGGCATTTTTAAAAAGATTTTTTAGAAAGGTAAAAGGAAGACTATGTCCGACATGATGTCTGTTTTAGATTATATTTTAAATCATTGCTCTGCAAAGGAATTAGAAGTCATTGAAACTGCGGTAAAAAAAAGAAAGAGTAACCTTGGCTCTGCTTCTTTGGACTTAAATGCTTTTGCAAAAAATCTTTCAAAGACAATGAATGATTCTATTTCACAAACAATTTCTGGTTTCCAAGAAAGCCTTAAAGATTTTGCCTGGGATTTGGTAAAAAAAGAGAATCCTGATTTAAGCGATGAAGATACAGAAATTATAGTTAATCAAATGATTCCCGATGTTTTAGCATCTCGAAAAGAATTAAAGGTTGCTGATTATATTCGAAGTGGTGAGAGTTTAGTTCATGAGGGGCAGGTGAATGGCTTCCCAATCGATGCCATGCTCGAAATGGTGTTTCAATTTATTAGTTACAGTAATGGGAGTCTCGCTCCAGAAGAAGATCGGGCTTTGCATAACGCTGTAAGAGATTGGCCGACAGTTTTTTGGAAAGCCTTTCCCGAACCCTTGCAAGAATTGATTCGCTCATACTTAAAAGGTATGATTGATTCAAATGTCTTTGAAAATGCGCTTACTATCCTTTTGTCTGAGTAATTTTTAGAAGCCTTGTTTAAATATCGTGTTCTTCTTTAAGCTTTGTTATTTCATCTCGTATGAGGGCAGCTTTTTCAAATTCAAGCCGTTCAGCGCAATCCATCATTTCTTTTTCCAAGGCGCGTATGAGTTTTTTTCGCTCCTTTGGTATGAGCATATTGAAAGAGTTTTTCAAAACAGAAAGCTCTGTTTCAACCACTTCTTTTTCTTCTTCAATCTGTCGTACCAAGATATCTTCAATTGCCTTGGAGATAGTTGTGGGTGTGATGCCGTGCTCTTTGTTAAAGGCTTCTTGAATTTCTCGGCGCCTTTGCGTTTCTTCGATTGCTTCTTTCATAGCATCGCTCATGCGGTCGGCATACATTACAACGCGGCCTTCTTGATTTCGTGCCGCCCTCCCAATAATTTGAATGAGACTTGTTGTCGAGCGTAAAAAACCAATCTTATCTGCATCTAAGATGCCGATAAAAGAAACTTCGGGTAAATCTATACCTTCTCGAAGTAAGTTAATACCGACAAGCACGTCAAATTCGCCTGCTCGTAAGCCCTTGAGAATTTCTACCCGTTCAATTGTTTCTACTTCACTGTGAATATAGCGTACCTTCAAACCATGGCTGATTAAATAATCGGTAAGGTCTTCTGCCATTTTTTTTGTGAGGGTAAGGACAAGGCTGCGTTCATTTGCTGCAATTCGTTTTTGTACTTCTCCAAAGATATGTTTCATTTGTCCTTCACTGGGATGCACTTCGACGATTGGATCGAGCAGTCCGGTTGGTCGAATGAGTTGTTCGACAATTTGCGTGCTGCGATCGTATTCGAGTTGGCGAGGGGTTGCGGAGACATAGATAACTTGATTTGTCATGCCTTCAAATTCGTCTATTTTTAAGGGACGGTTATCGAGGGCACTGGGAAGGCGAAATCCAAAGTCAATGAGATTTTGTTTTCGTGATCGGTCGCCCTCATACATGGCACCTATTTGGCTTACGGTTACGTGAGACTCGTCGATAAAGCATAGAAAATCTTTGGGAAAATAATGCAAGAGGGTTGCCGGAGGAACGCCAGGGGGACGATTTCCGATGGGTGCAGAATAATTTTCTATGCCTGAACAATAGCCCATCTCCGCAAGCATTTCCAAGTCGTAGTTTGTCCTTGTTTTTAAACGCTCAGCTTCTAGCATCTTTCCTTCTTGCAATAAAAACTGATACTGCACATCGAGCTCAGCTTTTATTTTATCTCGCGCCTTCATGAGCATTTCATGGGGAACCACAAAGTGCTTTGCTGGGTAGATTATCACTTCATCGAGTTCTTCGATTGTTTCTCCAGTAAGGGGATTGAATCGCCGAATCCTGCTTACTTCTTCCCAGTCGAGTTCAATGCGATAGGCGTCGCTCATATAGGCAGGGAAAACTTCGAGGACGTCTCCTCGCATGCGAAAGTGACCGCGGTCCAAAATTTCATTTCGTTCGTATTGTAAATTGATAAGGTTTTTTGCAAAGGTGGAGGGGCTTAGGCTTTGTTTTTTTTCTATATGCACTCGCATATCGCGATACATTTCGGGCATACCCAAACCATAGATGCAGGAAACGGTTGCGATTACGATGACGTCTCGCCTTTCCATGAGGCTGTAGGTAGCAGCGAGTCTGAGGCGGTCTATTTCGTCGTTTATGGAGGCGTCCTTTTCTATGTAGAGATCGCGCGCAGGGACGTAGGCTTCTGGTTGATAATAATCATAATAGGAGACAAAGTATTCGACAGCATTGTTTGGAAAAAAACTTTTAAATTCACGATAGAGTTGTGCTGCGAGCGTTTTATTGTGGCTAATAATAAGCGTTGTTTTTTGAACCTGCTCGATAATTTTTGCCATGGTAAAGGTTTTTCCTGAACCGGTAACACCCTTTAGTGTTTGGTATCTATCACCGCGTAGAAAACCTTGACTCAAGGCTTCTATTGCTTGCGGTTGGTCTCCTGCAGGATCGTAAGGCGAATCAATTACAAAGGCTCTCATCGTTCTTAGCCTCCTGTTATTTCGTTGTTGTTTCAGAAAGGCTTACAGGAATCGTGAGTTTTTGCTTACCTCTTTGAATGCCTACTTGGACAAGGTCACCTGGTCGGCTTTGTTCGAGTGCCGTGTTTAAGTCAACGAGGGAAGAGATCTCCGCGCCATTTATTTCGGTTATAATATCTCCTCCGATATAAAAGATAGAAGAAAAACGGTTATAGCGAACTGCCTCATTTCCCGCCTTTATCCCTGCCTTGGCAAGGTTGCTATTTTTTGGAAGCTCCGAAACAAGCAAACCCTTTTGTATAGAAATATTTGCATAGTTTGCTATTGTGGCGTTGAGCTCGACAAAGCTGCCATTAAGACTGCCACGGTTTACATAGCCGTATTGCATAATGTCAGAGACAATGCGTTTGGCGGTATTTACTGGAACCGCAAAACCAACTCCTGCAGAACTTCCAGAAGTCGAATAAATCATTGTGTTTATACCGATCATTTTTCCACTTGAGTCGAGGAGGGGACCGCCAGAATTTCCAGGGTTTATCGCAGAGTCGGTTTGTATCATGTCTTTTATTATGATGTTTTTATCGATTTGAATCGGGCGACCGAGGCTTGAAATAATGCCCGTTGTCATCGTTCGATCAAAGCCAAAGGGATTTCCTATGGCGATAACTTTTTGTCCTACCTTAAGGTTATTTGAATCCGCATAGCTGATAGTTTTGAGACTGATATTCTTTGGTGGGTCAAATTTTATAACCGCAATATCTGTTTGTGCATCGACACCTATTACCTTGCCTTCGTACTGCGTACCGTCAGAAAGTGAAACATAAATTTTATACGCGTTTGCAACAACGTGGCGATTTGTGACGACATATCCCCTTGCATCGATAATGGAACCTGACCCACTTGAACCTTCTGTTGGATAGGGTTGGCTAAACCAACTATAGCTTATAACTTCGGTGCTTATATTTACAACTGCGGGGCTAAAGTTTTCGTATACTAAAATATTTTGCTGCTCGTCAATAGTATAGCCTGCTGTATAATCAACAAGACTTTGCTGGATGGTAGAAAAAGGAGGGGTGTTTGTTTCGTTTATAAAGTTTGTATTTTCGCTTGTTTGTATTGTTTGCCCCTCTTTTTTATAGCTTGGACCAAGGAAGATAAAGACAAAGGCAAAAATTAAGGCAAGGCTTGCGGAAACAAGAGAGCTTATAATAACGTGTTTTTTTGTATAGAGTTTCATAGTACCTTCCTTTATAAGATAAATATAGCAAAAAAAAACGGCAGAGTCAAAAGGAAAGACTAAGCCGTTTTCATTTTTTTATACATTTAAAAAAATTATTTTTTTGTCTTTGCAGCGGGTTTTGTTTTTGCTGTGGTTTTTTTTGCACTAGCTTTTGCAGAAGCTTTTGGCGCATCGGCAACTACTACCTCAGTTGGCTTTCCTTTTCCACGTTCGAGTAAAAGTGTTTGTGTTGTGGTATCGCAAACTTCACTTGGACCATAGTACTGGATAGCACCGGGGAAGAGGTAACTTGTTTTAAGTGCCCATTTGTCACGATTTTTTGCAAATGTTTTAAATGGCTTGCCATCGAGTTCAACGAGGGCTTTTTTTATAACAGGTTTTTGACTTCCGTGTCTTTGCTCCATATTCATCATCATGGTCAGTGGAATACCACCTGCTGTCCAGTCTTTTGCATCTGCGGTGAGATTTTGCACAGATGAGAGATAACCCGTTAAACCACTTGCAATGAGCACAAAGGCGGTATAGCCGAGTGCATAGCAATAATCTGAATCGAAATTGCTTGGGAAGGCACAACGACCTTCATAGCCAAAGAAGTGTGTGTATGAGCTAAAGGTTCCTGTGTAAGAACCTTTTTTCTTCATTTCTGCAAGTTGTGTTTCAACCATACTCACTAAAAGTTTTTCAGTATCAATGCGTGATACTTGCACATTTCCGTGTGGGTCACGGTCAGCCAAAAACTGGTCTGCAATTGCTTCAGGAAGAGAGTCAAAGGTTTTGAAAGAGCTTGCGGTAAGATGTGACTTGAGCCAATCTTTTTTATCAGCAAAGCTTTTAAGTTTTTCAAAAGAATTTGCTTCTGTTGCCATTTTATCGTTTAACTCCGCAATGAGTTTTTTCATTTCGGGGATAAATTCAACTAGACCTTCTGGGATAAGCACAATACCAAAGTTTTCATCGTTTTCAGCTCGTTTTGCAATGACCGTACAGATATCATCACTGATTTGTTTTAAGGTCATTTTTTTTTCTTCAATTTCTTCAGAGATAAGACAAATATTTGGCTGTGTTTGCAATGCGCATTCCAGTGCGATATGACTAGCAGAGCGTCCCATGAGTTTTATAAAGTGCCAGTATTTTTTTGCAGAGTTTGCATCGCGGCCGATGTTTCCGATAAGTTCTGAGTAGGTTTTTGTTGCGGTGTCAAAACCAAAGCTTGTTTCAATTTGCTTGTTTTTTAAGTCGCCATCGATTGTTTTTGGAACACCAATAACGCGTGTGCTCATGCCGGTTTGTATGAAGTGCTCGGCAAGGAGTGCTGCGTTTGTGTTTGAGTCGTCTCCACCGATAATAACGATAGCATCGAGTTTGAGTTTTTTTGCGGTTTCCATAGAAGACGCAATTTGCTCAGGCGTTTCGATCTTTGTTCGACCAGAACCGATAATATCAAAACCGCCTGTATTTCGGTACTCGTCCATAAATTTGTCTTTTATTTCGACATACTTTGCATCGATTAAACCTGCAGGACCGTTAAGGAATCCATATAATTTGCTATCAGGATTTCCCGCTTTAATACCGTCATAGAGACCAGCGATAACATTATGTCCTCCGGGTGCTTGCCCACCTGAAAGAATAACACCAACTCGAATGAGTTCTTTTACCGCGGGGTTTTTTCCCTTCACAAAATGGGCAATTGGTTTGCCATAAGTGTTTTTAAATAATTCTTTTAAAGCCGCTTCGTCGCTAATTGCCTTTGTTGGTTTACCGAATGCTACCTGAATAGTGTTAAGGCGCAATTTTAGAACTGCGGGTAGTTTTGGTTTGTACGCATACCGTGCATTTTGCAATGCAGAAATCTTAGCCATAGAAAATTCTCCTATTTCTTGGTAAATATTTTTTTCATTTATAGAAAATTCTTTTATATAATATAGGAAAAGAAATAGAGTTTCAACAGGGTAGAAGCTCTCTAAGTCTACTCAGTTTCAATAAAAACTTCTTGAAGCGATTCTGTTTCAATTTTATTTTCAATCTCGTCTTCTAGCTTGTAAAAAAAATCTATCCCCGTTATTTTTTCTACTTCGCGTATGGTGCAAAGGTATTCTGAAAAATGTTTTTCACCCTTTGCATTGGGAATTATATAGGCTGCGGCAATAGCTGCAAAAAACAAGTCATCTGTTTCTCTATTTCTTTTTACGATTGGTGATAAAAATATTTTATAATAGGCATCAGGTACAGCAACCTTGTTTATGCCTATTGTCTTGTATGCTTTGTTTTCAAGAAGAGGTCCCGTAACAACATAGACGATACCGTAACGCTCAGCCCATTTTCTCCCTTCTGCTTCAAGATTTGCCCAAATACCTCTATTCATGGCTGGAACTTGCGGAGACATATTGCTCATGTAAAAAGTTTCGCTCATAGCCAGAGAATCAAAAGCAAAATCTGCTGCAGGTGCAATATGCCCTCTGTCATAACCGCTGCCGCGATAGTCTTCAAGGCTTGCGCTTCCTGTACTTATTTTTGGATCTACCCGAAAATTGTCTTTACGACTTGTGTTTTTTTCAAGTTTTTCTGTAGTGATAGTATAGGCTGCCCATTCGCATTGTTCAAAAGATTCTCTATAACATAATTGGTAGTATTCAAAAACACGTAGTTCATGGTCTTGTTTTTTTTCAAAAAATTCTATCGTGCTATCTTCATCCTCTGTTTTTTCTTCAGCTATTGCGGGGCAAAGTGGAATTTCTAAAAAAGAAATTTCGAAAAAGGGATGCTGTTTTTCAAAAGATTTTTCTTCAGCATATAGGGGAAAGTAAAAAGAAAAAGCTAAAAAAAGAAAAACACCGAGTCCTTGCCTTAGCCATTTGGTTATTTTTTTATCTAACATCACTTTATCCTTGTTTTATTTTTACCCATTTCGCATCGAGCTCTTCCCAATGAAAGGCATATTCCCATTTTCTATCCCAGGAAAACTCTAGAAGGGCAAGTTTAAAAACGCGAATTTCTGAGGGAAGATTTTTTTGCAAATCTTCGACCGAATGAATTTCTTTTTTACGTTCCGTTACATCGTTAAAAAAGTTGCTAGAAAAAACTGTCTGGCTGTCTTCATTTTTTTTTACAAAAACAAGCGGCATAGAAATGGTGTTTGGAAGAGGGGGGAAATCTGCTATTTGAATCTCAGTCCTATGTTTTTTTATTTCAAAGCTTATGTTAAAGGCGAGGCTGAGCCATTGTCCATGCCTTTCTATTTCTCTTAGCTGTACGGGATTTTTCTTTTTTTGAAAATCGTTTTTCATAGATTCTAATATTTCTTTTTGTTCTTTTATTGTTTGTTTTGTATTGAATAAAACAAGGGGACAAAATAAGGGATGTATGGGATAGACTTTTTCATTTACAAGTCTCGCCTGTATTTTTTTTAAAACTGCAATTTCATTGCCGTGGGGTATGAGTGCAAGCAAATTTATTTTATTATCTTCCATAGTGCCTTCCTTTTTACAGCTCCTGTAATTATAGACTTTTTATTCTTGAAAGTGTAGTATATTTACATGAAGAAAGTCTTTGTTTTTATAATTACTGTACTTTTAAGTATAATGAGTCTTGCTTCTTGCAATTCTGTTTCAAAGTCTTCTATTGCCTTAGAGCTGGAAGACCTTTCCTTTTCTTTGTTTGCACACAATGCAAATGCAAAAAAAGCATTCATCCCATCTCAGGGAAAAAGTCCCTATATGTTTTTTTCATTTGATGATTCCTTCCATCTCTTTGTTGACGAGTATAAGGATACAAGTCTTGCACTCTGCGTTGATATAGATTTTGCTAAAGATAGGACAGACGTAAAAAACAGGGGAAAGGAAAACAAAATAGCCTTTGGCTTTTTGACAAAAGATGATTTTACAAGCGATGGTCTGCTAAAAACAGGCACACTCGTCAGCCGTTCTATGGTAACTGGTTTTATTGACAGTGCAGATTTTCAAGAGGGAATGTCGCTTTCTTTTAGTCTCCCTCAGGATACAAAGATAAAGGGTTTTTTCTTGTACGCAACAGAAGACCTGTATCTTAAAAAAGCGCGGATACAAAAACCTTCTCTCGGTTGGTCCTTTGCTGAGGAGCGAGCTTTTTTTGCCTTTTCTGCAATGGGCGGGGAGATTCCGTCAAGCTTAGCAATGGCGCAAGATGAGGGACTTTCTCTTGCCTTGAGTTCTTCCTTGGGGCTCGATACAAAGGAGGCCTATCTCTCTCTTGCTTTTTTCCCGCAAGAACAAGTTAGTCATCCTACTCGCTATCCCTCGGTCGTTCTCGACTTGGATAAAGAAAGCTTTACTATACAAAGATCTCCCTTGCAAACAAAGGCACATATATACGCCTCGCAAATGCTTTCTCCAACAGCGCAGGTTTTTTGTAGTCAAAATAAAGAAATGCTTAGCGAATTACTTTTTATGTCAAATGAAGGTATAAGAAAAAAAACGTCTACGGAGAAAAGCCTTGAACCGCTTCACACTGATCCAGGTTTGATAATTATTTGGGATAAGGCCAGCTGGCGGCAAGAAAGCTATGAGCTTTTTTCTTGGGAGCTTTTTCCCTCTGTCCTCATTATGGATTTTAAAAATTATGCAATCCAAGATGACTACTTAAAACGGCTTGCTTTTTTTGCAGAAAAAAAGGGCTATACTGGTCGCTTGAGTTACGATGATGAAATAAAATCCATGCACGGTTTCAATGCGCATGACTATAGCGCAGAAACCCTTGCAAACTTTTTTGCTTTAGCTGAGAAAGAAAATTTTCCATTAAATCAAAGTGAGTTGCATCTACGTTCTATTCTTTTAGAAAACGGGGTGATACGATTTGAAAATGGAAAACTGGTAGAAGGTGCGGGTGCACTTTTAAGTATTTCACAAGAATCGACTCTTGCGCTTCGCTACACACTCATGGGACACGAAGCCTATCATGGAATTTATTTTACAGAAAAACTTTTTAGAGACCATACCCTCGAAGTATTTAATGCAAGTGATCCAAACTCGCGCGATTTTCTCATGGGATATTTTACAACTTCAGAAACTTTAAACTATGACATAGAAAACGATTACTTATTAAAAAATGAGTTTATGGCCTACCTTTTACAACAGTCAATTGCAAACACCGGCCAGTATTTTGTGAATATTGCTTCTCGACCCTCTGTTATAAAAAATTTGCCCGAGCTGAGTCTTTACGTGAGAAATAGCAGAGGGAGCGGTTTTACTGAAGCCTGCCGCGAGCTTGATGCTTTTATCTATAAATCTTATGGCTTGGCAGCTGGGCGAGTTCGTCTAGTTGGCAGAACACGGAGCTCTTTTTAGAAGCTCATAGAAAGATTTGCTCTTAGCCCTTGTCATCAAGGCCACTCACTGTTCTTACTACAACAGAAGTGTTAAAATTTTTTTCAGCTGCAACAGACGAGGGTGGTCCATGCCCAGGCATAATTACAGTGTCATCGTGCTGACTCAATATTTTATTGTGAACAGCTGCAAGCAACATTCTTTCGGCATAGGTATTTGTAGTTGAACCGAGGGTGCTTGCTGTCAGTGCATCCCCTGTGAATAAAACCTTTCCTATTTTGAAAACCATGGAGTCAGGGGTATGTCCTGGAACAGACATATAACCGACTTGCAATCCTCCAATGCGTAAAATACCATCATCTTTTAGAATTTGCGTTTCTCGATCTGCAACTTCATAATCCGCCGCATAAATTTTGGGAGTGTAGATTTTTCGTAGTGTTGCCAAACCCTTTAAGTGGCTTTCGTGGTTATGCGTTATTAAAACTGCTTCAAGATTTAATTGTTCTCGCTCTATCTGCAGTAGAATTTCTTTTGTAACGGTTCCAGGGTCTATGATGATAGCAGCTTTTTCTTCAGGGTTTGTTACAACATAGCAATTTGAAAAACCTTCGAGTGACAAATTAAAATAAACTTTCATAATCTATTTCCTTTGAAAAAAGCGCTTCCCTTGTATTTGAAAGTTTAAAAGAGACATTTTCTTGACTCATTTCAAAAAACATTGTTTTTTTAATATTGCAGTTTCTAAAAGAAGTGTTTTGCAATCTGGCACGGATAAAACGTGAGTTATACAAGTCTGAATCGTCAAAAGAAGACTGTAAAATATGGCTGCCACAAAAATTGTTGTGGACAAGGTCAGAGTTTGTAAACAAAATATGTGAAAAAGTTGCGCCAGCAAATGAGGTAAATTGCAAGTTTGACCCAAGTAGATTGCAGTCGGAAAAAATAGAAAAATCGAACATAGACATGCGGCTACGTAAGTTTTCAGAATGGATATTGCGAAAGGTACAACCGTAAAAGTTGCAACCGTAAAATCGTTTGTTTGTAAAATCTAAGTTTTGAAAAGAGATTCCTGAAGCGTTGAGACCCACTATCTTGTCGTTAGATTTTATATACTCATATATATATTCTTCGATTTGTGAGGCTATAGGAGAATGTTCAAAACAATATTCATGCGTGCTAAGCGTTTTTGTATCTTTTGAGTAGTTTGATACCGCTGTTTTTTGGCAAGATGGATGCTGACAAATCACATAACTAAACATTTTTACATGGTAAGGCATTGCTAAAAATAAGTCAAATGTATTATCATGTAAAAATGCAGAAGAATAAGACTTGCACTGATTTTTTATGTATCGATTCAGGCTCAGGTGGGCTTCCCTATCTTTTATATCTTTTAGAAAGATTTCCTGGTTACAGCTCCGTCTATGTTGCAGATACCGAAAACTTTCCTTATGGAAAAAAATCGAAGGAAAAAATCGTTGAGGCAATTACCGCCTTAGTCGAAAGGCTTCTCGAACACTTTGAACCGAAGATTATAATCATCGCTTGCAATACTATCTCTGTAACTGCGCTCGATATTCTGCGCTCTCGTTTTCCGCTCCCCTTTGTTGGTACCGTTCCTGCTATAAAACAAGCGGTACAGTTAAGTAAAAATAAGATTATAGGACTTTTGGCAACAGAAAACACAGTTGCCTCCCCCTATACTGATGCTCTTTTTTTAGAATATGCTTCAGAATTTAGGCTTATTAAAAGAGGCGATGCAAAACTTGTCCGTTTTGTAGAAAAATCCCTTCACAAGGCAGATGAAAAAAAACGAAAAAAAGCACTGAAACCCGCTCTCGCATTTTTTGAAAAAAACAATATTGATGTGCTCATCCTCGGCTGCACGCATTTTATTCACCTTATAAACGAAATAAAAAACTCCGCTCCTCCGCATTGGCAGATTCTTGACTCAAGAGCCGGCGTTATCAATCGTGCTATACATATAGCAAACGAAAAGGGGATAGTTCCTCGTTTAGAAAGCAAAGCCTTGTTTTATGCAACAAAGCAGTACAGCGCTTCTGAAGAAATACTACTTCGTAGCTTTTTAGAACAGAATGCTATTTCCTGGCAGGGGCTTATTTGACATTTGAATATATTTTCTTGTGTTTTTTACTATTATGCTATAGAATAGTCTTATAGTAACCAATCGTATAAAAAATTATTTTGGAGGAAAATTGTATATGGCTAGAAAAGTTTCGTTAGGAGTGTTTTTTTTACAAATAGCACTTGCATTATTTCTTTTATTTTCGGGGCTCAATGCAACATCTGCAGTGGTGAAGTCGGATTCTTTTGGATTCAGTGCAACAATTAGCAGAAACTTTGGGGATAATGAGGTTGTTACCATTGTCGATCAATTATTACCTAAAAATAAATCGCTTGCAACTGGCATTATTATTATTTTAGCAATTGTGCAAATTGCTTGCGGTGCTATTTTGCTTTTAAACTTTTTTATTGAGACAAAGCAAATTACCGATATTTTGCTCATAATTATGCTCGTTGTGTGGGCGCTTATTATTATATTTTTAGATATAATAGGTACGGGTGGTTTAATCAATGGTGCTTTTAAAAACTACAAGACCTTTGTTGCATTTTGTAAGCAGCTTTCACAACACCTTTTGGTGATTGGCGCTATTTTACTTGCGTTCAAAAATGAATAAGAATTGACTTAGGCTAAAAAAAAGCCTTGCTTGCGGGCAAGGCTTTTTTGTTTTTAGTTAATCGAAGCGATCCATAGACGAATCGAACGTCCGACCTAGTGCTTAGGAGGCACTCGCTCTATCCTACTGAGCTAATGGATCATGTGTTTTTATAGTACATAAAAAATCTGTCTTTTGCAAGACAATATAAATATAAAGAGGAAGGAATATGGCAAGTTTTGTATTATTATTGCTGTTTTTATTTGTGATGATAGCGGTTGGTATTTGGAGTATCAGAAAAACAACGACGCTCAATGATTTTTTTCTAGGAGGGAGAAATCTTGGTCCTTGGGTTTCTGCCTTTGCCTATGGAACTACTTATTTTTCAGCGGTTATCTTTATCGGTTTTGCTGGGAAGCAAGGTTGGAGTTTTGGACTCAATGCGCTTTGGATAGGTATAGGCAATGCTATTCTTGGAGCTTTTCTTGCTTGGATTTTGTTTGCACGCCGGACGAGGAGGATGACACAAAATCTGAACACAATGACCATGCCTGAATTTCTTGAAGCACGCTATGAAAGCGACCATATGAAAATGTTTGCTGCCTTGCTTATTTTTGTCTTTTTGCTTCCCTATTCTGCCTCTGTATTTAAGGGTTTAGGACATCTTTTTGAAATGACCTTTCATATATCCTTTGATTTCGCTCTCATTATTCTTATTGCTATAACAGGAATCTATCTTGTTCTCGGTGGTTATTTTGCGGTAACTATTACTGATTTTATTCAAGGCTTTATTATGCTCATTGGTGCGATTGGTATGGTTATCGTACTCGTTAAAAATGCTGGCGGTCTTTTGCCTGCGATTCAAAGTATTCAAGAAAATTATGTGCAGCATGTTCCTGTAGGGGAGAGACCCTCTTGGCTTACGATTGCTTCTCTTATTTTTATGACAAGCTTTGGGACTTGGGGTTTACCACAAATGGTTCAAAAATTTTATGCGCTAAAAAACGAAGGGATTATAAAAAAAGCTGCACTAATTACGACTGTTTTTGCACTCGTTATTGGTGTTTCAGCCTACATGACGGGAGCTCTTTCCCATGTATTTTTTAGCCCAGAAAGTCTCCCTCGTCTTGAGTCAGGTGCAATAAATTTTGACATGATTGTTCCTATCTTACTGTCAACACATTTGCCTGAACTTTTGTTGGCAATCATTATGCTCTTGGTTCTCTCTGCCTCTATGTCAACGCTCGCTTCTATTATTCTTGTTTCTTCCTCTGCCATTGTAATTGACTTGTACAAGGGGTATTTGCACAAGGAAGTGAGCGACTCCCATTCTGTTTTACTCATGCGAGTCCTTTCTGCAGTTTTTATTTTGTTTTCGTATATTATTTCCAAAATGCAATTAGGGTTTATTGTAACGCTTATGTCGCTTTCTTGGGGTGTTTTATCGGGTGCTTTTATGGCTCCCTATATTTTGGGTATTTTTTCAAAAAAAATTACAAAGGCAGGAAGCTATGCAGGTTTGTATTCTGGGGCAGGTACAGCTATTATTCTCAACCTTGTTCTCGGTGCACAAAATTCTCCGCTTGCTTCATCTATAGCGATGATTGTTCCCTTTCTTGTCGTGCCGATTGTAAGCGCATTTACACAAAAGCCTTCTCAAGAGCTTCTTGAAAAAGCGTTTACAGGTATTTAATTTTCTAGCGAGTTAGATTTTTTAGTTGTTTTTTGGTGCAAGGTTTTTTCAAATTCTTCAACAGGCATTGGGCGATAGAAATAATAGCCTTGCGCCCGATTACAACGGATAGACTGTAAAAAATCAACTTGGTCCTTTGTTTCTACCCCTTCAACAATGGTCGGTAAATTTATAGCGTGAGACATATTGACTATGGATTCAAGAATTTGCTCTCCTCGACCAAGAATATCGCTTCCCGATAAAAAATGAAGGTCAATTTTTAGAGCATCGACGGGTATTTCTTTGAGCATATTGAGAGAAGAATAACCTGAGCCAAAATCGTCCATCAAGACCGTAAAGCCATTTTCGTGTAATTCGTGAATGAGATCAACTAAAAGATAGGCGTTATTTGTATAGGCGGATTCTGTTATTTCAAGTTCCAATAAGCGCGGTGGTATGCCATATTTTTCTGCAAGATTTTTGATTATACTTGCGAGTTGGGGATTAAAAAGGTTTACCCGAGAAATATTTACCGAGATAGGTAAAACAGGGCTTCCTTCATCTATCCATTTTTTTAGCAGTTTGCAAGCTTCTTCCCAAATAAATTGATCGAGAGCCATAACAAAACCATTTTTTTCAAAAATAGGTATAAATTTCCCTGGAGGAATAATGCCTTTTTTGGGGTGTGCCCAACGAACGAGTGCTTCTGCCCCTACAATTTTTCCATCTTTTAAGTCGCATTTTGGCTGTAGATACATTTTAAATTGCCCTTTTTCTAAGGCATCTTCCATTTCATTCACAATTTCTTGTTCTTCAATAAGGATTTGGCGTAAGGCTTCATCGTAATAGGCAAAGCGGGTAATATAGTTCCCCTTTATAGTTTGTAGAGCAAGATTCGCTCTATCTATCATGCTGTCGATTGGAACATCAGTATCTGTAATTATATAAAGACCAAAACAGAGAATAATTTCTAAATTGAGATTGTAGAGTTTCATGCTATCGGTATAGGTTTGCACAAGTTTTTCTACATTTTCTTTTGAATGTGGAAAGCATGCGACAAAGATGTCTGATGCGATTCGTCCATAGGTACCAAGATTTGAACCATATTTTTTTAATATACTTGCAATATGCTTTAAAAGCGCATCTCCTTCTTGGTGCCCGAGAAACTCATTTATGACTTTGAATTTTTCTATGTCGAAGCGAACGAGCACATAGGTCGTGTCTGGGTTTTTTTGAAGCATTTTTTTAGTTTCTTGAACAAACATTGTTTTATTATAAATGCCGGTCAATTGGTCATATTCAGCAAGTTTTTGATACTCATTTTTTGATTGCGTAATAAGGTTTAATAAAACCCGTTCCTTTTGGTGTTGTTCGAGCATCATCGTGTGTTGGATACGTAGTTTATCAACTTCTTTTCGTGTTAAAATATTTTGCACACGCAGCCGCGCTATATGGGGCTTTATAGGTTTTACAATAAAGTCAGTTGCTCCCAGTTCGAGCGATAATAACTCGCCATCAATTTCCCCAGAAGCGCTTACAACAACAATGGGGATATTTGAAAGTTCTTCGTGAGCGCGCACTTCTTTGAGCACAGAAAAGCCATCTTTTTCAGGCATAACTAAGTCAAGTAAAATAATATCGATTTCAGTCTTTTTTTCATGAAGCAGTTTCATAGCTTCTATGCCATTTTCTGCTTGCAGAATATGAAACTCGTCTTTAAATATATTTTGGAGAATATCGCGATTCATTTCAAAATCGTCAACAATAAGCATTGTTTTTTGTTGTAATAGAATTTCTGTGATCATTGAATTATAAATCCTCCAGAATTATGTAAGCTAGGGAAAAGATCTAACATCACTATTAGTATACTACAAAAAATAAAAAAAAAATAGGATAAAAGCTTGAATATTGTACTTTTCTCCTATTTCGAATCCATCTTTTAAAATAAAAAAGGAACCCTCTCGGATTCCTTTTTTTGAGCTACGATGGATTCGCCTTCCACTCGAAAACTTCCTGTTTTCTCGTTCCAGGCCGCCTTCACTCCCTGCCGCGCACGTCCTGTGCGCTTTTCCTCGCTATGCGCTCGGCGGGAGTTCCGTTTCGAATCCATCTCCTAACTAAACAAAAAAAGCTGCCCAAAAGGACAGCTTTTTTTTTTGAGCTACGATGGATTCGAACCATCGACCCACGCCTTAAAAGGGCGTTGCTCTACCTACTGAGCTAGTAGCCCAACATTTGTTGTTTGAATGTTTGACTACTTTACTGTATTCCTTAAATAATGTCAATACGATTATTGAGAATTATTTAAAGAATTCGAGGGAAATTGCAAGGTTGAGCTGTGGTCGAGTGCCTGGTTCAAGTCCAAGTTCGCGACCAAAAATCGCTGCATCAAGATTGAATGCTCCGAATCGAGCACCAATACCAGCTGATGGATACATTTCATGTAAGCCTAAGCGGAGACTGATTGTTTTGAATAAAACCGCTTCTGTTCCAAGTGATACATCAAGAATAGGGTTTCGTTTTTTGGGGTCATTTACCATCATGCCGATAACATCGTGCAAGTCGAGCATCACATTGAGCGATGAAATAACACCTAGGGTAAAAACATTTACACTAGGTACCGAAACACTTGCACCGAGGTTAAACTTCCAGTCGAAGTTA
>ERZ795030.1086-NODE-1086-length-38745-cov-7.467847_pt1 | contig 38745 bp, 30 predicted proteins | sample MGYA00375122_ERZ795030 | MGnify/ENA primary metagenome ERZ795030 (study PRJEB30165, sample SAMN05720146) | activated sludge metagenome | isolation source: anaerobic digester from wastewater treatment plant | place: Japan | collected 2015-04-20 ... | reverse complement strand
TTTTCATACAAATTTATCTTTATCATACATCGTCGGTATTGACAACCGTCGCCACGGGGCCTGTATTGTAAGGCCAGAATAATCTATTCCTGAAAGTATTTCAAGTCGTTATCTACGAAATACAGCTTTTCCCCTTGCATTATCCCAACGTGTCCGGCTATAAAATCACCCGACGCTTGTTGCAGTCAGAAGGGGGAACAGAGGGGGCATGATCAACACCGACGGGCAGCCCGGACAGGAAGTCACGGACAGATTCCCGGAACTGTCCCTGCATAACGCAGCCCCCGCCGTCCTTCCCTCCTTCTCCTGGCCCTGGGCCCTGGCCGTGATGTTCGTCCTCACCATGCTTATGTTCGGCGATGTCCTCCTCTCCGGAGGCGCCACGATCCTCTCTTCCGCCCACACCGACATCGCCACTCAATTTCTCTACTGGCGCGACTTCGGCTTCCGGGAGCTACGCCAGGGCAACCTTGCCCTCTGGAATCCCCACCTCTTTTCCGGGGCGCCGTTTTTCGGCGGCTTTCAGTCCGCGCTGCTCTACCCCCTGAATTTCCCCTACCTGCTGCTCCCTGTCGGCGCCGCCATCAACATCGGCATCGCCCTTCATGTCCTGCTGCTGGGTTTTTTCATGTATCTCTGGGCAAGCCGGCGGGGTCTCCACCCTCTGGCGGCGCTGCTCACGGGAATGATTGCCATGTTCTGCGGCCCTCATTTCCTCCATATTTTCGCCGGGCACCTCCCCAACCTCTGTACCATGACCTGGGTTCCCTTGATCTTCCTGGCGGTGGACGGTCTGCTGGAAAGGCCGACCCTCGGTTGGGGCCTTTTGGGGAGCTTTGCAGTCTCCATGCAGGTTCTTGCCGGCCATCCCCAATATGTCTATTATACCGGTCTGTGCGTCCTGATCTATGCAACCCTTTCCATCCTGGGCACGTCCTGCCCCGGTGACGCACCCTACGCGGGCGGCGGCCGATGCGATGCCACCACACCAGAAAGAATTGGTCGCAACAGTAAAGCCCGGCAGATTAAAGAATTATTCTTCTCCATTGCGGATAGAAAATGGTCCATGCTTGCCGTGCTGGCCATCTTTGCCGCCGGGGCCGCCCTGAGCGCCGTCCAGATTCTTACCGGTTTGGATGCCGCCCGGGAGAGCGTCCGCGCCGGCGGCGTCCCCTTCTCCTTCGCCGCCATGTTTTCCTTCCCCCCGGAGAACTTCCTCACCCTGATCGCCCCCTACTTCTTCGGCGATTTGATCAACAACCCCTACTGGGGCCGGGCCTACCTCTGGGAAATGAACCTCTTCATCGGCATCAACGGTCTGCTCCTTGCCGGTTACGGCTTTCTTAAAGGTGGGCGCACCGCCTGGACCCTGGCTGCCGTGCTCTTTGTGATCTTTGTCCTCGCCCTGGGCTCCCACACCCCCCTCTTTCATATTCTTTTCGATTATCTTCCCGGCTTCGACAAATTCCGGGGAACCGCGAAATTTACCTTTTTCGCCACCCTCTTGATGATTATTCTGGCGGGAACGGGCCTCGACAAGCTGATGAGCGCCGCCCGGAAAGGGACGCCTGCCGCCGCGACGCCGCCGGCGCCACCAGCAGTTACCGCTAACACCTTGGATACACCGACGGACACCACAACAGAACCGTTAACACATGCAGCGACAGAGCCTCAGGCAGCGGCATCAACAAGGCCGCCGACCGGCACCGGCATGAAGAAACCTCTTCCAAAGAACATGATAGAACTGCCTCTGACATCGCGGGGTTTCTTCTTTATTCTGTCCGCCGCCCTCTTGACCGCCGCCTTTGCCCTCTGGCTGAACCTGGTCGCCACGGAAGCGCTGCCCCCGGAGATATGGCGGAATTTCCTCGCCATGATCGCCCGCTCCCGGGAATCCTATCTGGACACCCGCCTCTTCGCCCACAGGGAATTCATTCTCCATACCGCCTTTTTCGCTTCCCAATGGCTCCTGATCGCCGCCCTCACCCTGGCCGTCACGGCCTGGCTCTGGCGCCTCACCCGTAAACACCCGCAAGCCGCCGTTTTTGGCATTGTCCTACTCGCGGTGCTGGAGGTTTTCCTTTTCGCCCGGATGACCCGGGAAACCTTCAACCCCGCTGACCGAAAAATCCCCGGCCTGGAGGCGTTTGCCCGTTCCGTCAAGCAGGAGGAACGTATCCTCAATCTCTGGCAGCCCAACAGCGCGCTGTCCCTCGGCACCCACGACATCTGGGGTTACGATCCCGGCGTCCCCCGGCGCTATGCGGAACTCGTCGCCTTCACCCAGGGCATCGACCATCATAAGGCCTCCCAGTATGTCAATTTTCGCCAATATCACCCCCTGCTCAAGATGCTCCGCCTCCGTTATGTTTTCGCTCCGGGAAGGGAAAAGCTTGAGATCAGGAAGTTCCCGGATGCCATGGAGCGGGTGCACCTTGTTTCCGACTGGCAGGAGGCTGCTTCACCCTCCGAAGGCCTCGCGGTCATGGGCAAACCGGACTTTGACCCCCTCAAAACGGTAGTCCTCGAAAAATCGCCCCCCGGAGCGAAAAAGGCCTGCCCGGAGCCGGGCACGGCACATATCGTCGCCTCATCTTCCGATGAATTCACCGTGGAGGCTAAGCTGAACTGTCCGGCAATACTTTTGATTACGGACAACTACGCTACGGGGTGGCAGGCGGAAGCCGACCGGGATAACGATGCGCACCGCTATGCCATAATGCGGGCAAACCATACATTGATGGCCGTGCCTCTGGCAGGGGGCATTCACCTCTTCAGGGTCTTTTATCGCCCCGCCGCCTTTGTTGCCGGTCAAGTGATCTCGATTCTTGCCTGGATCATCTATGCTCTTATTTTTTTATATTGGCGGCAGTGGCGGCCAGTCTTCCCGAAATTCCCAAGATCATAAAGGATAACAGATACAAGCTCATAGCGATAAGATACATGCGCTTCATCCCCAAGATAAGGTCAACGTGCTGAGCAAGCCCCCCCAGTACCGCCCCCAAGAGATTGATACCGAGGATGATATCCGCAGTCTCCTGAGTGCGGAAGGTAGCAGCAAATATAAGGGCCGCAAACAACACCGGCAAACCGAACAGGAATGCCCCCGCCAATACCCGAGGCAAGAATGAAAGCGACAGGAGGTGCTGGACAGGCATGAAAAAACAAAACGCCAGGGACAGAAACAGGAGGAGGTAGCATACCGGCAGGTTTATAAACTTATGGTTCATAACCAATATATTGGCTCCGAGTATATAAACAAGTACGGCCAGAATGACGGCAGAGGTGGATATCCACGTACAACCGAACAGCAGGGCGCCCTGGGATATGGTGACGGTCTCGAGGAGAAGAAAAGCCATCCCCATGAGAAAGAAATGAACGCCACAGGGGAACGGGACGGACCTTGCCGGGGAGGAAAAGCGCAATGTCAATAACACCGCTGCCAAGGAAAAGGCAGCAATGGCGAAAATGACCTGAATATAGCTGTCGGGGATGGCTCGTCCCTGGAGATACAGGAACGGCCAATCATCCTTAAGAATCCCGTAAGGTGGTGCAAATTGCTCAAAATCGATTAATTTCACGAGGTTTTGGGGACTACGTGGCGGCGGGGGTGCACCCCGGGCGGAAACGACATAGTTCAGGATCGGCCAAGGTGCCGCCTGGAGACGATACACATCTGGTTCTTTACCGAAGGCCTCTTTCATACTGTTGTAGAGCCGGGCTACCAGCCATAGGGGACCGCCGTTTTGGAGGACAACGACCCCGTCCTCAGTAAGATGATCCCGGACAGCCTGGAAACATTCCTTTGTATAGATATAATTATCCATCCGCAGACCGACGGCAATGTATGATGCCAACCGATGGGAATCAAGGACCCCGAAAATCACCATATCGAATTTTTCACGGCTGTTGTTTAGAAAAGCGCGTCCATCATCATTGACAACCATCACCCGCTCCCGGTTAAGATAGGGCCGGTGGGGATGCCAGTCGCTGCCAATGCGGATGATTGCCGGATCGATTTCCACGGCCGTAATCTTCTCCACCCCGTTTTTCAGCGCGAAATAGGTATCGTTACCGCTGCCCGCCCCAAGAATGAGCAGCTTCTTCGGCTGTCGGAAGCGATAGGGGAGATTATAGAAATCAGGCCACCAGCGATGCCATGATTCCGCCAGGTACGGACTTTGGAAATCGAGACTGTCTTGATGGCGTTCACCGTCCACCTTCAGCACATAACCGATATTCTTGTCTGGAAGTGACCCGGCGTAGATGGGATCAATATGTACGCGATAGTATGGTGACCAATATTCCACCACCCTTTGCGTCGGGGAGGAGATCATAATCAACGCCAATCCGAAGACCGTGACCCCGTAGAGGAGCAGCTTCCTGTCTTCCCATAGAAACGGGAGAAACAATATAAACACCAAGGCGAACCAGAGCAGCGGTGATGTCCATAGAAAGGAGAGGCCCGCGAAAATGAGTACGGCCGCAATGTTGCCCGAGATATTTACCGTATAGGCAAGCAGGGGTCTGTCGAAGCGGGAAAAAATACGGCCGGTTATCTGCCCGACAGGAACGAAAAGCAGGGTGTTGATGATGAAGGTGATGGTCATGATAAGAAAAAAGTTGATCTTTTTGGCAACAGGGAGATGTTTATACGTGTAGATGTGAAAGTGTTCAGCAGGATCCACAGAGATAAGATTGAATTGGTGCAAATAAAGAACACTCATAACGAACAGGAGGACTACCGCCGGGAACAACTTGCGGAAGCTGGGGAATGTTCGCCCCATGAGATAACCCAGGCTCAAACCCAAGAAGGATGAGATAAGAACTAAATTACTAAAATATGACACTACCTTGATGTTGGAGCCAATCCAACGGATCACAACAAGTTCCAGCAGGAGACCGATGACGCTGATAAGGAACAAATCAACGATTTGTTTCCTTTCGTTAGCCAATGAACTCATTCTTTCATCTTTTCCTTTCCATTATGTAGAGCGCCATGTCGGGCCGGAAATCGGTAACAGGGCGAAAGGCGCGCCAGAAAATCTCCGGACGGGAAAGATCGGGGCCGTAATAGGAAATGACATGGGACCGGTAATTCTCTGCCACCGCCAGTTTCTTCAAGTGTTGATATGTATGCCGAAGATCAATTTCCAGACCGAAAAAGACAATCCAATCCGGAATGGTGTCACTTGCGTAGGTGTAGCGGGGGAGCGTCACGCCCGCCCCGAGAAGGTTGCGGTTATCCTCTCCGATAACATTGCAGAAAAGAAGCTTATCGCCCAGATAATACTCGAGAGAACTCAGCATATTGTTGGGGCTGACCAGCAGCATCTCGTCCTGACGACTGCGCTGATCGAGAAATTTGACGGCAATCTTGGTGGAATTTTGAAACGGTCGGACATTTTCTCTCACATATTCGTATATATATGACCGATAAGGCATAAAGGTCAGCAGATTCGTGAAGATGAGGAGTCCTGCGGCCGCTCCGGCCGCAAATCTGTTCCACCGGTGCAAGCGCGTGACGGCCATGGCCTGTGTCAAGATGAGAAGAGGAAAGACAATGGCCGCGTATCGGATGTCAGCGTTGGTTTCCATATGGTTTTGGGGGGAAAGGATGGAAAGGATAAACGTAAATATCAATACGATGGAAATTATCATCATCTCTTTTCGGAGGCACCCGGAAGTACCTCTATAACGTTTCCAGTCCACCGCCCACATGTAAAGCAGCAAAAATATCGCGCCGAGCTGGACCAGTTGAACGGTGTTAAAATCCGACAGATACATCCAAAAGATCTTCAGGAATCGTGGCGGCTGTATGTTGACCAGGAAATTAGGGTCATTGGGACCGCCGTAGGCATAAAGCCATATGAGAAAGGTGCCGATGACGACCGCGGCGGCGAGTCCGGGGTAGATAAAGAACCTCAAGGTCATTATCCTGCTGTTTTCAAAGATGAGCAATCCCATCAAAAGGGCAACGAGATAACAGACGGTCACCAGGGAATGGGCAAAAAACAGGAGGACAAAAACCACGGCAATTTCGGCGTATTGATACCACCGCCCCCGGAAGACCGTGCGGCAGTATATGACTATCAGCCCCAGGATAATGACCAGGGCATAGTAGCGGCACTGTCTCACGAAGAGGAGAAGGCACACCGAAGTGGCCATGAAGAGAGCGGCATAGTGGGCCAGCAGGCGATCCTGGAAATAACCCCTTACCCATACGAATTGCAGCCAGATGGAAAGGAGACCCAGGACCATGAACAACATCCGAGCCCCCAGGGCATCATGGCCGAAAAAATACTGGGAAAGGGCCGCGACATAGAATTGCAGCCAAGGACTTAGGGTCGGGAGAAAGGCCGTGTTCAGGCTGTAGCCGTTTCGGAACTCATAGAGGTTCCGACCGTCAAACCCCAGGGGGAGGCCGAACAGGAGAATCCTCTTTCCGTAAAGGGCGGTTTCGGCTTCATCGGACCACAGATAATAATTGCCGCTGCCATAAAAAATCAATACGGCAGCGAGCAGCATACAAAACATCAGCGGCAGCCATTTACCGTAATCTTTCCGGATACCCCGCAAAACCCGCCGGGCGTTGTCCATGTTCCTGTTTTCTGTTGTCTCCCGCATCTGCAGACCCCGCTCCGGCCCCATAAATTTACAAAAAAATGTCCGCAAGCATTCGTATGGTTAATTTTTTCACTGTGCCACCAGCGGGCGTAAGGATTCAATATGAAAGATATTTTCTGATATCATCGACAAGAGAACGGGGCTGGTGAAGATAGAGATTCTTCCTCGCCCGGACCATCTTGAAAACCTTTCCTATTCCCTTGTTGTATTCATGGAAGGCATCCATCAATGTCTTCTCCAATTCCAGATACCTTTCCCGGGGTATGCAATCCGTCTGGATCTGCGGGTCGATCTTGAAATAATGATACGGACTCAGCCGGTAATACTGAGCCAAAGACATCTCGTCATATACGAGACCCCTCTCAATTCCCTCGGCAAACATCGCCGTTCCGGGAAATGGTTCATATACGGAAAGCAGCGCCAGATCGGGCCGGAGCTCATACATGAATCGCAGGGTCGCAAGGATATCTTCCTCCGTCTCGCCGGGAACACCCATCATGAAATAGCCGCTCCAATGAATTCCCGTCTTGCGAAGCATCCTGGATGCCGCCAGACACTGTTCCCGAGTTATACCCTTGTTCATCTTCCGGAGGATGCGCGGGGAACCGGATTCAATGCCCACCTTGATAAAATTACATCCCGCCTTTTTCATCATCCTTACCAGGGAAGAATCCAACAGGTTCACCCGAGAATTACACTCCCAATTAAGCTTTATCCCTTCCCCGATCAGCCGCGAGCAAAACTCCCAGACCCGCTTTCCGTCCACGGGAAAAGAGTCGTCCTTGAACGTAAATTGGAAAGTGCCGTAACGTTTTTGCACCTCCTTGATCTCACCGATTACATGCTCGACGGACCGATAGCTGACCCGCCTTGTCTCAGAGGCGCAATAGGAACAGTTAAAAGGACAACCGCGGCTGGACATGATCAAACCCATATCCTCCGAGGAATATCGCCGCTCGTTCATCAGCATCGTCCGATCGGGAAAGGGAAACACATCGAGAACCCTTGTCGGTTCGGAAACGGGATTGTGTACATATGAACCTTCCTGACGGAACGACAACCCCGGCACGCCGGCAAGAGGGAGCTTTCGGGCAAGATGATCAATCAGTCTGGGAAGATTGTTTTCACCTTCGCCACGGAGGACATAATCGGTAGCTGATGAGATGCGCAGTATCTCTTCCGCCTTCACCGCGGCATGAGGCCCCCCCATGACGGTTATGCATCCTGGCATCACGGCCTTGCACAAGCCGACCAAGTGAAAAGCCGATGCCGCCAGGGTGGTATAGACGGTCAAGCCGACGATATCCGGTCTGAAATCCTCAACCACCCCCCGTGCCTCCCTCCAGACGGGATGCTCGTAATTCTTCAGGGATTGCAGATAATCAGGATAGCGAAGTGACAGTTCGTCGAAATTGATGTCCCGGACGTCGGCCGTGAAATCCGCATCGTAAACCAGGACTTCATGCCCCAGTTTTCTGAGGACCGTCCCGATGGAAACAATAGCCAGCGGATAATAGCGGTTGTAAAAACCGAGTATCCGATAAAACGGGGGGGAAATAAGTAATATTTTCAATTCTTTTGTCTAAGGTGAACCCGTCACCGCCTTGTATGTGCATCAGACTGATTTACGTTTCTGCGGATTGGGCTGGATTTTTCCCCAAGCATAGCGTAAATATTCCCCACTCCTCATCGGCACAGAGACGATGCTGCACCGTGGGCAACACCGTAACGAAAAACGATGAGATTATCAAGGCGAATTGGAGGCGCCGGGTGGACGACAAATGACGGAAAACCTGATCAGCGACCACCAGCCAGGAGCTCGGAACAGGTCGGCGTCGTACCTATTCTTTGGCATTACTCTGTTCCTTTATGGATACTTTTTCGTCCGTATCCTTTTTTTCGCCATCCATATTTCTCCCCTTGTCCCACCCGATGAGATAGATCACTTTGGAATCTGCCGGATTTTTGCCGAATCCTGGCCCTTGCTTCCCCAGGATTCGCCGGCATCCTACCAATATGGTCCGATTACCAACATTCCTTATCTGTACTATTATATGATGGGTTTCTTCCTGAAACTGAACTTCCTTGACCTCAACCAACTCGTCTACCTGCGGATGATAAATGCCCTTATGGCAGCGCTTTTTGTCTTTTACGCCCATCGCTGGCTGCGCCTTTTGACTCCAAACCGGGTAGTCCTGACGCTCTTTCTGGTCATGCTTACCAATACCCCGATGCTCGGTTTTATCGGGGCCTCCGTCAACTACGACAACCTGCTGAACCTCATGGCCGTGATGTCTCTGTATTACCTGCACGCCTTCCTGACGTCCCACCAGTGGCGGATGTTGTTTCTCTTCGGCTTGTGCATCCTTGCAGGAAACATGATCAAGATCACCTTCCTTCCCCTCGGGTTGATCTTTGTCGCCATACTTGCCTACGGCACATATGGGCTGCGCCACAAGGGGACGGCCGCCCTGGGTCAGGAGCGTCCATTCGCCGATCCCCTTAATGCTGCGATTCTGGGAATGATCATCCTGTTGTCGATTGCAAACATCGCCCTCTACGGCGGCAATCTCCGGAAATTCGGCACCCTCCTGCCGGAAACGAAAAACATTGTGGGAGAGACCAACGCTTTGCGGTATCGTTTTGCCGCAGAAAAAATTATCCTCTCCCAGTATCGAGAAGATGCCATAACCTTCGAGCAGGCCGTTGCGAAAGCACATGAACATATCGACCGGCAGGATGATTTGAACAGGACCTTATTTTATCTTCAGATCGCCAGAGACTATAAGCTATCTCCCCGGCCGATCATGGATCGGATCAGCTATGCCGATGTTTGGTGCAAGGTAATGTTGAGAAACAGCTTCGGTATCCTTGGCCATATGAGTATGATGAAGCGTCCCGGGGAGCTCGGCATATATCGCTTGATTTTCCTTATCGCTTTCCTCTGTATCGTCCGCTATTGGCGACCATCCATTGAAGAAAGCCGCTTTACCGAAGCTCTGCTAATTGTTTCAGTTTACACTTTAATCATTATGCAATACGCAAACTATAATGAATATACAAGACATCTGTCTCCGGATTCGGGTATTCAGGGCCGTTATCTATTCCCCATCCTGGCCCCTATTTACGGCACGATGGTCTGTTATCTCCTGAAGCCCTTCCGCACAACCTGCCAGATGATCACGAGCCTGATAATCGGCGGCTATTTTATTTACGGCGACTTCCCGTTCTTTCTCTCTCAGGCGACGGCAGCGTGGTTCTACCGATGAAGATCACAATAAAGTTTATCCGCTACAGCATCGTCGGAACAGTAACCACCCTGGAAGGATGGTTTCTCGTCTATGTATTCACCGAATACCTTCTGGGCACACATTACATAGTCAGTTCCATGATTGCCACGCCTATCGTTTGGATCACTGCCTTCCTCCTTAATTATTATTGGACATGGGGTATCAATGATGATAGGGAAATCGCGCTTTTGAACAGATTGTTCGAAAAAATCAAGAAATGCCTGTAAAAAGACTTTATATCATCGGCTATTATAATTATCGTAATACAGGTGATGATGCCATCAAGATCGGTCTTTTACACGGCATCAATCTCCGCGGCGAGGGAAATCATACCTTCGATCTTCATGCCAAAGGAGAATCATGGCGAACAATTCTGCGGAAGATATGTTGTGCCGACCTGGTGATCCTGGGCGGTGGTACGCACATGCGGGACTGGGGACGCGGCAGATGGAAGCAATGCCTGAGAATCGTCGCCCTCGGCATTCTCGTCAGGAGCCTGGGCAAGCGTTTTCACATGATCAATATCGGTATCGACGGGGCAAAATGGGAATACATCTCCCGCCGCGTTGCCAATGTGGTTACCGTTCGTGATCGAGACACGTTTGATTCCAGCGTCCTCATCCCATATCAGGCCAGGCCGCGAGAAAAGGCTTTGGGAGTCAACCTGACTCCGGTCCATCGCCTTTACTTCGGCAGACCGGATCGGGACCGAATGGTTCTCCAAAACGTGGTCAAGGCGTTGCTGGAATGGAAAACCCGGCACCGGGAGTGGTCGATAAGATTCTACAGCTTCAACGGCGATCCTGTCCTCGGTGACGACGAAATGAATGCACAGGCCGCCGCGCTGGTACCCGACGCCGAGTTTTTTCCCTGGCAGCCGGATGTGGTAACCACAATCGAAGCGGTAAGCTCTTGTAGCGCCTTCACAGGAATGCGCTACCATAGTTGTGTCTTCGCCTACATCACCGGAACGCCATCGCTGATTATTGAAACATATCCGTCTTGTACAGGTCTTGCCGGCTTTGTCGGTTTGCCGTTGGTTGGAATGAATGAGGTTCTTGACGGCAGCTTCAAGCTTTCCTTCGGCAAGGCGGCAACCTTGCCGGTACAAGAGGCGAAGAAACTAGCTTTGGAAGGAATCGTTTTATGAATATTCTCGTTACTGGAGGCAATGGTTACATCGGTTCGCGGTTGGTTCCATTCCTGGCAGAATACGGCCATAATGTATCTGTGTGGGATTCCGACTGCGTGGGCTCGAAATCGGAGCCGGATTTCTTCGACGCCCGGGAAGTAACGGTACAGGAAGTTTTGAAATCAAAAAGATATGACGGCGTGGTTCATTTGATAGGAACTTACAGTAAGGACCCGGTCATCTCTCGAGACATCAACTTCCGGCTGACGAAGGAAGTCTACGAGGCATGCAAGCAACACGGGGTTGGTTGTTTTATCTTCATGTCCACCTGCGGGGTACTGAATGAAGAGGACAAATCGGAATACACCCGGCAGAAGCGGCTGGCCGAAGCAGCCCTCATCGAGGCCGGCGATGAAAGTCCCTGTAGGCTTGTGATCCTCCGCCTTGCACCTGTTTACGGACTTGCGCCGCACATGAAGTTCGATTCCATCGTGAACGGCTTCCTCCGGGATGCCGTTATCCTTGGCCGACTGGATGTCCGGGGAAAGGACGAACGGAGGCCGGTCGTGGATATATGCACGGTCATCACGGAGATCCTCAAAGTCATCCAAACGCCGGGATCCGGCAAAATCATCAAAAACATCGCCACCGGCAACTTCACGAAGGAGGAAATCGTCAGGGAAATCGAGAAATGCCGTCCCGGCATCGAAATCATTCTTCGCGAGAACGCTAACAAAGGCTATACCGTAGAACCTACCGTCACCGGCCGCACCCTGGCGGAAGGAATCCAGGAGGTCTTGGATGCTAAAATTCTATGATGCGGGCAAGGTGCTGCTCTATTTGAGGGAACTTGAGGCAAAAGTCCCTGTTTTCATCGAGGTGCATCCATCCCTTGCCTGCAACCACAACTGTGTTTGGTGCCGTTATGACCATAGTGATCAGGAACTCTCTTACGATTACCTGATGAATCTTCTGGTCAAATACCCCCGCGTGCGGGGCGTCCGGATCACCGGCGGCGGCGAACCGCTGATGAATAAAAATATCATCACCTTCATCCGGGAATGTTTTAACCGGGGGATACAGACAGGAATAGAAACCAACGGCAGTCTCCTTAATGATGAAGATATCGACACCATCAGCCGCTGTTGCCGCTACTGCCGCATTTCTCTCGACGCAGCGACACCGGAGACCCATCGCGCCCTCCATCGCACGGACGATTTTACAGTGGTCACGGAGAACATCCGCAAACTAAGGGCCGCCCAGGTCCGCGAATTGGGGCTGTCCTACCTGGTGACGGCAAGAAACGTCGGCGAGATACCACGGCTGGAGGATCTGGCCCTGCCGGTGGACTACATTCATTTCAAGCCCCTTATCCAGGGAATAGACGAAAAGACCCGCCGGAAGGCGGTGCGCCTGATTAAGGAATCGACATACCTGACGGGCTTACGGACAAGATACGACCGCATCGAGCAGGATGATGTCTGCAACAACCGGCTGCCATGCCGGATCAGCAATCTGATCCGGGTTATAGGCGGCGACAGCAGGGAATATGTATGCTGTGAGCAGGTCTATGTGCCCGCATTCGAAATCGGAATCTGGAATGGTGATACGAGCCGCTGCCTGACCTGCCGTTATAACGGCTACAACGAGATCCTCGAATCTTATTATTCCAACACCATTTCCAGGGAGTTCCTGTGATGACGGACAAGATACGGCTCCATTTGGGATGTGGGAAAAGATATATCCCGGGTTTTATCCACATCGATCAATCCACCTTCAGCCATATTGACTACTGCGGTCCGGTGGAATCACTACCGATGTTCGGTGATGACACCGTCGATCTCATCTACGCCAGCCACGTCCTCGAATATTTCGACCGCCTGGAGGTCCGGGAGGTGCTTGCGGAATGGCGGCGCGTGCTCAAAGTCGGCGGGATCCTGCGGATCGCTGTACCCGATTTTGCCGCTCTCATTGAAGCGTACCACCGCTTCGGTCTCGATCGGATTCTGGGACCGCTCTATGGACGCATGGAATCGGGGGGGAAAATCATCTATCACAAAACAGTCTATGATTTTGAGGCTTTGGCTTCCGTGCTCACCACGAATGGATTCGCCCGGATCCGCAGGTATGACTGGCGGGAGACGATCCACCGTGATCATGACGATTACAGTCAATCCTATCTGCCCCACCTGGACAAAGATAACGGTCTGCTGATCAGTTTGAACGTGGAAGGAACAAAAATCTGAAAGGTGCAACCAACATGAAAAAGAGAATCAATCAAATGGAACCCTGGTTCGGGGAAGAGGAACGCGAGGCTGTAAACGCCTATTTGTCGGCCGGAGGCTGGTTAACCGATTTCCGGAAGACGCGTGATTTTGAAAAGGCCATTTGCGAGTATACCGGTGTCCCTTATTGTGCGGTAGTGCCCAACGGCACCATGGCTCTTCAGATCGCCCTCATGGCCTTGGGCATCGGCCGGGGGGACAAGGTCATCGTTCCGGATTTCACCATGGCGGCCTCGCCATACGCAGTCACCCTGGCCGGTGCCGAGGTGGTTTTGGTGGACGTCGACAGGGAAACAATGACCATAAATGAGGAAAAGATCCGTCCCTACATAAAAGATATAAAAGCGATCATGCCTGTTTCCATCAACGGTCGGGGCTATGGCCTCGACGGCATCTGTAAGGCATACGCCGACCGGGTCTTCATCGTGGAAGACGCATGTCAGTCTCTTGGGTCTCGACACGAGGGAAAGCATTTGGGATCATTCGGGCATATCGGGGTTCTTTCCTTCAACGCCTTCAAAATCATCAGCACCGGACAGGGCGGCGCCCTAATCACCCATGACGAGAAGATTTACGAACGGATAATCAAGATCAAGGACTTCGGCAGGAGCGGCGGTAGGGGAAGCGCCTATGAGATCCTGGGGATGAACGCCAAGTTCACCGATCTGCAAGCCGTGATCGGCATGGAACAGATGAAAAAAATCTCCTGGCGGGTGGAAAAGAAAAAACAGATGTACTGCTGGTACCGTGATTTGCTCGCTGATTGCCGGCAAGTTCGGTTTTTTAAGACAAATCTTGAAGATTGCGCACCGTGGTACATGGATTGCCTTGTGGAGGATCGGGATGAACTGATCCGGCATCTCGACAAAAACGGCATCGAGGCTCAGCCCTTCTATCCACCTATTCACCGGCTGAATCACTATGCCTATTTGCACCACCAGGACATAGATTTCCCGGACAGCATCTATTTGTCGGCAAGGGGTATCTGGCTGCCATCGAGCAGTTTTCTCACATACGAGGATATCGAAAGGGTATGCAGTCAAGTAAAAAGCTTTTATAGACCGTCGTGAACGTCATGAAGATACCATGCCTTGAAAAGGCATGACCTCAGAAAGATCTGTGCCCGCGGCCGGTTCGTTTTCACTCGAATCCGGATATTTTTCTTTTTTCTTCCAGGTCCGCTTCGAGAAGACTCACCTTCTGGGCCAGGTTTTTCAGCTGCTGGTGAAGCGAGGAAATCTTGATGGCAAAGTGGAGGGAAAAGAAGATCAGAAAGATTATTCCGAACAGAAAGAGCGTCGTCGTAGGCAGTACGGCCCCGATCATCTTCGTGAACCATTTGAGAATATCGTAGTATAGTACCAGTACCAAAAGGAAGGCGCCCGTCAACAGCCACAGCCAGGAATACTCCTCTTTAAGTTTACGCTCCTTTACAAGATAGATGATAAAGGCAAACATCGCCAACGTTACGATAACGGCAAAAATCTGCTGTCTTATCGTCATTTTCTTTCCACCCCTTTCAATTTCCTCGCTTCCTCCCGGCAATCATCGTTATAAAGATAGCCAGAAAGACTCGGAAAAAATAGTACATCACCTTGAATACCCCCCGGTGCATGCTCCGGCCCTCGGCATTCGGTACCATCCGTACCGGCACTTCCCGGATCCGAAACCCTTGGCGATGGAGGGCGATGATGACATTGGCATCCGGGTAATCCGTCGGAAAATCGTCTTCTGTAAAACATTTGAAGACGCCTCTGTTCATGCATTGATAACCTGAGGTGGGATCTGTAATGCGCTGTCCGGTGGTGCAAGCGACTATCATCCTGAATAACCCGATGGCGACAAGCTTCAGCGGCTCGACCCGATAATTCCCCGGCATCAGGAATCGAGAACCGATAACCAGGTCACAAGATCCGCTTTCTATCTCCCTGAACATCTCCGGGATGTGGCGTGGATCATGCTGGCCGTCGCCGTCGATCTGCAGAAGATATTCATATCCATGGGCAAGGGCGTACTTGTATCCTGTCTGGATGGCCACCCCGTAGCCAAGGTTGAAGGGATGGGCAAGCCGCCTGGCGCCCGCCGCGATAATTTCCGCCGCCGTCTGATCGGTTGAACCGTCATCGACAACGAGAATATCCCCTTCGGGATAGCATTCCCGAACACTTTCGATGAGGCCGCGAATGGAATTCCCTTCGTTGAACGCGGGGACAACGATCAATTCTTTTTTCATTTCGAGGATATCCGCGTAATCACGACCGATTGCACCAACCTACAGGGCCGTTACGAGTTCTATCAACCGCGCCGCCCGGTGCCGGTAGGTATGCTCGGCAAGGAGACGCGTCCGGGCGGCCTTTCCCAAGGCCTCCCGAACACCATCTTCGGACAGCAGGGTACTGTATATGGATATGGCCTGCCGGGCATCCCGGGCCACACAAAGCTCTTTTCCTTCGGTAAACCATTCATCAACTCCTTCATAGGCGTCGGTGACGATGCAACAACCCATAGCGGCCAATTCAAAGGGCCGGGCGCTGCTGCTCCCATAGATCCCCGCGTCGGTGTCTTTCGTTATGTTCAGGTTGATGCGGCTCCGGTTGCACCAACGACGCCAAACGTTCAGGGGCATCGGTCCCGCAGTACGGGCATTGCCGATATCCTTGGGGTCAAACTCCTTGCCGCCGATATAGAATATCTTGTCCGCCATGGCCAGACTCGGTTCCTTAAGCATGTAATCCATCCGCTTTTCTTTCCCGGCGGCACGATGCCCGTAATAGAAGACATCGATATCCTTCTGCCCATCCACCGGAGCGAAGATTTCCGGATCGGCGGCAAAATAGAAGGGTTCCACCCGTCTGGCGCCCATCTCCAGCAGACGCGGCACGATTCCCAGTGAGCAACTCAGGAACAGATCATATTCACCGAGGTCAGCCCCCTCGTACATGGTAAACTTGAAAGCCGACTGATCAGCAAAATCCGGCAGGCTCATGGGGAGATCCGTATCATAATATATCACCGGAAGCTGAAAGCGCCGCCTTATGATCTCAGGGATACCGACAATGTGATTCAGCGGTACGGACAATACACACAGCGCCTCCGGCCTCTCCGCCTCGCAAATCCCTGTCAGATGCCTTGCCCAGGCCGGCTTGATGTGATGTTCGATAAGCTGATAGCTGCAGAGAGAAAACACACCCGGCATGTTCTTGCGGCGTGTCCCCACCGACCTTACCCCATACCTGTCCAGATACCAGTTGTAAACCTCGCTCTGGAAACGACACGGATTCGGATATGCCTGCCACCACGGTGTCTCTATGGATTGCCCCAGATAAGGAGTCATAACCACTTCATGACCGAGTTCATGCAGTGCCTTCAACAACTGCCACCAGGCAATGGTGGGCCCCATACGAAACTGCATATCGATGGTGCTGAGCCAGGCCAAAATCTTCATGAATTATAAACCCTTGTCAGTTTGGCATTATCAGTAGCATAATTATCTCGGATTAACAATCGATCCGTCACTCCGACCTGTCAATTCCTTCCCGGCGGATTGCATTCTGGCGAGATTATACCCGGCGGCGGCATAGTGGGGATCCAACTGTAGCGAGACGATAAACTCTTTCTCCGCCTCCCGATAACGACCCTGGGCAGCCAGGGAGGCTCCCAGATTGTTATGAACTTTGGCACTCCCGGGATCGTGAGTCAGGGAGGCGCGGAACTGCTCTTCCGCCTCCGGGTATTTTCCCATGGCCATGAGCACGTAACCCAAATCATTATAAGTCCCCGCGTCGCCACGGATGCGGAGCGATTCCCGGAGATGCGGGACGGCCAGATCGGGTCGGCCCCGGGCATGCCAGGCTAGTCCCATGCCCTGCTGCGCCTTCTGGTTCTCTTCCGTCACCGCGATGGCATGCTGAAAAAGGGAAAGGTTGCTTTCCCATACCCCCGCCTGCCGCCAGGTCAAAAAAGACAGGGCCAACATCACGGACACGCCCGCAAAGGGCAGTAATTTCTCGGGAAGGGGCCCTATGTCAGCGGCTCCCAATCCGCTAATCAACAGCGGCGTTCCCCAGGCAATAATGATGAAAAGTCCGATCATAGGCACGTAGGCGTAGCGGTCCGCCATGCCCTGCGACCCGACCTGCACAAAACCGATTACCGGGACCAGGGTTCCGAGGTACCACAACCAACCTACCAAAAGGAAGGGATACCGGTGCCGCCGGACCCACGCCGTTACGGAAAAGGCTCCCAGCAGCAAAGCGGCGACGGACACGGAAAAGGCGGAAAAACTCCTGGGAAAAGGGTAGAATACCGCCAGATCAAAAGGCCAGCAAAGCTTCCGGATATACAGGGCATACGAAAGGACGACATTCCATATACGATCCACAAGCGTCACTCTTGTGAGATCGGCGATCGTCCCGACGGATTGTGCCGCCTTTATGGTAATGAGAGCAGAGATAAGGGCCATGACGAACAGAGGGATTTTTTCCCTGATCAGCCTGCCCGGCACTGTTCGCAAATCCGTTCTTCCCAGGGGCCAGAAATCCAGCAGCAGCAGGACAAAAGGCAGGGTTACCAGCATCGGCTTGGTCATGAGACCGAAAGCGAAGACAATGAGCAGCATGACATAACGGCCGGTTCCGGGCCGCTGCACATAATGCCGGTAACAGAGCATGGTGCTCAGCCAGAAGGTGGTGCTCAGGACATTTTTCCGTTCCGCCACCCAGGCGACGGACTCCACGTTGAGGGGATGAAGGGCAAAAAGGGCCGCCACCACGTAACTCGGCCAGAACCTGTTCGTCATTCTGTCGAGCACGAAAAGCAGGAGCAAGACGTTCAGGAGATGGATGATCAGGCTGGTGCCATAATGACCGGCGGGATTCAATCGGTACAGTTCGTAATCCAGCATGTGGGAGAGCCAGGTAAGGGGGTGCCAGTGGCCGGATTCCGTGTTGGTGAATGCCCAGCGGACGGATGCGGGGGTGATGCCCTCCCGGACGTGCCGATTGTCGGTGACATAGAGCTGATCGTCGAAATAGATCCATTCGTGGGAGCGTACCTGCCAGTAAGTGGCAAGGACGAGAACGGCAAGGAAGACAACGGCGATGACGCGTTGCTGATCAGGCCTGTTCATGGTTTCCGATGGGGCGGCGGGCGGCGATGAGAAGCGAGCCGGCGAAATGCCTTACGAAAGGCAGCTTCTCCAGGAAAGCCCCCCAGGACATGACAGTCTTGATGAGCCCCGGGGGGGTAAGGGGATGAAGCCAGTCGAAGGGAAGGATCTCGACCTCCGTAAAACCGCACCGGACAAGCCGGCGGGACAATCGGGAGGCAATAAAGGCCGTTTCGTCCGGCGAGTCTCCCAGCCGCGCCTTCAGCCAGGGGATGTTTTTCTGGATCATGATCTGGGGGTTGAGCATATTCGGCTCCGCGAAAACCATGACCCCTCCGGGGGAAAGAAGGCGGAAGATCCGGGTGAGTGCCGGCACTATTTCCAGGTGATGCAGGACAGAAGACCCGATGACGGCGTCAAAGGGTCCGCAAATGTTCGGATCTTCAAAGGGTACGGCCAGAAAGCGGACCCTTTCCGCCGGCAGGTTTCTGGATAGAGCCTTCTGCAACAAATCTTCGGAGATGTCTACGGCCAGGATGGAGACCCCGCTCTCGGCAAAGATCTCCGTAAAAAGACCGGTGCCGCAACCTATTTCCAGGACATGCATCCCGAAGCGAAGGCCGGCTTTCCTGCTGATCAGTTCACCCCGGCGCCGGGCCCGCATGCGGCCGGCGGCGGTGTCCCAACCCCAGATCTCCTCCGGACCGGCGGCGACCAGTTTTCTCCCGTGCCTGACTTCCCTCTCCGCCCGGTCGTCCCTATTACGCGTTTCTTTCATACGAACTTCATCCTCCGGAGGGCGAACATCATCATCCGGATCAACAGCCAGCCATGACGCCAGCGCCGAATGTTCGTGGCGCCATAGGTTCTTTCCCGGTAGCGGATCGGTACGTCCCTGATCTTCAGATTCAGTTTTGCCGCGCCAAACAGCAGGTCGAAGTCCCCAAAGGGATCGAAATCCCCGAAATAGGAACGGCCGGCGGCGATACGTTCATAATCGCGCCGCCAGAGGGCCTTGGTGCCGCAGAGGGTGTCCTTGACGGGCTGTCCGAGGAGCCAGGAAAAGGCAAGGCTGAAGAACTTGTTGCCCAAAAGGTTGATGAATCTCATGGCCTCCTTTTCCATCGGATATACCAGGCGCACGCCGTTGGCAAACTCCCCCTGCCCGCTGACCAGAACATTGTAGAAGCGGGGCAGATCCTCCGGCGGCACGGTCAGGTCCGCATCGAGAATCATCAGGATATCCCCGCCGGCCTTCCTGAAACCCAACCGCACCGCATCTCCCTTACCCTGCCCGTCCTGACGAAACAGCAGGCAACGCCGCGCCGGATATTCTCTCAATGCCGCCTCGATGGCCCCATAGGTATTATCCGTGGAGTGTCCCTCCACAAAAACCAGTTCCGTTCCCCTCCCCATCTCCGGGGTTCTCTGGAGGATCTTCCGAATATTTCCCTCCTCGTTCCGTGCCGGTACCACGACCGATACCAGGGGTTCAAGGGCCGGGGGTGCCGGCGATGCCCACCGGGCGATAATGAAATGCGTCAGGTTAAAAATGTTGAACGGCCACAGCTTAATCAGATAACGATTGCCGAGGGAGGTGACGACGGGCCAGTCAAGGGGGAAAAGGATCTCTTCCCAGTGACGGATCACCTCGAAACCGGCAAGGTGCAGAAGATTGTCGATGTCTGTACAGGTAAGCCAGTTCTGCGCCAGGGAAGGGGTGGCCAGCTTCAATGACTTTGCGGCGGCCAGCGGCAGTTCCCAGAGACGGCTGTAGGTATTGATGACCAACCTGGTGGAGGGGGCGGCAATTTTCCCGATTTCCCCGAATACGGTCTGCACATCCCAAAGATCATTCACGAGATCGGAAAGGATGATGTAGTCGAATTCACCTTCGACACCGAGCGCGTGGGCATCGGCGGCAATGAACTCCAGTCCCGGATAGCGCTCCTTCGCCCGTTCCAGCATCCCGGAAGAGAAGTCCACGCCCACACCCCGGGACGGCTGCAGGGCCGCCAGCAGTTCCCCTTCACCACACCCTATTTCCAGAACCCGCATCCCGGACGGAACGATGAACCGGTAGATCTCCCGGAGACGTTCGTGATAATAACCTCCCCAACCCCGTTGGCGGTCGCGGCTCCCGGCAACCGAATCCCAATGGCGCCGTCTTTCCTTACGGTACCTTTCCGCCGCGTCGTCCAGGGCTTCCGGAAATCTGTTTTCCATTCTTCCCCTCACTTTTGCATCATCCTTTGCAGATTTTCCCGGGCCTCCCGGTAATGGGGATTGAGGGTAACGGCACGGCGAATATAAACGGCGCCCTCCTCATGGCGGCCGGACAGGAAAAGGGCCACCCCGAGATTGTTGTTCACCTCCGGATTTCCCGGTTCCAGTTGATACAAAACCCTGTACCATGGCAAGGCCGCGGACGAATCTCCCCTTTTCATCAGGGCATCGGCCAGGTTGCGCAGGGCGTTTACGTTTCGGGGATCTTCTTTTAAAACCGCCCGATAATGATCCATGCCCTCTGCCATGCGTCCCATGGTAATCATGGCGTTTCCCAGGTTCACCCGGGCGGTGAGGAAACGGGGGTTGATCCGCAAGGCCTCCCGGAAATGCACAACGCTCTCCTCCACCCTCCCTTTTTCCAACAAGAGGGTTCCCAGGTTGTTGTGGGCCGGATAGTTACGTTCCGTTGCCGACAACGCCTGGCGGAAAACCGTTTCTGTATTCCGCCAGGTCTGGACATGCCGATAACTGAGAAAAGACAGAACCATCAACAACACCCCGCCGAGAAACACCCCCAGGCGCCTCCGCCCGTAGCGTTCCATCACCTCTCCAGCGCCCCAGGAAACGATGAGGAAGATACCGATGAGCGGGATATAGGTATAGCGGTCCGCCATGACATGAGAACCGATCTGGACCAAACCGCTTACCGGCACTAATGCGACCAGATACCACAACCACCCCGTCATAAGCCAGGGTCGTTTTCCCGACATGCGCATGACCATTACGGTTATCAGGACAAGGGCGATGCCCGCCAGGATGGGCTGCCACAACGGCCGCCATCCCGGCAGGGGATAAAAAACGGACAGGGGAAACGGATAGAAGGCCTTGATAAGATACTGGACATAATTGATCGGGACATTGGCCAGGCGCATGAACAGGGGAAATTGCTCATGCGCCGGTAACGCCCCTGCCTGTCTCTCCGCCAGAAAGGTCAAGAATATCACCGGCAGCGTCAGGGCCACAAAAGGCAACTTTTCCCCAATCAGTGCGGGCCACGTGCTTTTCCCGCTCATGCCGCCCCCGCTTCCTCCTTGTTCCCGCCCGCCGGCGACCGGATCTTCATTTCCATCCTTGACCCGCCTCAGCGGCCAGAAATCAAGACCCAGCATGATCAACGGCAGGGTCACGATCATCGGCTTGGACATCAGGCCCAGCGCAAAGGTTGCCAGGACCATGAGGTAATGCCCCCGATCCGGACGCCGCACATAGATCCCGTAAGCGCCCATGGTGAGGAACCAGAAAAGGGCGCATAGGAGATCCTTACGATCGGCGATCCAGGCCACGGACTCCACATGGAGGGGATGAACGGCAAACAGACAGGCAAGGAAGGCGCTCCTGGACAGGGAACCGGTCATGGATTTAACGATCAGGAAAAGCAATACCGAGTTCAGCGCATGGAGCAAAAGGCTCGTCAGATGGTGTCCGGCCGGATTCAGCCCGTAGATTTCACAGTCCAGCATATGGGAAAGCCAGACGAGGGGCTGCCAGAAGCCGGCCTCCGTGGTCGTAAAGGCCCATTTGATCCCGTCGATGGTTATGCCGGCCTGGACCCGGAGATTCTTCGTTACGTACTGTTCTTCATCGTAGCGCAGAAAATCGAACTGGACCACGGCGCCGAAAACGATCCCGACGGCGGCAAAGATGAGGCACCCAGCGGCAATCGTTTTGGTTGCTTTCCTCATCTTTCTTCCCCCGGTCGTTGCGGCTGTTTTGCATACGCAGGATTGATCGCCACCGCCCGCCCTATATGGATCAGGGCTTCCTTCTCTCTCCCCAGCCGCCGGAGGGACAACCCCAGGTAGTAATGGGAATTGGCGTAATCATTACGAATTCGGACGGCGGCCTGGAAATGCTCCGCCGCCTCGGCCACCATGCCCTGACGATAGAGGAGCACACCCAGATTGTTGTGCGCCCCGGCATGATTCGGATCGAGCTCCAGGGCGTGTCTGTAGGCGCCCATGGCTTCTTTTTCCTTTCCCTGCATCGTCAGGACAACGCCCAGGTTGTTCGCCGCCGCAGGGGAATGCGGCTGCAAGGCGAGCGCCCGCCGGAACTGTTCTTCCGCTTCCGGCCAACGGCCGACCTCTTTCAAGGCCAGGCCGAGATTGTAACGGCTGAGATAATGGTCTTCCGTCACGGCGAGGGAACGCCGGAAAAGGGCGATGCTGTCGCTCCAGTAGCGAAGTTGCTGTGCAGCGGCGATGAACATGGCGGTTATGGCAACGGCAACAGCAACCAGCACCGCTTCCCGCCGGAACCGCCACGTTGCCGTCAAATCCCAGCCACCCCAGGCAACCATTATGAAGGGACCGATCAGGGGAAGATAGGCGTAGCGGTCCGCCCAACCGTGACCGCCGATCTGCACCAGGCCGATAACGGGCAGCAGGGTTATCACATACCAGCCCCAACCGGTGAGATTATACGGCGCCGGGCCGCGCAAGCGGATGCTCAGGAAGGTGACGGCCATCAGAAACATGCCGGAAAATACCGCCGGCCAGAAGAGAACGCGGCCGGGGTGGGGATAGTAAATTGCCAGACCGGCCGGCCAGATCATCTTCCCCAGATAGATCACGTAGGAGATCAGGGCGTTGGATATGCGCACCGCCAGGGGATAGTGCATGAAATCCTTCAGCGCCCCCGTCTGCTCTTCGGCATAGAATGTCACTATCGTCAAGGCCACGGCCATCAGCACCAGAGGCAATTTTTCCCAAACCAGACGCCGGACGCCGCTGGGGGGAAAAACGCCGCCGCGGTCGCAACAATCCGCCGGCAGACGCCGCAGCGGCCAGTAATCCAGAAGCAGGAAGACAAATGGGAGGGTAACGATCATGGCCTTGGACATGAGTCCCAAACAAAACGATGCCATGAGGAAACAATAAGCCATCCCTCCCGGTCTTGCCGCATAACGGACATAGGCATATAAGGAGGTCATCCAGAAAAAACCGCACAGAACGTCTTTTCGTTCGGCAATCCACGCCACGGATTCCACATGGAGCGGGTGGAGGGCGAAGAGGACCGCGACAAAGGCGCTGCGCCCCGCCGCTTTGGTCAGCGAAAACAGGCTCTGAAAAAGGAGGCCCACGGCGCCGAGGTGCAGGATAAGGTTCGTCAGATGATACCCCCCGGCGTTGAGACCATAAAGCTCGAAATCCAACATCAGGGATATCCAGGTCAACGGCTGCCAAAATCCTGCCTCCGTGGATTGGAAGGCCCAAAGGATATTCTCTGCCGTGAGCCCGGAAAGGACACGTGCGTTTCCGGTCACATAGACATCATCGTCGAAGTTTACGAAACCGAAATCGGCCACAGGCAGATAGACGCCGACCGTCAGGACCGCCAATCCCAAAACAAGCCGATAAGGTTTCATGTCGATCCTAAGGGCTTTCATTTCCCGTCCTGATTTGCCCGGCCGTCTTTTCGTGAATGGCCGCCGCGGAGTTCTCCCCCCTCTTTCTCAGCAGAGCGGCCAGCCTTTCGTGGGCCGCGGCATAGTCGGGTTTCAAAGCCAGCGCCTGACGCAAGTTCCGTATGGCCTCTTCCTCGTTTCCCGCCGCCAGCAATGCCGTTGCCAGGTTGTGATGGTACCCCGCATGGCCGGGGGAAAGCTCCAAGGCCTTACGAAAGGCGTCCCCCGCTTCCGGATAAGCTCCCTTTTTCATGAGGGCGATGCCCAGATGGTTAAAAAGCGCGGCGTCTCCCGGTTCATTGTTGAGCAACTCCCGCAGTTGGAAAATCGCCGCATCTGTTTCTCCGGCCAGGAGAAGATTCCAGGCCAACTGTTTCCTTGCGTCGCCATGGCGCGGCGCTTCCTTGAGGATTTGTTCGAAACTGGCGGCGGCCTCCATATAAAGGCCTTGTTTTGCCAACAATAGTCCCCTTTTGAACCAGGCCGGCGCATAATCGGGGCGAATAGCCACTGCCTGGTTTAAATGATAGAGCGCCGCATCGTCCTGACCCAGCCGGGCGAGATAGGCGCCCAGGCCGCTGTGGGCCAGATAATTATCCGTCGTCACCTCCAGGGCATGCCGAAAAAGGGTCCCGTCGTTTCGCCAGTACTGTACCTGAATGGACGCCCGCCAGGAAAGGAGGAGCAACAGGAAGGCGACGCCGGCCAGGGCCAAGGAGCGGCCCCAGGCGGCATTATTCATTATCTTTCCGGGAAAGGACCAGACCAACATGATAAAGATGCCGACCAGGGGGATATAGGTATAACGATCGGCCAAGGCATGGGAACCTACCTGGATGATCCCCGCTACCGGCAGCAGGGTAATCAGGTACCACATCCAGCCGACGATCAGCCACGGCCGGGAGCGATACATACGAAAGGCCGGCAGTGTCAACAGGATAAGCAGGGCGGCGGCCCCAACCGTCACCAGCACCGGCCAACCTCCCGGATGGGGATAGAACGCCGCCAGCCCTACCGGCCAGAACGTTTTCCAGAGATAGGTCGCCGCGGCAACAACCGCCGTGGCCAAGCGGTCCGGCCAAGGCAGGGTGTCTGTCGGCGCCAGGGCCTGAAACCCGCTCTCCGTCCAAATGGTCAAGATCCCGAAAACGATGGCCAGAAGAAAAAGCGGGATCTTTTCGAGGAACACCGGATAAATTCTGTTAAAATTTTCCCTACCTGCATCACCTTTGAGGAAAGCAATATCGCCGCCGGCGCCGGTAAAGCGACCCAGCGGCCAGAAATCGAGGCACAGCAGGATAAGCGGCATCGTGACAAGCATGGGCTTGGACATCAGGCCCATGACAAAAAACAACAAGACCAACCCGTAACGGCGATAACCGGGATTACGCACATAATTGACGTAGGCATAAATCGTCAGCATCCAAAAACAGGCACTCAGGACATCCTTCCGTTCCGCAATCCAGGCCACGGACTCCACATGGAGGGGATGGAGGGCGAACAGGGCGGCAACCACCAGACTGCGGGCGCCGGCACCGGTCATGGCCAGCAGGACCCGGAACAGCAGGAAGGTCGCCAGGAGGTGCAGAAGGAGATTTGTCCAGTGATATCCGGCAGGATTCAATTTGTACAGCTCATAATCCGCCATGAGGGAGATCCAGGTAAGGGGATGCCAGAAGCCTGCTTCCGTCGTTTTGAATGCCCAGGCAAGACCTTCCCGGCTCATACCCTTCTGCACCATGACATTCTCTGTCACGTAGACGGGATCGTCGTAAGCGAGAAAGGAGAAATCCTGAACGGGCCAATAGACGGCCAAAATAAGGACCGTGATGATAATAATGAAGAATATCGGTCGCTTGAAAGAATTTTCCCGGTTGAGAAGGATCTTCACGTTCATCATCTCTCCGCCATGTCTTTGAATTCCGGGTTGATCTCTATGGCGGACTGTAAATGCGCCGCCGCCGCCGCGGCATCCCCTTTTTCCCGGAAAATGATCGACAGCCGATAGTGGGCGTTGGCGTACGCCGGTTGCAGACGCAAGGCCTCCCGGAAGTGCTTCACGGCCCCTTGCCTGTCCCCCATCCGCATGAGCAACATGGCATAATTATTGTGAATCCCCGGATGATCCTCCTGCAGGCGGAGGGCCTGTTCATAGGCCTTCTTTGCCTCCTCAAAGCGGCCGAGCCCGGTGAGCACCGTCCCCAATTCCGCGTAACCCCCGGGGGCATCCGGGCAATGAACTATGGATTTCCGGAACATGGCGACCGCCTCGGAAAGATTCCCCAGGCTACTCAGGGTGATGCCAAGACGATAATAGACATCGCCGGAGCCTCCGTTGATGCGTATTTCCTGACGATAGGCCCGGATAGCCTCCTCATGGCGCCCTTGGGCCTGCAACGCCGCGCCGAGGTTGTGATAGGCAACGGCAAAATCCGGCTTGATGCGTACAGCCGCCTCGAAGTGGCCTATGGCCTCGCCAAATCTGCCCTGTTCCAGCAAACTGAGACCCAGGTTGTTTTCGGCAACGTAATTGTTTTCCGTCACGGCAAGGGTACGGGAAAATATGGTCACCCCGTTTTGCCAATACCGGATCTGTCTCTGGGTAACAAGGGCAAGCGGGGCTATCGTAACGGCAACAAGCAAAAGCGCCAAAAGGTTGCGATGTTGAAACTTACTGATTAGCTCCCCTCCTCCCCAAACCATGGCGATATAAAGGCCGATGAGCGGCAGATAGGCGTAGCGGTCCGCCATGGCCTGGGCCCCAACCTGAACCAGACCGATGACCGGCACCAGCACCCCGAGATACCAAAACCAGCCCACGGGCAGATAGGGCCGCGTTCTGGCAAACCGTATCGCCAATATCGACACCGAAAGCAAAAAAGCCGACAGCAGGATCAATTGTAAAGCGTTTAACGGCGAAGCTACGGAATGGGGGTAAAAGACGGCCAAATCCACCGGCCAGAACATCTTTTTTATGTAGAGGAAGTACGAGAGCAGGGCGTTTTCGATGCGGACGCGCAACGGCAGGGCATCGAGAGATGCGACGACACGATATTGCGACTGGGCATAGACGGTCACGGCGCTGGAAAGGGCGGAAAGGAACAACAGGGGCAGCTTTTCCAGAACCAGCCGGCGCCGGCGGCCCTCCCGGAACTCCGGCCGCCCCAACGGCCAAAAATCCAACAGCAACAACACCAACGGCAAAGTCACCACCATCGGCTTCGACATCAACCCCAAAACAAAAAACACCACCACCAAAAAATAACGAACCGCCGACGGCGACTCAACATATCGCACATAAACACCCAGGGTCAAAAACCAAAAAAAACCGCTCAACACATCCTTACGCTCCGCCACCCACGCCACCGACTCCACATGCAGGGGATGCACCGCAAACAGGGCCGCCACAAAACCGCTCCGCCACCACGCACCCGTCATCCGCTGCAATACCAAAAAAAGCAAAAGCGTATTGGCCAGGTGTAACATCACGTTCGTCCAATGGTACCCGCCCGCATAATTACCGTATAACTCCCCGTCCAGCATCAACGATAACCACGTCAAAGGATGCCAGTTGGCTTCGTGAAAAGCGGTAAAGGCCCATTTGATACCTTCCCGGGTCAGCCCTGCCAGGACCCGGTTGTTCTGCGAGACATAGGGGCGATCGTCGAAACCGATAAAATCATGATTACGTACCGGTTCATAAAGCCCCACCACCAGGACGGTCAGGCACAGCACCATCAGAAAATTGAGTTTCGCTTTCGAGAAACGGTCAGTTATTGATTTTGCTTCTGACATAGGCAAGGTTTTTTCTCGCTTCTGCATGATGAGGGTCGATCTTCACGACCTCCTGAAAGTGCCGGCCGGCAGCTTCATAGCGGCCCAGATTGGCCAGGGCGATGCCCATATTGTTGTGGGCCATCACATCATCCGGGGCAATCAGCAAGGCCCGGCGGAACCTTTCTATCCCTTCTTCCGTCCGGCCGGACTGGGCCAGGGCGGAACCGGCGTTATTCCACGCGGCCACGTAATCGGGCTTGAGGCGTAAGGCATCGTCAAAAAACCTGATGGCCTCCGAATAACGCCCCTGCCGGGCATGGACATAACCCAGGTTATTCAGCGCTTCCGGATAATGGGGCCGATAATGTAACGCCTTGCGAAAATACGTCACGGCTTCTTCGTATTGCTCCCGATCTGTCAGAGCGACACCGATATTGTTGTAGGCCTCCACAAAATTCGGCCGGTATCGCAGCGCCTCCAGGTAGAACGATTGTGCTTCCGCCGTGCTGCCTTGCGATGTCAGGGCCAGTCCCATGTTGTTGTGGGCATAGGTATAGTCCGGCTTGATGCGCAGCACCGCCTCGAAATGTTGAATCGCCGCCTGTATTTTTCCTTCTTTCAGTAAGGCCGCCCCCAAATTGTTGTGCGCCACCCAGTTTCTTTCGGTCACCGCCAGGGCCCTGCTGAAAAGCCGGATACTGTTGTCCCAGTATGAGAGCTGATACCTTGTGCAGAGAGCAAAGAATACTATCAAGACCAAGGCGGCGGCGCCGGGGCACATTTTCCCCCACGGAAATTGATTCAGAAACGCCGCCCCCCCCCAAACAATCATGATGAAGACCCCTATAAACGGCAGATAGGCATAACGATCCGCCATGGCCTGGTGCCCCGCCTGGAGGATGCCGATGACGGGGAACAAGACGCCCAGATACCACAACCAACCCACAATAAGGTAGGGTTTGCGCCGGAGCTGGGCCAGGCAGGCGCAGGTCAGCACGCCCAGGAAAACAGCAGCCGCCAGGCCCTGCCACAAAGGCACCTGCATGGGATGGGGATAGAAAACAGCGAGCTTGACAGGCCAAAGGAGTTTGCCGAGATAAACGACATAGGATACCAGGGCATGAGAGAGGCGCGTCCCCAGGGAGATCACATCCAGGGAGGCCAGCCCCTCTTCACGGTTGACCGCCCAAATGGTCCCGCCGCTCACGGCGAAACTCAACAGCAAAAGGGGGACTTTTTCCATCACCAACCCCCGGCGCCCCATAGTGAAACGTAAAGGGCGCCGGGAAGGTTGACCTGCCTCGCCGGCAACGACACCGATGCGCTGCAACGGCCAGAAATCCATCAGCAGCAGAACAAAAGGCAGCGTCACCACCATTGGCTTGGAAAGCAGGCCGGCTGCAAACAGGACCGCCACCAGCGAGTAACGGAAAAGGGAAGGATGTCGATCGTAGCGAATATAGGCCCAAAGGGTCGTCATCCAGAAAAAGGCGCTCAGGACATTCTTTCGTTCCGCCACCCAAGCCACGGATTCCACATTGAGGGGATGGAGGGCAAACATACCAGCCACGGCGGCGCTTTTCCACGGCTCACCCGTCATCAACCTGAAAATGTGGAAAAGGATCAGGGTGTTGGCAATATGCAGCAAAAGACTGCTCCAGTGATGACCGCCGGACCGCATCCCGAAAAGCTGAAAGTCCGCCATATGGGAAAGCCAGGTCAGGGGATGCCAATAGCCGGTATGGGTATCCCGCCACGCCCAACTTATGCCTTCCCGGCTCAGTCCCGCCTTAACATAATAGTTCTCGGTTACATACGTCGGATCATCATAGTTGATGAAATCCTGCTCCTGAAGGTCCCAGTACACCATCAGGAGCAGGACCGTCAGACAAATCATCACCAGGATGATTTGCCGGTGCATCTTTTCACTCTTGCTGATGAGGGACATTTTGCCTTTTGTTCTTTTCTAAAAGTTTCAGATTATACAGCGCCGCCTCATGATCGGATCGTAACCGCAGCGCTGCCTGGAACTGCACCCGGGCGTTTTCAATATCACCTGCCGCAGCGAGTGCCGCACCAAAATCGTTATACAAATCCGGATCATGGGGATTCACGACGATAAGCCGCCGGTAGAGGGCGGCCGCCCCGCCGCTGTCCCCCTTCCGGAAAAGCACCGCCGCCAGGTTCCTCTGCATCTTTATCAGCCCCGGACTCAGCTCCAAACCTTTGCGAAACAAAGAGATGCCCTTGTCCAAATCACCCCGGGCCACATATGCCTGTCCCAGGTTATTGTAAGCAATGGCAAAGTCGGGATTGATGGCGATGGCTTTTTCCAGATGGATTATAGCCTGATCAAATTGACGCTTCTGAAAGTAAACGACCCCCAGATTGTTGGCCGCCTCATAATTGCCGGTTGTTTTCGCCAGGGAAGAACCAAGGATCGTCTCCGAATTTTTCCAGAGCGCCGTCTGACGATGCGCGCTCGCCGTCATCGCCAGTAAAAAAGCCGTGGCGCAAAAGATTGCGACGAATCTTGATTTTTTTCCCGGCGCGGCCCAGGCCGCGCTCAACCAGGCAAGCGCCATGAATATCCCGATCATAGGGATGTAAGTGTACCGGTCCGCCATCGCCTGATTGCCGACCTGAACAATGCCGATAACGGGCAGGAGTGTCAAGACATACCAGAACCAGCCGGTTTTTAAATAATCATAGGAACTGCGGGCCCTTATCACAAGAATGGTCAAGAGGGACAAGACCGCGACGGATAAAACCACCGCCGGCATTGACCAGGCCTTAGGATATGGATAAAGGAGGGCGAGTCTGTCGGGCCAGATCATCTTATAGATATAGGCCACATAAGACACCCCGGCATTGGCCAGTCTGTCGCTCAGCGCTATCTTGTCCAAAGGCTGCAAGGCGCCCCCGGCCTGCTGGGCATAGACGGTCACGGCGCTGGAAAGGGCGGAAAGAAACAACAGGGGCAGCTTTTCCAGAACCAGCCGGCGCCGGCGGCCCTCCCGGAACTCCGGCCGCCCCAACGGCCAAAAATCCAACAGCAACAACACCAACGGCAAAGTCACCACCATCGGCTTCGACATCAACCCCAAAACAAAAAACACCACCACCAAAAAATAACGAACCGCCGACGGCGACTCAACATATCGCACATAAACACCCAGGGTCAAAAACCAAAAAAAACCGCTCAACACATCCTTACGCTCCGCCACCCACGCCACCGACTCCACATGCAGGGGATGCACCGCAAACAGGGCCGCCACAAAACCGCTCCGCCACCACGCACCCGTCATCCGCTGCAATACCAAAAAAAGCAAAAGCGTATTGGCCAGGTGTAACATCACGTTCGTCCAATGGTACCCGCCCGCATAATTACCGTATAACTCCCCGTCCAGCATCAACGATAACCACGTCAAAGGATGCCAGTTGGCGGCATGGAAGGTCGTAAACGCCCAAACTATCCCTGACCATAAAAATCCCCTGTTGACGTGAGGATTGTCCTGAACATAGTTGGGATCATCGTAAATAATGAAGTCGAAATGAACGACCTGGGCATAAACAATCATCACCAGACCGGCAAGGAGCAAGCATATCGACAATTTATTCCGAAAAGGTCTCGATGAAAATAAGCTCGTCACTAACCTGCCGCCTCCGCCGGGTCTTCCGCCCTCAAAACTTATAATCAAATGTCGGCAACCAGCCGCTCATTTTCATCTTTGGTTCTGGCCGCCTGCGGGGACGGGGGTCCGCCCCCATAGTTCCCCCGTTTGATTTTCCCATAATATATGCTATAGGATTTCGCCAGCGCTATGAATAAATTCCTGAAGAAATTCCCTTTGCTGCCCCGTGGGAAAACATACCCCCCGGCTTCCTTGCGGGCCCTGTCATTCTTAGCGGGTGTCCCCCGGGCATGGTGATTTCTATTTTCAAAAGCAGAAAATGGGTCTTTATCCTTCTTGGCGCCGTACTTCTGGTTGGCGTTATCCTCCGGATCCATCTGCTGCCCGTCCCCCTCGAGCGTGACGAAGGTGAATATGCCTATGCCGGGCAATTGATCCTGCAGGGCATCCCGCCTTATGAGCAAGTCTATAACATGAAATTGCCGGGCGTATATTTTATTTACGCCCTGATTATCCGCCTGCTCGGCGAGTCCCCCGCGGCAATTCATACCGGGTTGCTCATAGTCAACCTGGTCACGATCCTGCTTCTCTTTTTATTCACCCGCAAGCTTTGCGACGAGGCAACGGCGCTGGCAGCAGCGGCGACCTTTGCCATTCTCTCCGTAAATCCTTTTGTTCACGGCGTTTTTGCCCATGCGGAACACTTCGTCGTCTTGTTCGTTCTGGCGAGTCTCACCTGCCTGCTGCACACCTGGGAGTCCGAAAGCAGGCCGGTGGTTTTTCTGTCCGGCCTGCTTGCCGGAATCGCCTTGCTCATGAAGCAGCATGCCGTGAGTTTTGCCGGATTGGCTTTGGCCGCTTTGCTCATGGAAGTTTTATTCAAAAAGGACCGACCTTCGTGGAAATCATCCCTTATCCCCCTGATCTTCCTGATGGGGCTGACCATGCCCTTGTTGTTGACATGCCTGTATTTCCTTCGCGTTGGCCTGTGGGAGAAATTTCTTTTCTGGACCTTCTTCTATGCCCGGGAGTATATTTCCATTACCGATCCCTTATCCGGCCTCGCCGATCTCAAACACAAAATAAACCTTATTTTCAACTATGCCGGTGCGTTGTGGATCCTTAGTGCTGCCGGGGCCCTGGCGCTTTTGTCCCCATGTATAGACTTGAAAAAACGCCTGTTTATCGTCTTATTCATTATCTTTTCCGGCCTCGCCGTAACACCGGGATTTTATTTCCGCGAGCATTATTTCATCATGGTCTTACCGGTGGTTTCCCTTCTTGCCGCCTTGTCCTTACGATCTCTCGGCGCATATCTGGGCGCCTTATGGCCTGCCCTGCGGGTGGCCCTGCCGGCCTTAATCTTTATCCTGGCGGCAAGCTCGTCTATCTTCCAAATGCAGGATTATCTTTTCAAGATGAGCCCCTTGTCAGCCATCCGCCTGACCCACTCACTCAACCCCTTTCCCGAATCTTTGCCTGTCGCCGGCTATCTCAAGGAACGTTCGCTGCCGACAGAAAAAATCGCCGTCCTCGGCTCGGAACCGCAAATCTATTTTTACGCCCAACGGCCGGGGGCAACCGGGTTCATATATATGTACCCCTTGATGGAAAGGCAGAGATTTGCGTTGACCATGCAGGAAAGAATGGTCCGGGAAATTGAGTCGGCTAGGGCCAAATATATCGTTTTCGTTCATATTCCTACTTCATGGCTCCGGAAGGAAGAATCATACGACCATGTATTCGGCTGGTTTTTTGATTACGTCTCCAGAAATTACAAGCCCTGCGGTTTGGTGGAAATCAAAGATGCCTCGACATCCACATTTTACTGGGATCAGGAGGCGGTGGGACGCAAGCCGCTTTCCCCGCTGTGGATATCCATTTATGAAAGGATCTCATAGCCGGTAAGAAAAAAGGGGCATGTTCATGGCATGCCCCTTTTTTCTTACTATACCCGCTACTTGATTATGGAGTAATCGCGCCGCTGCTGTCCGTCGTGTAGGTCGTGTTGCCGCTGGCATGAGACGCGGTAATGACCAGGGAGGAATTGTTGCCAGTGGCCGTCATCGTTACGTTCGCCGAGGGTTTGTAACCATAGCCGGTCAGGGTCGCCGTGCTGGTAACGCTGCCTGCCGGCGAATCGCTGAAGAAGGCCTGGGCAGCCGTATAGGCGTTTTTCACATCCGCCTTCGCGTTGGCATTGTAGCCTCTGGTCCGGTACGCCGTGAACTGCGGGATGGCGATGGCCGCGAGGATACCGATGATCGCGATAACGATCATGAGCTCGATGAGGGTGAAACCCTTCTGTCCTTTTCTTTTCCTGAATACCTTCATAATCTTTTACTCCTTTCGAATAATTGTTATTTTTTAACTGGTTAATGAATCATGTTATTTATTCTTGCTTTTCGATCCCCCCTTTCCTGACATGATAAATTAGTCGGGACTTATAACCCCACTGCTGTCTGTCGAATATGTTTTTGTACCACTGCTGTGGGAAGAGCTGATCGCCAATGTGTGAATGTCTCCTGAAGCGTTTGTTGTTACCAGGGGTGAAGTTTTAAATCCGTAGCCCGTCAATGTGTTTACATCCGCAATGCTGCCTGCCGGTGAATCACTGAAAAAAGCCTGGGCGGCAGTATAAGCGTTCTTCAGATCCGCTCTTGCATTGACATTGTACCCCCGCTGCCGATAGGCACTGAATTGGGGAATGGCAATTGCGGCCAAAATGCCAATAATGGCGATTACGATCATAAGTTCGATCAGCGTAAAACCTTTACTCGCTCTCTTCCGATAAAAGATTTCCATCACGATCCACCGTAAAAAAATCTCGATCCTGTTAAAGCAAAGTCCATGCCAATATCCATAACATAAACTTTCGTTAAGTCATGACTTTAAGCTTTTGAATTCAAGACGTATTTGAATCACCTCTCGTCGGTCACCTGCCTTCCTGCGTTAATTCCTGAGGATCAAGTGGTGATTTTCACCGGTGTGCCGTGATTTGCATCAATGGATCTCATACCGGGGTGGCAATGATTGTAATCTGACCCTTGGGGAAAACCTTAACTGCCGGAATATTTCCTCCTGCCATTGATTATCTTCCTGCCTTGCGAATCAGCCGGAAGATTTCTTTTGTCAAGATAAAAGCATAATCCTTGACAACAAGGCAAATAATTTCTATTCAGATCACGGCAGTAGCGCGTAACGGCGAAAAGAGGGGAAGCAGGCCATGTACGAAGTGACGATCAAGAAATCCTTTGCCGCCGCCCATATCCTCAAGGAGATCGGGGGCAAGTGCGAGGACCTCCACGGGCACAATTTCCTGGTGGAGGTGACGGTAGCCGGCGAGACCTTGAACAGCGAGGACCTCCTTATCGACTTCCGGGACCTGAAGGGCTGGACAAACGAGATTCTCGAGGAGTTAGACCATAAATATCTAAACGAAGTCGAGGCCTTCCGGGGGGTCAACCCGTCTTCGGAGCGGGTGGCGAAACACCTTCACGACCGTCTGGCGCCGAAGGTGGAGGCGGCGAAGCTCCGGGTCGTCTGTGTCACGGTCTGGGAATCCGACAACGCCCGGGTGGCTTACCGGCCATGATCGACGTCCAGAACCGCAAGGATCACCGGAAGATTCCCATCACGAAGGTGGGGGTCAAGGGCATCAAATACCCCATCATCGTCCTGGACCGCGCCCAGGGCACCCAGCCGGTGAACGCCACGATCAACATGTACGTCAACCTCCCCCACCATTTCAAGGGGACCCACATGAGCCGCTTCGTGGAGATCCTCAATGAATTCCGGGGTCAGATCAATATCAAGACCTTCCACGTGATCCTGGAGAAGGTGCGGGAGAAGCTCCGGGCGGAATCGGCCCATATGGAGATCTTCTTCCCCTATTTCATCGAGAAGACGGCGCCGATGACCAAGGCCAGGAGCCTCATGGAATATAAATGTCTGTTCTGCGGCACCCTGAACGGCGGCGGGACGGACTTTCAGGTGGGCGTCATCGTCCCCGTGACGACGCTGTGCCCCTGCTCCAAGGAGATCAGCGAGCGGGGGGCCCACAACCAGCGCAGCATCGTCACCGTCAAGGTACGGTTCCGGAGGTTCTTCTGGATCGAGGATCTGATCCGCATCGTGGAGGATTCGGCCAGCGGCGAGGTCTATTCCCTCCTCAAGCGCCCCGACGAAAAGTTCGTCACGGAGCGGGCCTACGAGAACCCCATGTTCGTCGAAGACGTGGTCCGCAACGTCGCCGCCCGTCTGAAGGAGCACCCCAACTTTCCCTCCTTCACCGTGGAGGCGGAAAACTACGAAAGCATCCACAATCACAGTGCCTATGCCTACGTGGAGGGAAAATGACCGCAAAAACACCGCCGAAGAATTTCTTCAACATCTACGCCCACGGTTTCATCCGTGCCGCGGTATGCATTCCGGAGGTGAAGGTGGCGGATGTGGATTTCAATGTTCGGGCAACATTGAAGCTGGCGCGGCAGGCGGCGGCCAACCACGCCGTCTTCGCCCTTTTCCCGGAGCTGGGGATTTCCGCCTATTCCAATGAGGACCTCTTCCATCAGGAGGCCCTGCTTCAGGCGGTCCGGGAGGCCCTGGGAAAGATAGTCGCCGCCTCCCGAAAGCTCGGCGGTATCATTATCGTCGTCGGCGCCCCCCTCCAGGTGGATGACCGCCTGTTCAACTGCGGCGTCGTCATCTGCCGGGGCCGGATCCTCGGCGTCGCCGTCAAGTCCTACCTGCCGAATTACCGGGAATTCTATGAGCGCCGCCAGTTCACCCCCGCGGAAGAGGCGATTTCGGCCGCCATCTCTCTCTGCGGCCAGGAGGATATCCCCTTCGGGGCGAATCTGATCTTCCAGGTCCGGAATATCCCCCATTTCCGCTTTTACATCGAGATCTGCGAGGACGTCTGGGTCCCCATTCCGCCCTCCAGCTTCGCCGCTTTGGCCGGGGCGACCCTCATCGGCAATCTCTCGGCGTCGAACATCACCATCGGCAAGTCGGAGTACCGTCAGAGCCTGGCCGCCAATCAATCCGCCCGGTGCGTGGCGGCCTATCTCTACGCCGCGGCGGGACCGGGGGAATCGACGACGGACCTGGCCTGGGACGGCCACGCCATGATCCACGAAAACGGCAATCTCCTGGCGGAATCGGCCCGCTTCGCCCCGGAGGCGCAGGTCATCTACGCCGACCTCGACCTGGACCGCCTCGCCCAGGACCGGATGCGCCTCACGAGCTTCAGCCAGAACGGCCGGACCCACCACGACCGGGTGCAGGCCTTCCGGACGGTAAGCTGCGAGGTGGATCTTCCCCGCACGCCGCGCATCCTCCTGGAGCGGGAATATCCCCGCTTCCCCTATATCCCCGCCGATCCCGGCAAGCGGGACCAGCGGTGCTACGAGGCCTATAATATCCAGGTCCAGGGCCTGGCCAAACGGCTCCGGGCCACAGGTATCGGCAATGTGGTCATCGGCATCTCGGGAGGGCTCGACTCCACCCACGCCCTCATCGTGGCGGCCCGCACCATGGATCTCCTCGAGCTGCCCCGGGGAAATATCAAGGCCTACACCATGCCGGGGTTCGCCACCACGGACAAGACCTACACCAATTCCCTCCGGCTGATGAAGGTCCTGGGGGTGGAGGCCAACGAGCTGGATATCCGGCCGAGCTGCCTGCAGATGCTCAAGGATGTGGGACATCCCTTTGTGAAGGGGGAACCCGTTTACGATGTCACTTTCGAGAACATCCAGGCGGGGGAGCGGACCTCCCACCTCTTCCGGCTGGCGAACATGCGCCGGGCCCTGGTGGTGGGAACCGGCGATCTTAGCGAACTGGCCCTGGGGTGGTGCACCTACGGCGTGGGCGACCACATGTCCCACTACAACGTCAACGCCAGCGTCCCCAAGACCCTGATCCAGCATCTGATCCGCTGGGTGGCCGACATGGAGATCCTCTCGGCGGAGACCTCGGCGGTGTTGCGCGACATCCTGAACACGGAGATCAGCCCGGAACTGATCCCCGGCGCCGCCGGGGCGCAGCCGGCGCAGAAGACCGAGGCGGTGATCGGCCCCTACGAACTCCAGGATTTCAACAACTTCTACGTCACCCGCTTCGGTTATCTCCCCACCAAGATCGCCTTCCTGGCCTACTGCACCTGGCGGGACGTCCACCGGGGGAGCTGGCCGGACATTCCGGAGGAAAAACGCCACCAGTACGCCATCGGGGAGATCAAGCGCTGGCTGGAGGTTTACCTGTACCGCTTCTTCAAGACCAGCCAGTTCAAGCGTTCCTGCATTCCCAACGGCCCCAAGGTGGGCTCGGGGGGGTCCCTGTCCCCCCGGGGGGACTACCGGGCACCCAGCGACAGCGAGGCCACGGTCTGGCTGGAAAATCTTCGTCTCGTCCCGGAGGAGGAATAAATGAGGAGGAATAAAACCTTTTTACCGGAGAGGAACGGAAGGGGGATAAAAGACTTACTGTGATCATGCCGTTTTCATGCGGCGTGGCGCTCCGCGGGGCATGAGCTTTTTTGCAAAAACAGCGATATTACATGATAATCACGGTCTGAAGACAGACTCTCTTACAAGGTGAGGTGCTAAAGATGAGACGACAGCAATACAAGGACTTCGACGCCACGGAGCTTTTCTGTCCCCGCTGCCGGCGGTCCGTGCCCGTCCGGAAGCGGCTGCTTTTGGTCTTGTCCGAAGGGGAAAAATACGACTACACCTGTGTTTACTGCGGGACCTCCGCCGGGGACAAGCTGGTGAAGGACAACGATGGCGTAAGGATCATTCTCGGATGATTCACGAACATGATCCGGCAGCGATTTAATGATCGCACCCTGCCGTGGCTATGATTAAAAGCCGTAAACTTTTTTTATGTCCCGGCGATCGTCAAGAGGTCAAAAATAAGGCCGCCGTCCCCTTCGGGACAGCGGCCTTTGTTTGTTTAGCAGTTAGCGATCCAAGATTTCCCGCCGGGCAAGCCCGGATGCCATCTTCTCCCTCACCGTCCGGCCGGGGCATTACCCCCGCCGGCGGCAGCCGCATCGGCGTTTAGCGCCCGATGACGTAGCGATAGGGGTCGATCTGGTCGCGGAGGATGCTCAGCTCTTCTTCCGTCGGCGGTGCGTTCTCCACGATCTTCGGGGCCTTGAGGAGCTCGAAGCCGCAGTTGTCCTGCACG
>ERZ795030.1075-NODE-1075-length-38925-cov-7.293157_pt1 | contig 38925 bp, 34 predicted proteins | sample MGYA00375122_ERZ795030 | MGnify/ENA primary metagenome ERZ795030 (study PRJEB30165, sample SAMN05720146) | activated sludge metagenome | isolation source: anaerobic digester from wastewater treatment plant | place: Japan | collected 2015-04-20 ... | reverse complement strand
TTTTTACCCCTTTCCATTATATCAAAAAAACCAGCGAAATGCTGGCTTTTTTGACAGGCTGGAGGGGAGGCGCTGCCTCCCCTCTCTTAATATTCAGGTGTCAATCCATATCCCCGCCCCAGTCGCTGTTGCTCGGAGACGGATCAATATCTTCCCCTTCCCCGCTGGTGGGCGACGGCGTCGGCGGCTGCGTGGTGGGCGCGGGCGTGGTGGGTTTGGGCGTCGCCGGCGCGGGCGTGGTAGGCTTGGGCGTCGTCGGCGTCAGCGTGGACGAAGGCCATGTCTGGGTCGGCGTGGGCGTCGGCTTTGTGGTCGGCGTCGGCGTCGCGGTCGGCTTTGTGGTCGGCGTAGGGGTCGCGGTCGGCTTGACGGTCTGCGTCGGCGAGGGCGTGGGCGACGCGGTCGGGCCGCCCGCCGGCGACGCTGTGGGGCTCGATGTCACGGGAGGCGTCGCGGTGTTTCCCGCCGTCGTTCCAGGCACGGTTGTACCCGGCGAGGTCATGCCCGGCGTCGCGGAAGGAAGAATCCCGCCGATTTCGCCGCCGTAATCCTTGAAAAGCTGCTCGAGCGTCACCAGATCGACCCACTCCCCCGCCTCGTCCTGGTATTGCACCATGCCGGAGAGAACGCGTATGGCGGGCAGGCCGTCCTCGGCGTCGTCGTAGATGAAATCGCTCAATACTTCGTCCGCTTTGCCCGCGTTGCCCAAGAGCAATATCGCAACGACGATCAGCGCCGCGGCGAGCGCCGTGCCGAGTATCGCGATGATCATTTTCAGCGTTTTTCTCGATTGCCTCATATACTCACTCCTTATCGTGGCTTTCCACATATTCGATGATCCGGTTGAGGAAGATGCCCTCGGGCGAATCATCCGTGTAATCTCCTCTATCCATATAGAATTTAGCTATAGTATATATGCTCCTCGACATCGGCGCACCGTATAGAATGATGGTATTGCTGCCATTTGTAAGCTTGATGTACGCGCGAAAAATAAAGTCCGTATCGAGATTTTCATCTCCGATGTTGATGCGAACCGACGCGAAACGGATGCGCCCGTCGACTGTTTCAACAATAAAATCCTTCGTCACGCCATTTTCTATCCAATAAGACCTGCCATATCCTGTCGGAAGCTCGTTGTTTTGGCAGATAATAAACGGATAAGAGTCATAGAATTGAGGATAGTTGAACGCCACAGTTCCATATTCGACAAGCGCATAGCCCGCAATGCCCGTCGTAAGCAAAGCATTGCGCGTGCTTTCCGATATGCCGCTCTTAAACCGTATCCCGCTGTTGCCCTGTATGCGCGCGGAAAAACCGTGATAGGTGAGCAGATCGGTGAGGCCGTCGATCTTTGTCGCTGCGTATGCGCCGCCCGAGAAGGAAAGCAGCCACACGCTCATGCCTGCGGGCGTTCCGGCGGCGTTGTAGGAATACATTACGGCGTTGGTCGCGGCATTCGTGTAGATCGTGGCGCTCAGCACGCCGCCCGAGAGCGTTCCCTGATATGCCACGCCGTCGATCCAAAGCTTCGTGTCCGTATAGCCTGTCGGAACAGACACGCTTACGACGTGTGTTTGAATATGCGCTTCATTACCGGCCGCGACAGCCGTAAGCAGTTCCGAATAGCGCGCGGACATGTAGCGGATGGCTCCATTGAAGCGTATCTTATGCCAGCCCGCAGCGGAATTCGCCTCGATAAGCTCGAATGTCTCACCCGGATACGCCAACTCGGTATCGATGTACGTTCCGTTAGGCGCTTGCCGCACGTTGATGCTCTTCATTACGTTTGTGATCCTGATCTTCGTAAACACCCTCGCGAACGCGGCCTTCTGTATGAAGCCGTCTCTTGCGCCATAGGAGATCTTCACCCAGGCGTCATTCGACGAGGCGACGAGTGCACAGGAATCCGCGCCCATCACGCCGAGTATCAGCGAATTGAGGTTCGATTTCGCATACACATACGCGTCGTGCCCGAGCACGTCGTATGTCTTTTGGAACGTCACGCCCGATATGCTCGCCAGCGCGTCCGCCGCGCCGAGGGCGGAATACGATTGGACCGCGCAGCCCGGGAAGTAAAAGCCGAGGATCTCCTCCAAGGTCTGCTTCTCCTTCGCGCGCAGCAGCGCGCCCCGCTGCGAGAGGCCTACGCCGCTGCCGTGGCGCGCGTGGCGGATGGTGTAGCTCACGACGACGCTTGAATCCGTCGCGCTGTAATTGGGGATCAGCCAGTAGTGGCTCAGCTCGCCGGTCGCGAAAAAGCCGAGCGGACGCCCATTGGCGGGGGCGATGTAAAAGTCGATGTCCTTGAGGTTGACGACGACCGGGCTCAACAGCCCGCTTCCGTCTATGGCAACTCCCGAAAAAGTCAGGTCGATCGAGCAGAAATGCGTACATATGTGCTCAGGGCCGGTGCTTGAATGATGCCTGCAGGCCGCGGAATAACACGCGCCGTTCGCCATGGAAATCCCGGTGATCGTCACGCGATCGGCCGTAAGGCCGGGATAGGTCGCCTGGAGCGCGGGCACGAGCGCGTTGGCGATGAGCGAGCGCACTTCAGTTTCGCTGCCGATAGGCGTTGCAGGGATGGTGACCTCTTCGAGGTATTTTGTGCCGCGTACCGCACGCAGATCAAAATCGTCATACTGCACGCGTTCATCTCCGCTGCCCGACTCGTTATACTCGTTTTTTGCGGTTTCGGTATAGCCGCCGTTGGAGTCGCAGTAATATGCGCGGATCGGCTTGCTGTCGCTTCCCACCAACAGCTTGCCTGCGGTGTCGTTCACGGCTTTGGTTGTGCTGTCGAAAACATATATGCCGAAATAGACCTGGCTTCGGTTATAATCGTACAAATCGAATACGCGTCCGTCGGTGCGCTTGGATTGCACCGCGAAATTGCGCGCCACGATCGCCTGCGCCTGCAGCGCGGCGGCGTACGGGCTGTCCCCGATCTCCGCGGGCAAAACGCCCTTGAGGTATTCCTCGATGTAGATGCGGTTGACGAGGTACAGCCCCGCCCAAAGGCTCTCATAAAGGCCGCTTTTCGCCTGATAATAACAATGGAGCTCGCCCTTGTAGATTCGGTCGGACGGGTCATTTCCGTTGGACACCTGCGCGACCTTGAAATAGTTGTATTCGAGCTCGGCCGGAGGCGCGTATTCCTTAAAATAAAAGCCCGCGCCGGTATGGAGCAGCGAACCGTCGGCGGCGCGCAGTTCGAGAAGAGCGCCGCTTACGGATATCGTATAGGCGTAGTCGCTTTCGATCTGGAAAACGGGCGTACCCGACGCGTCGCACAGAGCGTAGTTGCCCGTGAAGCATACGGCGGCCTTCGCGTGATCGAGCTGCGAGAGCAAAACGTTGACGTAACGCGGGTCGGAGGCGCCCCCCGCCGCGAACGATTTGACGGAGGATTGCGGATCGTAGCTGTGGCGCTGCTCGGGGGCGGCGCCCTGATCCTGATTTTCCGGGTCGAACGGGTCGTAGACGCCGTTGGCTTCGTCGTCCCCCTGCGCGAGGGAGGCGGCGGGAAGCGCGCCGAGGACGAACGCAAAGACCAATATGATGCACAGCAGCTTTCTCATGCATTTGATTTTAGACAAAAAAAGCCGCTTTTTCAAGCGGCCCGGAACGTATTTGTCATTTGTTTACAAATGCCGCGTCAGTCTCGCATCCTGCGCGCGAGCTCATAAATCAGGATGCCCGCGGCGACCGAGGCGTTGAGCGATTCCGCGAAGCCGTACATCGGAAGCCTGTATTTCCGGCACATTCCGGCGGCCTCGTCCGATACGCCGTGCCCCTCGCTGCCTATGACGAGCGCGCAGCGATCCCCGATCTCCGGCAGCGCGCTTTCGCCCTTGAGATGGCCGCACACGAGCGCGAAGCCCTGCTCCCGCATGCGTTCGAGCGCGGCCGGAAGCTCCGCCTGCCAGATGGGCAGGTGGTACACGGAGCCCATCGCGGCGCGCAGCGGCTTTGGCGCGAACGGATCCGCGCAGCCCGCGCCGAGCAGCACGCCCGAAGCGCCCATCGCGTCCGCCGTGCGGACGATCGCGCCGAGGTTCCCGGGGTCCTGCACGCCGTCCAGCGCGACGATCAGCCCCGCCGGATAGTATTCGGGAAGCCCCCCCTGCGGCGTTTTCACCGTGGCGCAGACCCACTGAGGCGTCTGCGTATTCGAAAGGCTTTCGAGCACGGCGCGCGATACGACGTGCGCTTCGGCCCCGCCGCCCTCGAGCACGGCCGCCATAATGTCGTGCCCCTCCTCGAGGAAGGCTTCGACGAGCTGTGCGCCCGATACGACCGCCTCGCGCACGAGCTTTTCCCCCTCGATGAAGTGGAGGCCCTGCTCGAGCCTTCCCTTGCTGGAGGCGAGCGCGCGGGCGAGCTTCACCCGTTCGTTTCTGGTGCTCTCGATGCGCATGCTTTCTCCTTTTGTTTATAGGGGCGGATATGGAATCCGCCCCTACGAAAACCCGCCCGCAAGCGGCGTTCCCTTGATGATCGATCGCCAATTGACCGGGCGGATGATATCCGCCCCTACGAAATCCCCGCCGCAGCGGCCGTTCTTCCGATTGTCAATTGTCAATTCAATTATCAATTGTCAATTATCAATAGCCCCGCGTTTACGCTCTCGCCTTGTCGGCAACCTTGACGAGCTCGCCGAAGGCGTTCATGTCGCTGACGGCGAGGTCCGCGAGCACCTTGCGGTTCACGTCCACGCCCGCGAGTTTGAGGCCGTTGATCATGCGGCTGTAGGTGGTGCCGCAGAGCCTGGCGCCGGCGTTGATGCGCGCGATCCAGAGCTTGCGGTATTCGCGCTTCTTGTTCTTGCGGCCGACGTAGGCGTAGGCCATCGACTTCATGACCTGCTCGGAAGCCGCGCGATACTGCTTGCTCTTGGCCCCGAAATAGCCCTTGGAAAGCTTGAAGACCTTGCGGCGCTTCTTAACGGCGTTGACCGCCCTTTTGATTCTTGCCATTTTCGTGTTCCTCCTTACTTGTACGGGATGAGCTCGCGGATCTTCTTGGCCTCGCACTCGGCGATATAGCCGGTCTGGCGCAATCCGCGCAGGCGCTTGGTATCCTTCTTGGTCAGGATATGCCTCTTATAGGCCTTCGCGCGCTTGACCTTGCCGTTCTTTGTAAGGTTGAACCTCTTCGCGGCCCCCCTGTGGGTTTTGATCTTAGGCATGGGGTATTCGTCCTCCTTAGTTGGAAATCAGTTTTTAGCTTGCTTTCGGCGTCAGCACCATGGTCATGTTGCGGCCTTCCTGCTTGGCGGGGCGCTCGATTAAGGCGTTCTCCTTCACCATTTCGAAAAAGGCGTTCATGACCTCCAGCCCGATGTCCCCGTGCCTGATCTGGCGGCCGCGGAAGCGGATCGAAACCTTGACCTTATCTCCGTTCTTGAGGAATTTGGCGCAAGCCTTCGCTTTGACTTCCATGTCGTGCTGGTCGATCGTTGCCGAGAGCCTGATCTCCTTGATCTCGATGACCTTCTGGTTCTTACGCTGTTCCTTCTCACGTTTGGTCTGTTCAAAACGATACTTGCCGTAATCCATGATCTTGCACACGGGCGGCGCCGCTTGCGGCGCGATCTTCACCAGATCGAGATCGGCTTCCTCGGCCATGCGCATCGCGACGTCGATGCTCACGACGCCCTGCTGGTTGCCTTTGTCGTCGATGAGGCGGACCTCCCTGTCGCGGATCTCCTCGTTGATCAAGAGTTCTTGGCTGGCGATATGCTGACACCTCCAAATAAAAAATTGCGGGCGCGAAGCCCGCAATCACAAACGACATCCGTCGATGTTTGTTTGTTTTGACCGCGCCTGGCTGTGCCGCCGGCGGGTGAGAAGCTGGGCTTCTGCTTGACCGTAGGTTATTATATTCGCAAACGCAATGAATGTCAACGAATTTTTCCCTGATTCCCGGAAGTTTATTTGATCCGCATGAGTTTGCGCGCAAACGAAACCCCGTTCCCGTTTACGCCGGTTTTAGCCTGCTTTTCAGATACGCTTCGAGCTGCGCGCGGATCTCCGCGGTTTCGCTGCGCGCCCCGGCGCTGCCCTGCGCGGAATCGTCCCTGCCGCCGCCCTTTCCGCCGGTCATGGCGTTCACCGCCTGGCAAACCTCGCGCATGCCGAGCTTAACTCCTTCGGCGCGCGCCATCCTGTAAAGGAGCTGACCGCCGTTTTCGCTCATCGCCACGACGACGGCTTTGCCCTTCTTGCATACGCTCTCGCACAGCATGCCGAGTTCCGCCATGTTGAGGCCTTCCCCGAGCGTCACGGCAACGGACACATCTCCCGCCTTGGGCGCGTCCCGCAGGATCTCCGCTGCCTTATAATCGAAAAGCTCTTCGGTGCGCTTTTTGAGTACGCGCCGGGCGTCCGTCAACTCCTCGCCCTGTTTGACGACCGCCTGCGCGGCCTCGGCGGCCTTCGTGCTGAAGCGCCGCGCGATGGCGTCAAGGAGCCGCGCTTCCTCCATCGCCGCCTTTACGGCGCGCATGCCGCACAGGAAGAACACGCGCGTGCCGCCCTTGTAGCTCATGAACGACGTGATTTTGACAAACCCGACCTCGCCCGCGCGGCCGCAGTGCGTGCCGCAGCAGGTGCAGGAATCGACCCCGCCCGCGTAGACGATGCGCGCCTCGCCGGTCAGCCCCTTTGCGCGCTTTCGAAGCTCCATGCCGTCAAGTTCGGCCGCGTCCACGATTGCGTATGTCGTAGGCTCGTCCCGCTGCACGGCCTCGTTGAGCGCGAGCTCGAGCGCGCGGATCTCCGCCTGCGTAAACGGGCGGTCGAAATCCACGCTCACGTAATCTTCCGCCATGTGGAAGCCCACGTTCGCGCAGCCGTAAAGCCGGTGCGCGACGCCCGAGAGCATGTGTTCCCCCGTGTGCTGCTGGCTGTGGTCGCGGCGGACTTGCTCGTCAAAGCGCACCGTGACTTTCGCGCCGACGGGAAACGCGCGCGCGCAGCGGTGCCATACGTCGTGCCCGTCCTCGAAAGCATAGCTCACGGCCGCGCCGCCGACGGAGCCCGTGTCCGATGGTTGCCCGCCGCCCTCCGGGAAGATCACCGTTCGGTCGAGCAGCACCTCGAAGCAGTTCTCCCCCGCGCGGCAGGCGAGCACGCTCGCTTCGCATTCCCTGATGTCGTGGTCGTAATAGAGTTTCTCGGTCATGGGGCGCTCCTTTGAATATATCCTTTGCATTATAGCACATTCCCTTGAACCGGCGCATCCGAATGATATACTATAGTTGCAGATCATTTGGCATTTGGAGGGAATATGCAGAAGTTCAGCGAATTCAAGTACGAGCGTCCCGATTTGGCCGCGGCGCGCCGCACGCTCTCGAAGCTCGCCAAAAGCGTCAGGCGCGCGAAGGGCTTTTCCGAGGTCGAACAGGCGATCTTCGGCTACTCGAAGCTCCAGAGCGCCGTCACGACCCAGATGAGCCTCGCCCACGCGCGGCACACCATCGACATTAAGGACGCGTTCTACGACGCGGAGCAGAAGTTTTTCGACCGCGCGCTGCCGCTTGCGACGCCGTGGATTCTCGCGTGGTACAAGGCGCTCACGAAATCGCGCTTTACAAAAGAGATCGACGCGCGCTTCGGCACGCAATACCTCCACAATGTGCGCAAGGAAATGAGCGCCATGTCCCCGAAGCTCATGCTCGACATGATCCGGGAGAACAAGCTCGCCCGCGAATACGAAAAGCTGCTCGCCTCCTGCAAGGTGGATTTCCACGGGGAGCAGCTCAACCTCTCGGGCCTTCGCAAATACGCGCAGAACCCCGACCGGGCGCTGCGCCGCGAGGCGGCGGGGCTCACGAGCGGTTTTCTGAAGTCCCATGAAGCTGAGCTCGACGGGCTTTACGACAAACTCGTGAAGCTTCGCACGCGCATGGGGCGAAAGCTCGGCTACAAGGATTATACGCCGCTCGGCTACCTTCGCATGGGCCGCACGTTCGCGCCCGAGGAAGCCGCGCGCTTCCGCGAGCAGGTGGCGAGCGTGCTCGTGCCGCTGTGCCAGAAGCTCTACGACGAACAGGCCGGGCGCATCGGCGTAGACAAGCTCAAGGTCTACGACGAGGCGTTCCAGTTCCCGGACGGCAACGCCAAGCCCGAGGGCGGCAAGGAATTCATGCTCGCCGCGGCGCAGCGGATGTACCGCGAGCTGTCCTCCGAAACGGGCAGATTCTTCGACGACATGGTCGCGCGCGAGCTCATGGACCTCGAAACCAAGCCCAACAAGCGCGTGGGCGGCTACTGCACGGGCTTCCCGGACTTCAGGGCCGCGTTCATCTTCAGCAATTTCAACGGCACCTCGGGCGACGTGGACGTGCTCACGCATGAGGCGGGCCACGCCTTCGCGGCGATCCAGGCGGGCGAAACACAGGAGCTGGTCGACTACCTGACCCCCGGCATGGAGGTCGCGGAGATCCACTCGATGTCCATGGAATACTTCACGCATCCGTGGATGGAGTTGTTCTTCGGGCAAAAGGCTGAAAAATACCGCTACGCGCACATACTCGGTTCTTTGGTGTTCGTGCCCTACGGCGTGATGGTGGATGAATTCCAGCACATCGTCTACGCGAACCCGGATATGAGCCCCGCCGAACGCAAGGCCGAATGGACGAAGCTCGAGAAAAAATACCTGCCGCAGCGCGATTACGACGGGGATGCGTTCATGGAAGCGGGCTCCTTCTGGCAGAAGCAGCACCATATCTATTCCCTGCCGTTCTACTACATCGACTACACGCTCGCCTCCATGGGCGCGTTCGAGTTCTTCGGGCGCATGACGGAAAACCGCGAGGAAGCCTGGAAGGATTACCTCGAGCTCTGCCGCGCGGGAGGAAGCCTGCCCTACAAGGATCTGCTCGCGCTCGCGCATCTGTCGAACCCGTTCGAGCCCGGCTCGGTGGAAAGGGCCGCGGCGCCGCTCGTGCGCGCGCTCGAGGCGATCGACCGCGCGGCGCTCTGAGTTGCGCGGACGCTCCCGCGCCATACTAAAGACAGAAAGGAAGGACGACTTTTATGAAGCTAAAGCTCTTTTACCTGCCCTCCTGCCCGCACTGCCAGCTTGCGCTGCGCTGCATCGACCAGCTCCGCGCGGAAAACCCGCGCTACGGGGACGTTGAAATCGACATGATCGACGAGGGCCGCCAGCGCGCGCTCGCAAACAGCTACGACTACTGGTACGTCCCCTGCTTCTATCTCGACAAGGACAAGCTCCACGAGGGCCACGCCGAGAAGGAGGATGTGCGGCGCGTCTTTGACAAAGCCGTCGGCGAGGCAGGCGCGAAAGAACGCGAGGTTGCTTCTCGGTAATTGGCAAATGAAAATTGACAATCAAATCAAATTCGTAGGGGCCGATTCAATATCGGCCCCTGATCGATAACGTCGAATGGTATGTTCGGGCGGATATGGAATCCGCCCCTACCCGATGATTTCCCTCGCCACGTCCGGGTAATTCGTGATGATCGCGTCCACGCCGGCCTCGGCGAGCTCGCGCATGGCCTTCTTGTCGTTGCAGGTCCACGGGTGGACGGCCACGCCGTTCTTCTTGCAGCCTTCGATCACGCCCGGGCCCTGCGCCGCGAGGTAATGCGGGTGTATGGCGTCCGCGTGCAGGTAGTTCGCGTAGATCCACGGATCGACCATGCCTTCGGAATACAGCAGGCCGATCTTCGCGGTCGGGTCGAGCTCGCGCAGTTTCATGAGCACGAAGTGGTTGAACGAGGAATAGAGTATCCTCCCCTGCATGCCCATCTCTCGCTCGAGCTTGACCAGCTCGTCCCAGATGCCGTAGTAGATCACCACGTCGGACTTGATCTCGACGTTGACGGTGAGGCTCGTGGGCTTCAACAGGCCGTAAACCTCCTTGAGCGTGGGGATGCGCACGTTCTGATAACCCTCCATGCCGGCGGAGAAGTCGAGCGCCTTCAACTCCTGGCAGGTCATGTCCACGATGCGGCCGGTGCCGTTGGAGGTCCTGCCGACCGTTTCGTCGTGACAGACCACGAGCTTGTTGTCGGCGCTCATGTGCACGTCGAGCTCCACGCCGTCCGCTCCCATCTCGACCGCCAGTTTGAATGCCGGGATCGTGTTCTCCGGCGCGTAAGCGGACGCTCCCCTATGCGCCCATACCTTGGTTTTCATATCGCACCTCCTGGTTTGTTTGTATGCAAACGCTTATTTCCCGATGACCTTCGCGAAGGCGTCGATTGCCGCGTCCACGTCCGCCCTGGTCACGCCGAAGTGGGTGACGAAGCGCATCATGCCGTTCTCCTCCGGGTTGACGAGCACGCCGAGCTCCCGCATTCTTTCGGGGATGGCGTCGAGCAGGGCGCGCGGGCGGCTGATCCTGAAGAACACGATGTTGACCTGCACGCTCGCCATATCGGCCTCGATGCCCGGAAGCTCGTTGAGGCGCGCGGCCATATGGCGGGCGTTCTCATGGTCCTCCCAGAGGCGCTTGGGCATTTCCGTTATGGCGATGCGTGCCGCCGCGGCGAGTATGCCTGCCTGGCGCGTGCCGCCGCCGAGCATCTTTCTGTACTTGCGCGCGCGCTCGACCTTCTCGCGGCTCGCGGCGAACACGCAGCCCACGGGCGCGCAGAGCCCCTTGGAAAGGCAGCAGGAAACGGAGTCGCAGTATCGCATGATGTCCTTGGCTTCGCACCCGAGCGACACCGCCGCGTTGAAGATGCGCGCGCCGTCGAGGTGCACGGGCAGCTTATGCGCCTTTGCGACGCGGGAGACGCCCTCCATCACTTCGAGCGGCACGACGCGGCCGTTGGCGAGCGCGTTCTCGAGGCAGATGAGCGAGGTCGGCGGATCGTGGATGTCGTCGGTGCGGATGGCGCCCTCGATGAGCGCGGGCACGGGGATGCTGTTCGGATAGACCATCTGGCGGATGTTCGCGCCGGAGAGGACAGCCGCTCCCCCGACCTCGGAGGTGAAGATGTGGCTCTCCGCGCCCGCGATGACCTCGTCCCCGCGATGCGTGTACACCATGATGCCGAGCTGGTTGCCCATCGTGCCGGAGGATACGAACAGCGCGGCCTCGGTGCCGAGGATTTGCGCGGCCTCCTCCTCGAGGCGGTTGACGGTCGGGTCGTCCCGGTAGACGTCGTCGCCGACCTCGGCGCGGTACATGGCCTCGCGCATTTGCTTTGTCGGATGTGTGACGGTGTCGCTTCGAAGATCGATGTAGCCCATAATCTGTGTTTTATGCCTCCTCAAGCTCGAGCATCACGGGGCAGTGGTCGCTCCCCATGACCTCGGGCAAAATCACGCTGTCGCGCACGCGCGGGCGGAGCCGGTCGCTCACGACGAAATAGTCGATGCGCCAGCCGGAGTTGTTCGCGCGCGCGTTGCCCATGTAGCTCCACCAGGTATAGGCGCTCTTGCGCTCCGGGTAGAGATGGCGGAAACTGTCCGTGAAGCCCGCGGCGAGAAGCTCGGTGAACTTGCCGCGCTCCTCGTCGGTAAAGCCCGCGCTCCTGCGGTTGGCCGCGGGATGCCGGATGTCGATCTCCCGGTGCGCGACGTTGAGATCGCCGCACAGTATGACGGGCTTGAGCTTGTCCAGCTCGACGAGATACGCGCGGAAGGCCTCCTCCCAATCCATGCGGTGCTCGAGGCGCAAGAGCTCGCGCTGCGAATTGGGCGTATAGCAGTTGACGAAGTAATAATCCTCGTACTCGAGCGTGATCACGCGCCCTTCCTTGGGGAAGCCGAGCTTCCCGTGCTCCGGCAGGTCGAAGGCGACCGAGAGCGGCTCCCGTTTCGCGAACACGGCCGTGCCGGAATAGCCCTTTTTCTCGGCGCTGTGCCAATAGGAAACATAGCCCTCGGGCGAGAAATCCACCTGGCCGGGCTGAAGCTTGGTTTCCTGCAAAGCGAGCACGTCGGCGTCGATGAAGGCGAAGAACTCCGCGAAGCCTTTCGTCAGACACGCGCGAAAGCCGTTGACGTTCCAGGACACGAGCTTTGGCATCTCAGCCCTCCCGATAAAATGTGTTGCCGCCGATGAACTCGCGCAGTATGCTCGTGGGCGGTATCTCGTCCTCGATGTCGGCGTCGAGGAAGTAGTTGAGGAATTTTACGATGTCGCGCGCCGCGGCGTAGCTCGGGCTTTCGGCGGGCACCTGCTGGAGCAGCGGGAACACGTATTTTCGAAGCACCGCAATCTCGTAGACGAGCGTCGTGTTGAGGAACATGTCCGCATTCTCCTGATAGGGGAAGATCCACGTTTCCTCGCCCTTGCGGACGCTCGGCCACATGGAGAACGTGCGCTCCATGGACGCGCCGCGCGTATTGTAATCGCGCACGAGCCTGCGAAGCAAGCGTACGTCCGTCGTGCGGATGCGGTTGTGGTCGTCGAGGTTCAATGTCGTGAGCGCGCTCACATACACGCGGAAGAGCTTGTTCTCGTCGATGCCGCCGGCCGTAAGCTGCGGGTTGAGGCCGTGTATGCCCTCTATGATGACGGGCTGCCCTTCCCGGGCGCGGACGATCCGCGCGCCGGGCGCGCGCTTTCCCGTAAGGAAGTCGAACAGCGGGGTCTCGACCTCCTCCCCGCGCAATATTGCCGCGAGGTCCGCGTTGAAGCGCGGGATGTCGAGGGTATTGATGTTCTCGAGGTCCTTCTCGCCCTTCTCGTCGCTGGGGATCTGGTCGCGGTCGAGATAATAGTTGTCGAGCGAGAGCATGATGGGCTCCTGCGCGAGCACGCGAAGCTGCGTGGCGATGCGGTGTGCGCTCGTGGTCTTGCCCGAGGAGCTCGGGCCCGCCACGAGCACGGCGCGCGCCCTTTTGGCGACGATGCCGTCCGCGGCGGCGGCGTAGCTTTTCTCGTGCAGCGCCTCGTTGACGCGCACCAGCTCCCGGATGGAGCCGTTTTTGACCATGGTGTTGAGCTCGTTGACCGTGGAGCATTTCATGACGCCGCCCCACTCGTCGCTCTGGCGGAACACGTAGGCGAGCTTGGGCAGCTCCGTGTATTCCGAGGGGACGTCCGGCTCGTCGGAGCGCGGCATGAGCATGATGAGCGCGCCGTCCTCGTATTTGAGGCGGAACACGTCGCAGTAATCGGTCGAAGGAGCCATTTCTCCGTAGAAATAGTCCATGTGGCCCTCGGCCGTGTAGACGTCGAAATAATTGAAGTTGCGCCAGCGCAAAAGCTTCGCCTTGTCGAACTGGCCGTCCTTCTCGTAGAAGGCGATCGCGTCCTTGATGTCGAGGCGCTTCCTCTCGAGCGGCAGCGCGGCGCGCACGAGGTTGCGCATCTCGCCTTCGAGCCGCAAAACGTCCTGCGGGGCGAGCGCGGGCTCCTTGTCTACGGAGATATACAGCCCGGGGCCGAGCGAATAGCGCACGAGCACGCGCGCGCCGGGGAAGAGCTTCCTCACGGCCACGATGAATATGAACTGCAGCGTGCGCTCGTAGACGCGGCGGCCCATATCCTCCCCGTAGCGCAGAAGGTGGACCTGCGCGTCCCTGAAGGGCGTGTACCTGAGGCTAAACACCTCGCCGCCGATCATGGCGGCGAGCGGCCGAAGCCTGAGCGAATAGTCCCCCAACCCCAGTTTCTTCACGGCGTCGAGCAGGCTTTCGCCGTGCTTGAGCTCGCAGGCGGCGCCGTCGAGTACGACCTTCATAAAACGCATTCCCTCCGAATAATCTGCCTTTAATTATACAACAAAAAATCCCGTAATAAAGCCAAAGCTTAACATTTTTTGAAATGTTGGCGAAATATTCATACCATGGGCGATATTATGATATAATGCTTGGGACATGGAGACGGACGGTATTATATGAAAAAGCGACAGAATTCCTTCGTTCAGGGCGCGGCGATACTCGGCATCGCGGGCCTGATCGTCAAGATAATCGGCGCGATCTTCCGCATCCCCTTCGCCAACGCCGTCGGCCCCGAGGGCGCGGCGTATTACGACGCGGCGTATCCGTATTATTCCTTCCTGCTGGTCATCTCCTCCTCGGGCCTGCCCACGGCCATCTCCAAGCAGGTCAGCGCAAGCGTCGCGGCCGGGGATCACCGCGGCGCGCGCGAGGTGCTCGACGTGTCCCTCGTCCTGCTCGCGGTCATCGGCCTCGTCACGAGCCTCATGATGTTCTTCGGCGCGAAAACCTTCGCCGCCATCACTTCCTTTGAGCAGACCGTGCTTTCCTTCCGCGCGCTCGCGCCCTCGCTGCTCTTCGTCAGCGTCATGTGCGCGTACCGCGGGTATCTGCAGGGCATGCAGCGCATGGCGGGCACCGCGCTCTCGCAGATCGTCGAGCAGGTCGGCAAACTCGCCATAGGCCTGACGCTCGCCATCAAGCTGCTTCCCGACGGCCCCGAATACGCCGCCATGGGCGCGCTCATAGGCGTTTCGATTTCCGAGTTCCTGGCGCTCGTCGTGGTGTTCCTGTTCTATATGAAGCGCAAGAAGGCTTTCGACGCCAGGGCGGCCAAATCGTATGCCGAGCCGGCGGGCTTCGGCCCCGTCGCAAAGGCGCTGCTGCTCGTGGCCGTCCCCATCACCATAGGCGCGTCCATCAGCCCCCTGACCGCCATGGTGGACAGCGCCCTCATCAACCGCATGCTCCAGAGCCTTGGCTTTTCCGAGGAGTTGAGCACGAAAGCCTACGCCTTGCTCCGCACGTACGTGACCACGCTCATCAACATGCCGGGCGTACTGACCATGGCGCTCGCGATGAGCCTCGTGCCCGCCATTTCCTCGCGCATGGCGCGGCGGGATTTCGCCGGTGTGCGGGACGCTTCGCGCATGGGGCTCAAGCTCGCGCTCATCATCGGCGTTCCCTGCGCGGTGGGCTTGTTCGTGCTTGCGGAGCCGATCCTGCGCATGCTCTACCATAAGCTTACGGATGCGGAGATCGCCCTCGCGGTGGACCTCATGCACACGGCGAGCGTCGGCGTGATCTTCTTATCCATGGTGCAGTCCATGACCGGCGTGATACAGGGACTTGGCAAACAAATGGTGCCCGTGGTCAACCTGTTCATTGGCTTCGTGCTCAAGGTCATCACGCTGATCGTCCTGATGCGCATCCCCTCGGTCAACATACAGGGCGCGGCGATCTCGACCGTGCTCTGCTACGCCTTCGCGGGCGTCGCGGACACGATCTACATGATGCGCCGCACGAAAATGAAGCTTCACGCCTTTGATCTGTTCGGCAAGCCCCTGCTCGCCTCGCTCGCCATGGGCGGCGTCGTGTATCTCATATATGATTTCATCGCCAAAAGCGGCCATGTGACCGTTGCGACCATGTTCTCCGTGCTCGTGGGCGTGAGCGTCTACGGCGTGCTGGTGGTCGTGCTTCGCATGTTCTCGCCGGATGAGCTCGAGTTCATCCCCGGCGGAAGCAAGCTCAAGAAACTGATGTACAGGAACAGGAGCAAACGCGCGCAATGAAGCTGACCATCGCGCCGCTCTCGACCCCGGGGAGCGTTACCGCCGCGGCCATGGCCGCAATAAGGGGCGCGGACAGGCTGTACCTCCAGACGGCGCAGCATCCGAGCGCAAAATGGATACTTGAGGAAGGCCTGCCTTTCGAAAGCATGGACGGGCTCTACGAGCGGGCCCCGGATTTCGACGCGCTCAACCTCGCCGTCGCGCACAGGCTGACTTCGCTCGAAGCCGACGCGGTTTTCGCCGTGCCGGGGCGCGGCGCGGGAGGCGCCATGAAGGCCGCGCTCGCGAAGGCCGCGGCGGAAAAAGGAGTTGGGCTCGCCTTCCTGCCGGGCTCCGGCTACGCGGAGGCCGTGCTCGCGCTGCTGCCGGACGTGCCCGCGGGCGATTTTCGCGCCGTCGAGGCCTCCTCGCTGCCCCGCCCGCTCGATCCGTATGTGACGCTCTGCGTCGAGGAGATCGACACGCCGTTCCGCGCGCGGGAGGTCAAGCTCGCGCTCGCCGAGTATTATCCCGACGAATACGGCATCTTTTTCGGCCATATGGATGAAAACGGCGCGTACGATGTGCGCTCCGTGCCGCTCTACGAGTTGGACAGGCAGGGCGCGTATTTCGCGGCGGACGTCGCGGTCGTGCCGCCCGCCTCGTTTGAGCGGCTTTCCCGCCACGGGCTCGAAGGGCTCACGGGCGTGATGGAGAGATTGCGCGCGCCGGGCGGCTGCCCGTGGGACGCCGAGCAGACGCACGAATCCTTGAAAAAATCCCTTATAGAGGAAACGTACGAGGTGCTCGACGCCATAGAGCAAAACGATCCCGACGCGCTGTGCGAGGAGCTGGGCGATCTGCTGCTGCAGGTCGTATTCCACGCGCAGCTCGGGGCGGAGGTTCGCGCGTTCACCATGCGCGACGTGACCACGGGCATCGTCAACAAGCTCGTCTACCGCCACCCGCACGTGTTTGGAAGCGTGTCCGTTTCCGACTCCGCCGAGGTGCTCGCCAACTGGGAACAGCTTAAAAAGAAGGAAAAGCGCCTCTCGAGCGTCTCGGAGGCGATGGAGGGCGTGCCGCGCGGCTTCCCCGCGCTCATGCGCGCGCAGAAGCTGCAAAAGAAGGCGGCCTCCGTCGGCTTCGACTGGCCGGACGCCGCGGGCGCGCTCGACAAGCTCGCAGAGGAGGCGGACGAGCTTCTCTTTGCGCTCGAAAACGGCGAGGGCGAGGCGCGCGTCTTCGAGGAGGCGGGCGATCTGCTCTTCGCGGCGGTCAATGCGGCAAGGCTTTCCGGGTGCGACGCGGAGCTCGCGCTCCGGGCCGCGAGCGACAAATTTTTTGCACGTTTTGCCGAACTTGAGCGCGGCGTGCTGGAGGATGGGCTCGAGTTGTCGAAGCTTGGCATCGACGCGCTCAACCTTCGGTGGGAAGCCTTGAAAATGCCTAAATAACTGAGAAATTTACGCTGTAATCCCCCAAAATAAGCTTGTACATTCAACGGAAAGCTGGTACAATAGGGCAGGATAAAATCCATGTTAATTTTTTAGGAGGAAATACGAATGAACAAAACCGAACTCATCGCCGCCGTCGCAGAAAAGAGCGGCCTTTCCAGGAAGGATGCGGAAAAAGCCATCACCGCCGCCCTTTCCACCATCACCGAGTCCCTCAAGCAGGGTGAGAAGGTGCAGCTCGTCGGCTTCGGCGTGTTCGAAACCCGTGTCCGTCCCGCTCACAAGGGCCACAATCCCATGACCGGCGCCGAGATCGAGATATCCGAGAGCAAGGCCCCCGCCTTCAAGGCCGGCAAGGCGCTCAAGGAAGCCCTCAACTGAACAATTGACAATTGATAATTGACAATCGGATGAAATCAAAAGGCCTTCGCCTTAATCGGCGGAGACCTTTTTTCATAATCTTGCAGAAAGGGGAACGGATGGATCTTCCCCGTTCGGGGGACGGTTTCGCGCGCATGAGGGCAATGCGAATGCGGGTAAAATCGTCGGCGCACCGGAACAGGAGCGCCGGAAAAAGGGCGGAACCGTCCCCAACTATTCAAAACGGAAGAATTCCCGCCCGCAGGCGCGTTTCTCGATTGTCAATCAATTGTCAATTGCAATTGCCCCACGATCATCTCCTGCAAAACCTCCGGGTTCGCCCTGCCCTTGGCCGCGGCCATCGCCGCGCCCATGAGCGCCTTGAGCGCAGCCTGCCTGCCGCGCTGGTAATCGCGCGCCATGTCCGGATTTTCCGCGAGCGCGCGCCGCGCGATTTCCCCGAGGATCGCCCTGTCGCTGATTTGCTCGAGGTCGAGCCTGCGCAAGAGCTCTTCCGGGTTTCCGCCCGTAGCCCAGAGAGCCGCGACGAGCTTCTTCGCGCCGCCCGCGTTGAGGCGGCACGCGCCCAGCATGTCGGCCACGGCGGCGAGCTGCGCGGGACTGAGCGCGACGCGCTCGATCCCCGCCTCGTTCATGAGCCGGGCGACCTCCGATAGCGTCAGCGAGGCGAGCGCGCGGCGGTGCTCCGTTCGCTTCGCCGCCTCGTCGAAGAAGTCCGAAACCGCCTTTTCGAGCACGAGTTGCTCGCTGTGGCAGGCGGAAAGGCCGTATTCCTCCATGTAGACCCGCTTTCGCGCGTCGGGCAGAGGCGGTATCGAGGCGGCGATGCGCAGGAGCTTCGCCTCGTCGATCACGACGGGCATCAGGTCCGGGTCGGGGAAATAGCGGTAGTCGTCGGCGTTCTCCTTCGAGCGCATGGGGAAGGTTTTGCCGCTCGCGGGATCGAAGCGCCGGGTTTCCTGAACGATTTTCTCCCCCGCTTCCAGCGCCTCGACCTGCCGCCTGAACTCGTATTCTATGGCTTTGGCGACGAATGCGAAGGAGTTGAGGTTCTTCACCTCCGCGCGCGTGCCGAGCGATTCCGCTCCCTTTTCGCGCACGGATACGTTTACGTCGCAGCGAAGCGAGCCCTCGTTCATCCTCGCGTCGGATATGCCCGCGTAAATCACGATGCTGCGCAGCTTCTTGAGATACGCAACGGCTTCCCCCGCGCTTCGCATATCCGGCTCGCTCACGATCTCGATGAGCGGCACGCCGCAGCGGTTGAGGTCGACCATGGTGCCGCGCGCTCCGTCGTGCACGAGCTTGCCCGCGTCCTCCTCGATGTGGATGCGCATGACGCGCACGCGCTTCTCCCCCGCCTCGGTCGAGATGTCGACATGGCCGTTCGCGCACAGCGGCAAATCGTACTGCGAGATCTGGTAGGCCTTGGGCAGGTCGGGATAAAAGTAGTTCTTGCGGTCCAGCTTCGAGAAGCGCGCAATCCCGCAGTTCGTCGCGAGCCCGGCCCGGATCGCGTATTCCACGGCCGTTTCGTTCAGCACGGGCAGCGCGCCCGGCATCCCGGCGCAGACCGGGCAGCACTGCGTGTTCGGCTCCGCGCCGAATTCCGTCGGGCACGAGCAGAATATTTTCGTTTTCGTTTTCAGCTCCACATGCGTTTCGAGGCCGATCGCCATTTCATACGCCTTGCTCATACCTTCCTCCCTCCCGAATCCCGCTCGAGCGCGTACGCCGCGCGCAGCAAGCCTTTCTCGTCAAAGTGCTTCCCCATGAGCTGCAAGCCTATGGGAAGCCCGTTCGAATCCCCGCCGCACGGCAGCGAGAGCGCGGGCAGCCCCGCGATGTTCGCGGGCACCGTGCACACGTCGCTCAAATACATCTCCATGGGGTCGCTCTTTTCCCCGAAGCGCCACGCGACGCACGGCGCGCTCGGCGAGAGCACGAGATCGAAGCGCGCGAACACCCCAGCGAACGCTTGCGTCACGAGCGTTCTGACCTGCAGCGCCTTTTTGTAATACGCGTCGTAATACCCGGAGCTCAGCGCGAACGTGCCGAGCATGACGCGCCGCTTGACCTCCGCGCCGAAGTATTCCGAGCGCGTGTTCTCATACAGTCCGCCCATGCCCTCGAACGAGGCCGCGCGTGCGCCGTAGCGCACGCCGTCGAAGCGCGCGAGGTTCGAGGAGGCCTCCGCGGACGAGATCACGTAATACGCGGGCAGCGCGCTCCCGAGCGCGGGCATGGAGATGGTCTCCACGCGCGCGCCGAGAGATTCATAGCGCTTCGCGGCGCGCAGCACGGCTTCTTTCACCTCCGGCGCGACGCCCTCGCCGAGGAATTCCCCGGGCAGCGCGAGCGTCATGCCAGCAACGCCCCCGTCGATGCCTTCCATGAAGTCCGGCGCTTCCCCGGGAACGGAGGTGCCGTCCCTCGGGTCGTGCCCTGCGATCAGTTGAAGCGCTGCCGCGCAATCCTCGACGCTGCGCGCGATGGGGCCGACCTGGTCGAGCGACGAAGCGAACGCCACAAGCCCGTAGCGAGACACGCGTCCGTAGCTCGGCTTGAGGCCCACGACGCCGCAGAAGGACGCGGGCTGGCGTATGGAGCCGCCCGTGTCCGAGCCGAGCGCGAACGCCGCCATGCGCGCCGCGACCGCCGCCGCCGAGCCGCCGGAGCTTCCGCCCGGCACGCGGGAAGGGTCGGCGGGATTTCTCGTGCGCCGGAGGGCGGAATTCTCCGTGCTCGAGCCCATGGCGAACTCGTCCATGTTGAGCTTGCCGAGCACGACGACGCCCGCGTTTTCCAGCTTTTCCACGACCGTCGCAGAGTATGGCGGCACGAAATTCTCAAGCATGCGGCTCGCGCAGGTCGTTCGCACGCCCCTGGTGCAGATGTTGTCCTTGATGCCGGCTGGCATGCCGTCGAATGGAGAGCGCGCTTCCCCGCGCGCCCTTCGCGCGTCGCTCGCGGCGGCCTGCGTGAGCGCGGTCTTGGCGCTCACGGTCAGATATGCGCCGATATCATTGTCCCGGTCCTCGATTTCCCTCAAGTACGCGCGCGCCGCCTCAAGGGAAGATATTTCGCGCGCTTCGAGCGCTTTTGAAAGCTCCAGCGCGGTCATTGAAACGATGTCGTTCATATTCCCCTCCTTACTCCACGACCTGCGGCACGCGCAGGAATCCGCCCCGCGCCTCCGGCGCGCCCGCGAGCAGTTCGTCCCGCCCGAGGGGCTTCCCGATCTCGTCCGCGCGAAAGGCGTTTTCATGCGGCGCGGCGTGCGCCATAGGCTCGACGCCCGAAACGTCGACGCAGGAGAGCGCATCCGCAAACGCCACGATGCCGCGCATATCCTCTTCCATGCGCGCGGCCTCGTCCCCGGGCAGACGCAGCATCGCGAGCTTAGCGACGCGCGTCACGTCGATGTTCGCGTTGCCGCTCTCGCGCGCGGGCCTCGGCCTCGTTTCACAAGCTTCCCCGTCGATGCGGATGCCGAGCGTATCGAGCTGCGCCTTGTCCACGGCCGAAGGCGCTTCCGTCATGGGGCAGGAACCGTCCTTGATCTTCGGGAACGCGATGATCTCCCTCAGGCTCGGCGCGCCCACGAGCAGCATCACGAACCGGTCCAGGCCGAAGGCGAAGCCGCCGTGCGGCGGCGTGCCGTAGCCGAAGGCGCGTATCATGAAGCCGAAGCGCTCCTCGATCTCCTTTGCCGTGAAGCCCAGCGCGCGGAACATGCGTTGCTGAACCTCGGCGTCGTGGATGCGCATGCTGCCGCTCCCGAGCTCCGTGCCGTTCAACACCACGTCGTACGCCTGGGCGCGCACGCGCAGCGGATCGGATTCCATGAGTTCCACATCCTCGGGATACGGCATGGTGAACGGGTGATGCGTCGCGACCAGACGCTTTTCTTCCTCGGAATACTCGAACTCCGGGAAGTCCGTCACAAACAGGAAGCGGAAGTCACCGAAAGACCTGAGGGAGCGCATATCCGCGATGTCGAGCCGAAGCTTGCCCAGGACGCTTCGCGCGACGTGCAGTTCATCCGCGCAGAATAATATGAAATCGCCCGGCTTCGCCTGCGTTTCCCGCAGTATGGACTGCATATCCCGCTCGGAAAAATACTTCGTGAGCACGCTGTAAAGCTCGCCGTTTTCGCGCACGGCGATCCACGCCATGCCGCCCGCGCCGTAGGAGACCGCCTTTTCGGTGAGAAGCTCTATCTCGCCCCGCGTCATGGACGCGCCGCCGGGGATGTTGATCGCGCGCACGACGCCGCCGCGGCCGATGCAGTCGCGGAACACCTTGAAGGAGCACGCGCCGAGCGTTTGCGTCAGCTCGACGATGGGAAGATCGAAGCGAAGGTCGGGCTTGTCGCAGCCGTATCTGTCCATGGCCTCCAGCCACGTCATGCGCGGGAAGCCGTAGCCGAGCTCCCGCCCCATGACGGAGCGGAAAATGCTCTTGAAAAGGCTCTCGAGGTGCCGGAGTATGTCCTCCTGTTCGACGAAGGCCATCTCCATATCCACCTGCGTGAACTCCGGCTGGCGGTCGGCGCGCAGGTCCTCGTCGCGGAAGCAGCGCGCGATCTGGTAGTATTGATCCACGCCGCCCACCATCAGCAACTGCTTGAATATCTGCGGGCTTTGCGGAAGCGCGTAAAACTTGCCCTTGCGCACGCGGCTGGGCACGAGGTAATCGCGCGCGCCCTCGGGCGTGGATTTGGTCAAAACCGGCGTTTCCACGTAGAGGAAGCCTGCCTCGTCGAGATACTCCTCGGCGGCCTTTTGCACGAGGTGGCGCAGGCGGAGGTTTTTCTGCATCTCGGGCCGCCGCAGGTCCAGATAGCGGTAGGCTAAGCGCAGCTCCTCGCGCGCGGGCGGCGCCTCGAGCGAAAAGGGAAGCTGCGCCGCGCGGGAGAGCAGCGTGAGCTTATCCGCGCGCAGCTCGATTTCGCCGGTCGCGATCTTCGGGTTCCTCGTTTCCTCGTCGCGCGGGCACATTTCTCCCTCGACGGTTATCACCGACTGGCCGGTGAGCCTTTCCGCGAGCGCGAAGCCCGCCTCGTCGATGAGCCTGCGGTTGAACACGACCTGCAGCGCGCCCGTCTTGTCGACGAGGTCGATGAACAGCACGCCGCCCATGTCCCTTTTGGCGCCGACCCAGCCGCAGGCGCGCGTCCGTGCGCCCAGATGCCCTTGACCGAACAGGCCGCAGCATTCGTCCCTGTACATAAACAGATCCTCCCAAACTCGTAAAAGTATAAAAAAATAAGCCCTTCTCCCCTCGCGCGTAAATCAATACGCGTTAGGGGCGAAAAGCTTGCGCTTCGCACGGTACCACCCTGCTTGGCGGAAAAAACTTCCGCCGTCTCTTCGGCACGATCATGCCTGTTCCGCTGTAACGCGCGGCGCGCGGTCGAGTCTACTCGCTTTCGCTTTCTTTCGACGGCTCGGGGCTGTTTTTCGCTTCCGGATTCCCTGCGCCGCGCTTGCACCCTCCGCGGCTCGCTGAAGCACTCATCCGGACTACTCGGCCCGTCTCTGCCAATTTGAAATTAGACGTACTATATCATCCTATGCGGGGTTTGTCAATATTCGTTCCCGTTCGGCATTGCGCTTATTCGGGATCGGCTAATTTTTCAAAAGCGCGCACGCCCGCGCCGAAATGCACATCCCTTCGCCCTCGGCGTTCAGCCCTTCGGCGGTTTTTGCTTTGACGCTCACGCGAGAAGCCGCGCAGCCCATGGCTTCAGCGAGGTTTTCCCGCATCTTGTCGATGTGCGGCGCGAGCTTCGGGCGCTGCGCGACGACGGTGGCGTCCACGTTGCCCACGGTATAGCCCGCCTCGCACACGAGCTTCGCCGCGCGCGAGAGAAGCTCCATAGACGATATGCCCGCGTAGCTTTCATCCGTATCGGGAAAATGCCGGCCGATGTCGCCGAGCGCCGCGGCGCCCAGCAGCGCGTCGATGACCGCGTGCGCGAGCGCGTCCGCGTCCGAGTGGCCGAGCAAGCCCTTCCCGAACGGGATGTCCACACCGCCGAGCACGAGCCTTCGCCCCTCGGCGAGCCGGTGCGTGTCCCAACCCTCGCCCACGCGCGTTTCCCCGCGCGAGACGGCGGCGAAAAACGCCATATCCCCGGGATACGTCAGCTTCTGGTTGGTCAGGTCGCCCAAAGTATAGCGCGCCTCATGTCCGGCCGCGAGCCATACGCCGAGGTCGTCCGTATGGCTTTCGCCCCCGGCCCCGGCCTTTTCGTAAGCCGCGCGTATCTTTTCAAGATCGAACGCCTGCGGCGTCTGCACGGCGAAAAGCCCGTCGCGCGGCGCGCACGCGCCGGAAGCCTCGCGCAGCGTATCCCGCACCGGTATCGCCGCCACGCCGCAGCCGAACGTCCGCGCGGATTCGATGGCCGCGTCGATCACTTGCGCGGGGACGAGGCAGCGCGCCGCGTCGTGTATCGCCACGACACCCTCCCGCGCGCCGAGCGCGCGAAGGCCGTTAAGCGCGGATTCCCCGCGGTTCTTACCTCCGGGGGCGACGCTCACGCGTTCGTGCGCTTTTGCGAGGCGCGCGGCTTCCTCCATGCAGCCCTCCGAGGCCGCGATGACGACATGCTCCGGTTTGTTCCCGCAGCAAAGCAGCGCTTCGAGCGCGCGCGCGAGCGGCGTTTTGCCGTTGAGCGCAAGGGTCAGCTTATCCCGCCCCATGCGCGCGGACGCGCCCCCCGCGAGCAGCACGGCGTAGACCTTATCCATTGGAAATGATCTCGTACATCGCGGCGGCGTCCGCCTTGGCCGCGTGCTCCTGGACGCTCACGACCTTCACGAGCATATGCCTGCCCGCCATGAGTATGTCGAGCGTGTCGCCCTCCCTGACCTCGCTCGCGGGCTTGGCGGGCCTGCCGTTGATGGAAATCCGCCCGAGGCTCGCGGCCTCGTTGGCGACGGTGCGGCGCTTGATGATGCGGGAAACCTTGAGGTATTTATCCAATCTCATCTCGGTATCTCCTGATTTGGTTTGATTCATTATAACCGATATACCTCTTCCGGTAAATCGAAAAACGGCTTTCGCCGTTAAAGCGAAAGCCATTTGAATCACGGTGATTGTCAATTGTCAATTTTCAATTGTCAATTACTCCTCGCCCGTCGCCGTCGTGCCCAGCACGCGGTAGACCTCCGTGTTGATCGTGACCTCGGCTTCGGCCTTCCACGCGTCGATGAGTGCCTGCCATTCGGTTTCCTCGAGCGTCGCCTTGGCGACCCCCTCGAAGTAGGCGCGCAGCGTATCGTCGAGCGCGCGCACGCCCGGCGTCTCGGAGCCTATGTTAAACAGGATGTGGTAGCCGTCGCTGTCGGAATACGGCTCGCTGTACTTGCCCGCCGCGAGAGACGCGAAGGTTTCCTTGGTGATGTCGCCCCAGCTGTCGTCGGTGTCGTAGTCGTTGGTGATGAGCATGCCGCGCTCGACAAACAGGCTTTCGCCATCGTTGAAGTTCTCGTTCTGCGTGTTGGCGAGCATCAGCTCCTTGAAGTTTTCGCCCGCCTCGAGCTTGGCGTAGATCTCGTCGATCTTGGCTTTGGCGCCCGCGGCGTAAGCGGCGAACAGCTCGTCGTTCTTCGCCTGCAGCGCGGCGTATTCGCTCATGATCTCACCCATGCGCTTGGCGTTCTCGGAAGCTTCGCCGGCGGTCGCCTCGGCGAAGGCGAGCTCCTGATACTCGGCCTTGAGCGCGTCCATCTTGGCTTTATCGCCCGCCGTCTGCGCCGCGGCGTACTCGGCGAGGATCTCCTGCATGCGCGTGGAATTTTCGTTGATCCCGGAGAGCGCCTCGGAGAACGCGAGGTTCTGGTACTCGGTCGTGAGCTTATCCATCTGGGTCTTGTTGGTGTTGTACTCGTCGGGAAGCGTGCCTTCGAACTTGATGAAGATGTCGTAGACGCGGTGGTAGCCCTCGGGCACGTACAGCGCGGGCGCGCCCTCGCCGAGCGACTCGTAGGATTCCTGCGCCGCGAGGTAGGCGGCCGGACTCTCGGTGTAGGAGGCCGTGTCGGCGTCGACCTGCGTCTGATACTCGTTCTGCACGTCTTCCTCGCTGACCGAGAGGTCTTTAAGCTGGCCCGCCCGGAGCAGCTCGCCCAGGTAAGTGGCGGTCATATCCTCGCGGATGAACTCGGTGTACTCCTCGTATGTCGCGTCGTCCCGGTTCATGTTGTTGTTGGCTTCCTCGAGGATCAGCTCCTGCGTGCGCTCCTCGACGTTGACGGTGTTGTCGCTTTCATACTCGGACTCGGCCTGGGAACGGTAGTATTCCTGCATGGCCTCGAGCTCCTCGGCGACGCGCGCGTCAAGCTCGGCCTGCTGCTCCTCGGTGAACTGGTCGTAGCCGAGTTCCTTGGCCTTGACCACGATGAGCTTATCCTCGACCATTTTATTTACGATGTCGTCCTGGAACTGGTGGAGGGTTTCGGTGTCGCCCGTCACGTCGTAGCCGTAATATGAAAAATAAGTGACATAGCTGTCGAACAGCGCTTTGACCTCGCCGAGGGTGATTTCCTCCCCGCCGACCGTCGCGACGACGGCTTTGAGATCCGGTTCGTCATCCGTCAGCTTGCACGCTGCGATAAGGGGCAGCAGCATGAAAGCCGCCAGAAGAACGGATATCCACTTCTTCATTTGTTGTTCTCCTTCGTTTAGTCGGCATAAGCCGCATATATTATATCATTTCTGTAAAATTGCGCAATCGACAAGCATGTAAACAAACTGTGGCAGCATGCCGTAAAGCGCCTGCGCGTCGGAGCGCGGCCTTCGTATGACCAGCGCCGGCGTTTCGGAATACGCGAACTGCGCGCCGTCGATCTTTCCGGCGACGGATACGAGCTTCGCGCCGTCGAGCGGCGCGTCCCTGTCGAAAACGAAGCGGATCTCTCCGTCCCGCACGCTCAGCTGCGTGACGTACGCGCGCGAGGCCTCGGCCTTGAGCAGCGCGATGTTGATGAGGCTCGCGGTTTCCTTGGGGATATCCCCGTAGCGGTCGATCAGTTCATCCTGCACGTCGTAAACGTCGTCGCGCGAGGAAATCAGAGCGATTCGCTTGTACATCGAAAGGCGGTCCGCTTCGCGCGGGATGTATTCGTGCGGGATCGAGGCGGAAACCGGCACGTCCATGACCGTATCGACCCTGACGGGCTCCGGCTCGCCGCGCGCCTCGCGCACCGCTCCCTCGACGATCTTGCAATAGAGGTCGTAGCCGACCGCCGCCATGTGCCCGTGCTGCTCGGGGCCCAGAAGATTGCCCGCGCCGCGTATCTCGAGGTCGCGCAGCGCGATCTTGAAGCCCGCGCCGAACTGCGTGAACTCGCGGATCGCTGAGAGCCGCTTTTCGGCGACGTCGGTCAGAACCTTATCCTTCAGGAACGTCAGGTACGCGTAGCCCAGGCGCGCGCCGCGCCCGACGCGGCCGCGAAGTTGGTAGAGCTGCGAGAGGCCCATCTTGTCCGCGTCGTAGACGATGATGGTGTTGACGTTGGTGATGTCGAGGCCGCTTTCTATGATCGTGCTGCACAGGAGCACGTCGTAGGCCTGGTCCATGAAGTCGAGCATCGTGCGCTCGAGGCTGCGCTCGCTCATCTGCCCGTGGGCGAAGGCGACGCGCGCTTCGGGCACGAGGTTTCGAAGGTATTCCGCGAAGCGCTCCATGCCCTGCACGCGGTTGTAGACGAAATACACCTGCCCTCCCCTGCCCAGTTCCTTCAATATGGCCTCGCGCGCCATGGCGTCGGTATATTCCATGACGTAGGTCTGCACGGGGTAGCGCTGCTCCGGCGGCGTTTCGATGACGGACATGTCGCGTATGCCCGTCATGGACATGTGGAGCGTGCGCGGGATGGGCGTCGCCGAAAGCGTGAGGCAGTCGACGTTCCTGCGCATCTCCTTGATCTGCTCCTTGTGGCCCACGCCGAAGCGCTGCTCCTCGTCGATGACGAGCAGGCCGAGATCCTTGAACTTCACGCTCTTGCCCAGAAGCTTGTGCGTGCCGACCACGACGTCGATGCCGCCCTTGGCGAGCCCTTCGAGCGCCTGCCGCTCCTGCTGGGGCGTGTTGAAGCGCGAAAGCAGCGCGACGTTGACCGGATACCCCGCGAAGCGCGCGGCGAGCGTGTTGTAGTGCTGCTGCGCGAGTATGGTCGTGGGTACGAGGAAGGCCGCCTGCTTGCCGTCCGTCACGGCCTTGAACGCCGCGCGAAGCGCGACCTCGGTCTTGCCGTAGCCCACGTCGCCGCAAAGCAGGCGGTCCATCACGCGCTCGCTCTCCATATCCTTTTTAATTTCGGCGATGGAGGTAAGCTGATCCGGCGTTTCACGGTAGGGAAAGCTGTCCTCAAGCGTCCTTTGCCACTGCGTGTCGGGCGAAAAAGCGTGGCCGCGGCGGTTCATGCGGTCGCCGTAGAGCCGCACGAGGTCGAAGGCCAGCGCCTTGACGCTCTCGCGCGTTTTGGATACGGTCCTCTGCCATTCGCCCGAGCCGAGCTTGGAGAGCCTGGCCTGCTCCTCCTCGCCGCCGACGTACTTCTGCACGCGGTCGAGCTGATCCGTGGGGATGTAGAGCTTGTCACCCGCGGCGTAGACGAGATGCAGATAATCCCGCGCGACGCCCGCCGCCGTGAGCTTTTCGACGCCGACGAAGCGGCCTATGCCGTGCACCTCGTGCACGACCAGGTCGCCCGGCGCGAGCTCCGAGAAAGCGAGCTGCGGCTTTCGCTTTTTCGCCACGGCAAGCTTCTCGCGCGCCGCGCCGTAAAGCTCGGTTTCGCTGAGGGCGACGAATTTGATTTCGGGATATTCAAAGCCGCGCCCGACGGACTCCCCCGCGATCAGGATTTCCCCCGGCACGGCGGGGCGCGCGAGCCTTTGCGTGACCGCGGCGTCCACGCCGGAGTCGAGGAGCATATCCTGCAAACGCACCGCGTGGTTCCCGGCATAGATGAGCGCGGTGTAGCCGTGCTTTTTCCAGTTGATGATGTCGGCCGCGAGCGCCTCCCCCGCGCCGACGTAGCGCGAGGCGGGCCGCGTTTCGAAGCGGTACAGCTCCCTCGGGCGGATCAGCCCGTATGTGCGCGTGAGCGCGAAGAGCATGGCCGTGCGCGGCGTGTCGAGCGAGCCTATCAGCTTCATCGGCGAGCCTAAAAGCTCCGCTTCCTCCGGCTCCGCTTCGCCCCGCGCGACGAGGTCGCTCACGAGCTCGAGATGGTTGTTGTGCGCGAGCTTGGCGCTCTCCTCCACGCGCTGCGGCTCGTCGATGAGGATCACGGTATCCTCGGGCAGATAGTCCGTGATGTACGCTTCCGGATAGAACAGCGGCAGCAGCTTCTCCGCGCCCGGCGGGGCGATCCCTTCCTTGAGGGATTGGTATTCCGCCTCGAGGCGCGGCTTTCTGCGCATGGCGCGCATGCCCGCCTCGCGCGCCCTGGCGGTGAGCGGGGCCTCGCTCGCGGGCGGGATCGCGCAGCTTTCGACGTTTTCGACCGAGCGCTGGCTCGCGGGATCGTAGGTGCGCATGGTGTCGATCTCGTCGTCGAACAGCTCCACGCGCACAGGCAGCTCCGCCGTGATCGGGTACAGATCGAGGTAACCGCCGCGCAAACAGAACTGCCCTTTGCCCTCGCACAGGTCGACGCGTTCATACCCTGCGTCCACGAGCGAGGCCGCGAGCGCGCGCAGGTTGATCCTCTGACCGAGCCTGAGGCTTTGCGCCGATGCCGTCAGCGCCGCCGGCGGCGCGAGGCGCTGCAAAAGCGCTTCCGCCGAAACCACGAGCATGAGCTTCTCGCCGCAGGCGAGCGCGGCGAGCGCCTCCACGCGGCGCGCGGCAAGCCCGGCGGAGGCCGCGACCGCCCTGCCGCCCAGCGGCGTTTCGCGCGCGGGCAGGTGGCGGACTTCCTTCACGTAATACGCCGCGTCCTCGGCGATGCGCGCGGCCGAGGTCTCGTTGGCGGTGACGACGAGAAGAGTTCGTTTGCACTCCGCGAACAGGCCCGCCGCGACGTGCGTGCGGTGCGCTTCGCCCAGGCCGAACACGGCGGCGCAGCCCGCGCCCGAGGCGAGGTTTGCCGCGAGCCGCCCGTACTCGGGATGCGTTTTGAGTATGTTTAAGAGCGGATGCTCAGCCATCGTCCCTCCCGGGCGCGCCGCCGTCCTGATCCTTTGGCTTTTCTTCCCCGGCTTCCTTCTTTTTGCCGTTGTGCGCGCGCTTGTTGAAGCGCGCCTGCGCCTGCGCGAGCCTGCCCGCGACGATCAGCTCCACGGCGTCCGCGGTCTCGAAGATGGCGGATCTGAGCTTTTCCATCTCCTCGCCGGAAGGCTTGCTCAAAACGTGCGCGACGATGTCCCGCTCTCCCTCCGGCGCGCCGATGCCCACGCGCACGCGGGGGAAATCGTCGAACCCGAGCTGGTAGATCACGCTCTTCATGCCGTTGTGCGAACCGGAGGAGCCGCCCTCGCGCACGCGTATGGTGCCCAGCGGGATGTCCGCGTCGTCGTATACGACCAGAAGTTGCCGCGGCTCGACCTTATACCAGTTGACGAGATCGCGCGCCGCCCAGCCGGAGTTGTTCATGAATGTCAGGGGTTTGGCGAGCACGACCCGCTCGTCGCCGACGCGCCCTTCGCCAAAGACGCTCCTGAAGTTCTCGCGGCGAATGTCTATGCCGTGCCGCGACGCGAGCGCATCGAGCGTCATGAAGCCGATGTTGTGCCGCGTCATAGCGTATTCCCTGCCGGGATTGCCGAGGCCGAGGATGACGAACATTGTTGTCTCCTTTTTCCTTTTCGGGACGAGTCGGGGGACGGGGATAATTGACAATTGACAATTGATAATTGACAATCGGGGACGACTCCGCGGGCGGGACGGGGGTAATTGACAATTGACAATTGATAATTGACAATCGGGGACGACGCCGCGGGCGGGGCGGGGGTAATTGACAATTGACAATTGACAATCGGGAAACGCCCGCTGCGGCGGGACTTTTCCGGGTTTATTTATGCCTCCGTCCCGTAGGGGCGGCCCCGCGTGGCGTCCGCTTATCCGCGAACCGTCCCCCATCGCGGTTTTCCCTCACGCGCATACGCCCTCATGCGTCGTCGCATGGGGGTGCGCAAGGGTATTATATCGGAACCGGACCGATTTCACAATGGGGAATCCGCGCGAATCCGCACGGTTACGCAGGGCCGCCCTACGCCGATACGTAATCGTAGACGGCGCGTGACACGGCGTGGATCGCCCGGTCGAACTCCGGCGCGCAAATCCCGTTGGCGAGTATGCAGATCACATACGGACGCGCGCCAAAGACAAGCCCCACGTCGTTGGTGATGCCCTCGTCCTCTCCGGTCTTGTGGGCGACGTCCGAATGGCGCGGCAGCGGCAGGGGCAGCTTGCCGCCGAGCCGCTGGTCGAGCAGGATGTCGAGCATTGCGGCGCTCGCTTGCTTCGATACGAGCTCGCCCCGGTAAATAAGCTCAAGCAGCTTTCCCATGCCCGCCGCGGAAACGGTGTTCTCAAGCCCGCGCGCCGAAGCCTCCGCGTCGAACAGAAGCCGATTGAGCCGCGTGCCGGAAAGGCCGAGGCGCCCGTGGTTCTCATTGATCGCGTCCATGCCGAGGCGGCGGATGACGAGGTTCGTCGCCGTGTTGTCGGAAAGGCAGATCATCAGCTTCACAAGGTCGAGGAACGTGACCTCGATCCCCTCGTGCAGGAAGTTGAGCGCGCCGCAGCCGGGCAGTATGTCCTTTGAACGAACGGCGAAGCGCTCGTCCGCCAAAACCTGCCCCGCCTCCATCCGCCGGAACGCCTCCGCCATGACCGGCAGCTTGATGACGCTCGCCGCAAGCAGGGGCGCATCCTCGTTGTGCGTGAACGTTTCGCCGGTTTCCAAATCCTTGAAATAAAAGCCGACCGTTCCGCCCATAGGCTGGAAGGGCGCGAGGATGGAGGAATCCATGAGAGCTCCTTTCGTGTGTGGCAATGGGGATGGTTCTGTTTGCGTCTTTCCGGAAGGCCGTTATGTTCGCGATCTGGCAAGCAGAACCGCCCCCGTTGCCTTGCGTAATCGTTCCCGATTGCGCCCTTTTTCCGCCCGCAGGCGGCGTTCTTTTGATTGTCAATTGTCAATTGTCAATTGTCAATTACCTTCGGCGTTCTCAAGTAATCGAGTATCGCCTCCACGCTTCTCTCCCGCACGTCGATGAAGCTGTCCCGCTCGAAGATCGCGCCCAGCTCGTGCGCGTCGGAGGAATACAGCACGTGGTAGCGCCAGAGTTCGGCGTTCTCCGGAGCGGGAAGCGCGCGGTAGACCTCGAGGGCGGTGAAGCGCGGCCCCGCCGGTATGAAACCGAGATTGTTGACCACGGAGTTCGAGGTGCGGTTGACGTGCGCGGGCACGGGCGCGCCGCCGTGCGCGCGGCAGAGCGAGGCGAGCTCCTCGATCGAAAAATCGGTCGATTGGATGAGGAGCTTCGGTTCGGTCGCGATGATCTCATCGTTCTCGTCCATGACGGCCTGCTCGCCGAAGAAGGCGGGCATGTTGGGAACGTCGGGCAGGCGCGCGTAGAGCGCGTCCCCGAGCGCGAGCGCCGCATCCACCGTGGGCAGGTAGCAGAGCACGTGCACCTCCTCGCGCGTTTCCGCCTCTATGGCGGGCAGCAAAAGAAGGCCGCATATGTCCGCGGCCTTTTGTATGGCGGGAAGGTTTTTCGCGCTGTTGTGGTCGGATACCGCGATGACGTCCAGCCCTTTGAGGCGCGCCATGCCCGCGATGTTGTTCGGCGTCATGAGCATGTCCGCGCAGGGGGAAAGGCAGGAATGGATGTGCAGGTCCGCGGCGAGCTTCACGTTACGCCCCAACGCCCGCTTCGTACATGAGTCCCGCGATCTTGTAGGCCGAAAGCGGCGAGGAGATCACGGCCACGCCGACCTCGTCCGCCTTTGCGAGCGATTCCGCGTCGGCTTCGACGTTCTCCGGCCAGACGACGCAGGCCATTTCGTGCAGCGAGGCCACGGCCACGACGTTGAGGTGCGTCTGCACCGTGACCCATGCGCAGCCCTCGCTTCCGCGCGCCATGACCCAGCTTAACAGGTCGCATACGCAGCCGCGCTTGATATCGTTCTCCCCGTGCAGGGAGAGGACTTTTCCTTCTATGAGTGCCGCGAGCTCGTTTACGGTCATGTTGCCCTCCATGCGTAACCAAATGCTTTGGGGATTGTCAAGGGGCCGTTGCCCCTTGACTTTCATTCCGGCTTCGGCGACATGTGCGCCGAAACGGATAAAAGCCGAACGCTTTCGTGCCTGTCGCGCTTTGCCGCCCGGAAACGCACAGCGTTTCAGGCAAAGCGTGCAATCTCAAAAAACCGGCGAAGTCGGTTTTTTGAAAGCGAAGCGCTATCCTCTCTTGTTCGCGCCCGCCAGATCCACCATCTCCTGCGCCATCTGGCGCACCTTGTCGCGCATCTTGAAGATGCAGTCCATCTCGACCGCGCCGCCCTTGACGATGTCCTCCGCGAGCGTGCGGCAGGTGGGCGAGCCGCAGGAGCCGCAATCGAGCCCCGGCAGCGTGCGCGCGATGGCCTCGAGCCGGTCCGTCATGCGCGCCGCCTCGACGACGTCGTCCGAAAGCTTTAATATGTCGTGCGGCTTGAACGGCTGTTCGAAACGGATCAGCGGTGAGCCGATGTATTTGGCGATATGCTCGTCCGTCTCGAGATCCACGCGCGGCTGGGAATAGGCGATCCTGCGGTTGCGGTTCTTGGCGACGAACTGGTTCTCGAAGTTCAGCGGGCCGCCGACGCAGCCGCCGCTGCATGCCTGCGCCTCGAAAAGCTGCAGGTCGCGCAGCCTTTCGTTCTCGATTTCCTCGAGGCACTGTATGATCGCGTAGATGCCGTCCACGGCGAGGTAATGCTCCGTGCCGACCGCGGCCGAGAAGCCGCCCACGACCGCGGCGCCTATGCCGAACGCGCCCGAGGGGAACATCGCGGCGCTCTGCTTCCTCTCCACCTTGCCCATGAGGGAGATGACCCGCGCGTACACGTCGCGCGAGGCGAACACGCCGTCGAGCTCGCTCTTTTTGATGCCCAGAGGGTTGCGCACATGCGTGGTCTCCGCGGCGCAGGGCGATATGTAGTATGCGCCGATCTGCTCGACGGGCACGCCCACGGCCGCGGAGAACTCGCGCTTGGCGATGCGCGCGGCCACCTCGTTGGTCGGCAGGAAGGGCGAAAGGTTGTCTATGAGGTTCGGGTAGAGCGCGGTGACGAGCCTGGGGATCACCGGGCAGTTGGTCGAGATCATCGGGAACACGGCGTCCGAGGTTTTGAGGTAGCGCCGCGTCGCCTCGGCGATGATCTCGGCGGCCTTGGCCTCCTCGTAGATGGCGTCGAAGCCCAGCGCGTAGAGCGAGGGGAACAACTCCCCCGGCGAGGTCAGCGTGCGGAACTGCGCGTAGAACGAGGCCGAAGGGATGCAGATGTTGTACTTGAACTCCCCCAGCGCCTCGAGCGGCGTCGTTACCGACACGACCGCGTGATGGTGGCAGTATACGATGCAGCGCCCGCAGTCGACGCAGCGGTCCGGCAGTATGCGCGCCTTGCCCTGCTGCACGCGGATGGCTTCCGTCGGGCAGGTCTTGATGCAGCTCGTGCAGCCCACGCATTTGCGCTTGTCTATCCTCACGGAATGGGTATACATTTATTTGCCTCCGTCATTCGGCATAAGACGGTACTGCGACGTGATGGTCGTGCCCGCGTCCATCGCCGATTCGATGTCGAACTCGTGGCTGTGCCGGCGGATGTTGGGCAGCCCCATGCCTGCGCCGAAGCCCATGTTGCGCACCTCCTGCGTCGCCGTGGAGTAGCCCTCCTGCAGCGCGAGCGAGATATCCGGTATGCCGGGGCCGCGGTCCGCGCACGTCAGGCGCAGCCTGTCCGGGAAAATCTCGAGCGTAATGCTCCCGCCGGCCGAATGGATGACGAGGTTCAGTTCCAGCTCGTAGGAAGCGATGGCGACGTCGCGTATGATCGCGGGATCGACGCCCATGCGCTTGAGCGTGTTCTTCATGGCGCGGGAAGCATCCCCCGCCGTGGCGAAGTTGCCCCGCTCGACACTGTAGCTCTCGCGGTATATCGGCCCAGTCATCTTTACCTCGAACAGCTCCGAAGGCCCGCTTCATAGAGGATGCCGCAGGCCGTAAAGAGGGTCTTGTCCGTATTAAGAACGATGATGTCGAGCGCGCGCGCGTTCGAGATGATTTCATCGGGCACGGACTTGCCGCGCACGAACACCACGCAGCGTATGTCGAGCATTTCCACCGTGCGGATCACATGCCGGTTGACGGTGCCCGTGAGCACCAGCGTGCTTTGATCCAGATGGTAGGCAAGCATGTCGCTCATCATGTCCGCGCCGAAAGCGGAGCTGATTTCCACCTCCTCGAGATATTCCGCTCCGCAGAGCACCTCGGCGTCCAATATCCGCCTGATCTCCGTTGCCTTCATGAGCCTCGCTATCCCGCCAGCGCCTCGGTGAGGGCGGCGTACTGATCTGTGATATTGAGATAAGTATACTTCATCGCCGCAGAAAAATCCACAGTGCTTTCATACTCTCCCCCGGCCAGCGTCTCCAGAGACGCGCAAAGCGCCGCGTACGCGTCGAGTATATGCGAAAGCGCGCCGCCGTCCGGCGCGAAGGAGGCCAGCGGCTCCATTTCGGTCTCGAGCGCCGCAAGGATCTCCCCGGCCTTCTCCTTGCCCTGCGCCACGGTGAGCCCGTCCCGGTCGAAGCCGATGCAGGCGGCCTCGAGGCTTTTGCGCGCGTTGGCCAGCGCGTCGAAGCCCGCGCGCACGCCCGCCATGGAATCCTTGGGCGCGGTCACGCGGAACACTGCGGAAGCCGACATGAGCGTATAGATCGTGCAGTCCGTGCCCTCGGCGACGAGGCGGTCCTTGACGCTTTTAGCGCTTTCATAATCCTCGTAACCCGCGGCCATGACGCGGTAGCGCGTTTCCCCGCCGGACACATCCTCGAGTACATATCCCCCGCCCCCGCGCGCCTGCATCGTCGCCGCCAGCGCCTCGGCGTTATCCTCGGAGGTGAACGCGCCCAGTTGCAGCATATAGCACTGCACGCCCGGGAAGGTGAGTTCCGCGCTCGCGGGCGCCGCGTCCCCCTCCGAAAGGTCGATCGACGCCGCGCCGTCCGTTTCGCCGGGTTGGCCGCCGGTCTGGTCATCCGGATCCTTCTGCCCGGTCTTGTCCCCCGCGAAAAACGCGACGGCGGGCGCCATGACGTTTTTGGCCACCCACTCCCCCGCGTCCGAGGACGCGATGATGTACACGATGCCGGCGATGAGCAAAAGCGTGATGATCGCGCCGCCCGCCGAGCCGCCGCCGGACGCGCCGGCGGAACCGGAACGCCGCCGCGCGCGCGCGCGCCTTCTCCTGCGTCTGTATTCCATATATACCTCCATGAACGCATAGGGTTTGGCTATACATATGAGCGTTGTCCAAAAAACTTTCCACACTTTGCATTCGGCGCCAATATGTTTTAGAATAGCTGCATGGACGAGCGATCCCGGAACAGATCCATCCGCCTCGCGCCGCGCCTCGCGGCCGCGCTTTCGATGCTGCCGCGCGCGGACACGCTCGTCGACGTCGGGTGCGACCACGGCAAGCTCTGCCTCGCGGCGCTTTGCGAAGGGAAATTCCGCCGCGCCGTCGCCGTGGACGTGAGCGAAGCGTCGCTCGCCAAGGCCGCCGCGAACTTCGCGCGGTTCGGCTTCACGGCCGAATTCGTATGCGCGGACGGCCTCGCCGCGTTTGATCCGTCGGGATACGGGGACTACGCCGTCGCCATGCTCGGCATGGGCGGCGAGTTGATCGCGGCCATACTCGCGCGCGGCGCCGCGGCGGCGCGGGGCGCCGGGGCGCTCATGTTGCAACCCATGGGCGGCGAACGGGAGCTTCGCGACTGTCTTTTTGAAAACGGCTACGCCGTGCTCGACGAAACGACCGTCGCCGACGCGGGCAGATACTACCAGCTCATACTCGCGCGATATTGCCCGGAGGAAGCCGTTCCCTACGCGGACGACGCGCTGCTCGAGTTCGGCGCGCGCAATTACGCCAGGCGCCATGACGCGCTCAAGCGCCTGCTTGAAAAGGTCTATGCGAGCCGCGCGCGGCGCATGGAACGGGCGAAGAGAAACGGCGTCATACCCGAAACGCTTGAAAGGGAGCTTTCCGGGGTGCAAAGATTATTGGAGCATTGGGAGGACGATTCATGAAGCTCACGGATTTTCTCGCGGCGCTCGAAACCGTCGCGCCTGCAGCGCTTGCGATGGCGGGCGACAACATAGGCCTGCTCGTCGGCCCCGATCACGACGAGGTCGCGGCCGTGCTCGTCGCGCTCGACTGCACGCCCGTCACGGCGGCTGAGGCGAAAGACCTCGGCGCGGACCTGCTGCTCGCGCACCATCCGGTCTTTTTCAACGGCGTCAAACGCTTTTTGCCGGACGATCCCGAAACGGCGGGGCCGTACATACTCGCGCGGCATGGCATCGGCCTCGTCGCGGCGCACACCAACCTCGACGCTGCCGAGGGCGGCGTCAACGACGCGCTCGCGCGGACGCTGGGCGTGCGGGACGCCGTTCCCTTCGGAAGCGACGGCATGGGGCGCGCGGGCGCGCTCGAGACCCCGATGACGCTCTGTGATTTCGCGGCCTTCGTCGCGGATAAGCTCAGCGCCGCCGTGCGCGTGTGCGCGGAGGCGGACAGGCTCGTGTCCCGCGTCGCGCTGATCGGCGGAGCCGCGGGAGAGCGCTTCCCCGAGGCAATCGCCGCGGGCGCGGACGTCTTCGTCACGGGCGAGTGCAAGCATCACCACGCGCTCGCGGCAGCCGCGCTCGGCCTCGCCGTCGTCGACGCGGGGCATTATGAAACAGAAAACGTCGCGCTCGCGCCTTTGATAAAACGTTTACAGGACTTGACGCCTGGTGTACAATATCATTTGACGCGCCGCGAAAAACCGTGCCTCGGAAAGCTCTGAGGGCGTTTCGCGCCCGCTATCGAAAACCGGAGGTGGCAACATGAAAAAACTCGACGCGCTTTGGAAATATCAGCAGACGGAGCTTTCGCTCGAGCGGCTGGACGCCCGTGTCAAGACGACGCCCGCCAGGCTCAAGCTCAACAAGCTGCACCAGTACCTGACCGAGCAGCAGAACTCCATAGGCAGCCTGCAGAAGAACATCGAAACGCGCAAGGGTTCCGTGGACAAACTCGCCGCGCAGGTCGACGAGCTGGAGCATAAATACGAACTCGAGGTTTCCGAGTTTTCCGTCATGAAAAACGACGAGGAGGTCACCGCCGAGGAAATGACCGAGAGCCGCAGATCCGTGGAGGCGCTGATCTCCCGCATGGACAGCGCGCGCCGCGAGCTGTTCGACACCCTCGCTTGGATCGAGAAGGCGACCGGCGACTATAAGGACACCTACGCCAGGGCCGCAAAGGCCAAAAAGGAATACGACGAGGTGCGCGCGCTGTGCGAGCGGGAACTCGCCGACGCGCAGCCCAGGATCGAGGAGGCCAAACGCGCGCTCGCGGCCGCGGCCGCCAAGGTGGACCCGGCGCTCATGGAGCGCTATAAAAAGATCAAAAACCACCACGCCGTACCGGTCGCCAAGGTGGAAAACGACCAGTGCGGCGGCTGCAACATGGCGCTCTCCACAACGACCGTCAAGCGCGTCGCCGCAGACGAGGGCGTCGTCGAGTGCGAGAACTGCGGAAGGATTTTGTATACGGAGTAATTGACAATTGATAATTGACAATCGGGGACGACGCCTGCGGGCGGAAACGGAATAATTGACAATTGACAATTGATAATTGACAATCGGGACGACGCCTGCGGGCGGAAACGGAATAATTGATAATTGATAATTGACAATTGACAATCAGGGACGACGCCTGCGGGCGGAAATTTTGTAGGGGCGGATATCATCCGCCCGCGAGATACGTAAAACCCGTAGAGGCGGATATCATCCGCCCGCGAGATGCGCAAAACCCGTAGGGGCGGATATCATCCGCCCGCGATGCGCAAAATCCGCGAAAAAATTGACATTTGACATTCGCAGCTTGACAACCGATAATAAGGATTCCGACCAGCCTATGCGGCCGCGTACGGCGCGAGAGCGATCCGTATGAGGAAAGTCCGAGCTCCACAGGGCAGGGTGCCGGATAACGTCCGGCGGAGGCGACTCCAGGGAAAGTGCAACAGAGATATACCGCCGCGCTCGCGCGCGGTAAGGATGGAAAGGCGAGGTAAGAGCTCACCCGCGGACCTGGCGACAGGCCCGCGCTGTAAACCCCACCCGGTGCAAGATTGGAATGGGGGCGCATGCGGGGAAACCCGCTGAAATGGCTGCCCGTCAGGCCCCTGATAATCGCACGAGAGGCGCGGCGACGCGTCTCCGAGATAGATGGCCGCACGCCGGCGTCGAGCCGGCCGACAGAACTCGGCTTATCGGCTGATCGGAACGTGGAACCGGCGGCGGGAAATCCCGCCGCCGCAGCCCATCGGCAAACCGTATAAATTACGGCAAGCAAGGGCAGGCAGGAGTAGA